>Ga0207416_1000783_pt1 | contig 48955 bp, 57 predicted proteins | sample PaiPotPPM11metaG_FD_184107 | JGI IMG/M metagenome (GOLD analysis project Ga0207416, IMG submission 184107) | Iron sulfur acid spring bacterial and archeal communities from Banff, Canada, to study Microbial Dark Matter (Phase II) - Paint Pots PPM... ...
GGCGTAGCGGGGTTCTGGGTTCCCGCGCCGCCCGTCGGCGCGAATCCGCCGGCCGGACAAACTCCCGGATTCAACATCACAAATCCGGGCATATCGAGTACCGGGCAGCCGTGTACGGTGACGATCGGCGGCAAGACGATTAACACGGGTCTGCAGTACGTCGCGCTCGATCCGAATCGAGCACTGGAAACGTATCATTATTCCGGCGTCGGCAAGCTCCAGCTCAATCACGCCTTCAGCGATAAACTGTTTGGCTACGTTCGCCTCGCCGAAAACTTCAATCAATACATACTCAATCAACCGTTAGACAATCCCAACTACAATAACTCGCTTACGCCAGGGCAGCCGGCAGCCGCCGGCAACTTCGCGGTCTACCCTTTCCCAGGTACGACGCGCGACTTTTATGGGGACCGCCGGCAGCAGGCCTACATCGGTCAAAGTGAGATCGATTGGAATCCAAACGCGAATTCTCAATATTTTGCCGGTGCCATCTACGAGCGTGATAACCTGCTCCAGGCGTACTACGATCGCGCGGGGACGGGTGGCTATTCCAGTCCGCCGTCGGCGTTCGATGCGAACGGAGTATGGCCAAACGAATACACGCTCGCGAATTTTCCGACTTTCCAAGATAGCGCGTACGTGGGAACTGTCCAAAAACTTCACAAGTTCATTCTCGAACCTTCGTTTCGCTACGACATCCTGGTGTATGACATCCCCAGGTCCGCCGGAGGTGCGTATGCGAAGCCGGTTTTCTCGCCTCGGCTTTCCATCGGATATGCGTTCGGAGCCAACGATTATCTCTTGGCTAATTATGGCATGACCTCGTCTTTCATACCGGCGACGTACGTGTACAATGGCTCGGTAGACGGAATCCAAGCGGCGGGACAGTACCGGAACCCTTACCTGCCGGGCGCCACTGAAGATCCGCCGATCGACCACAACCTGGGACTGACCTACGAGCATGGCTTTCGCGATGGGCAGACATCGTTGCGAATCGCTCCTTGGTACCACCAAACCAATAACCGTCTAGAGGTCTTGCGCAATCCGCTCGTCGTCAACGGGGTCATCCAAACGAACCCAACAACGGGCGCGGTGATATTCCAACCCGGAGCGGTTGGCAAATCCGGCGGAATTGCGAAGGATTTCGGAGTCGAGTTCGGCCTGAATCACATCATCAGCGGCGACGGGCTTTCGTGGTTTCTCGCCGCCACGTACCAAAACTATTTTTCGACCTCGTTTACCTTAGCTGCCGCCGCGATTAATCCGCAAAATCCCAATGCCTACTTCCTGAACAACGGCAACGGAGTCGTCTACCGCGTTCCGGACCAGCCGCCTGTTTCTGTATCTTTCACCGGCAATTATAATTACAAACGCTACCATTTCTTGCCGTACTTACTCTGGCAGTGCTGCGCGTACTATAATGTCCAGGGTACCGGATCTTCAACTACGCCGGACAAAATCGTACACACCGGCCCGGGATATGTTTATGCCAACGCCACGCTGTCGTGGGACATCACGCACAATGCTTCCCACGCGCTTCGTTTAGGCGTGCGGGTCACTAATGTTTTCGACAATCAAAAGAACGCCACTTATCCGGTCGTGAACACCTGCTACGGAGTTGCACCGGCCAAACTCTCGCAGGCGTGCCAGCCGGCGGGGGCCGTCTACGACGGTGGCAACTTCAATTTTCCGCCGGGCACCGTGCCCAACACGTTGTATTTCTTCCCGCCGGTCAGCCGCAACCCGCAAACGTTTGAATTATTCTTGACACAACAGTTTTAGCGCGTTTCGCGGGCAGAGCGCCTGCGAGATAGCACTGCTCATGGATATCAGCGCCGCCTGCGGATCCCAAGTGAACGGTATCCCTTTGGTTCGCCGACGGCTCGACATGGGTAGCCGAAGGTCCGCCAGGTCAGGCGTATGCACTGCCACGCTACCGCAACTCATCCGAAGCCGTGAAGTCGTCCTACAGTCTTTAACCGATCGCGCCTGATAGGAGACGCGGAACGACACTTCGATAATGTCTTAGGACGCGCACGCGCGCATCAATCACGCAACACTCGCACTCAGTAAGTATTTCTCTCCCTCGCGCCGAAATATCGAGGCCTGGACATGTGCCCGGCGCGCGTAGCGGGAACAATGCAGACCGTGTCCGACTTCAATAAGCTGTGGTCTGGCCAGACCGTGAGTCTACTCGGCACGGCGATCACGATGTTCGCGTTGCCAACGCTCGCTGTTTTAGTGCTGCATGCGTCGCCGCTGCAGGTCGGCACGCTCGCCGCGCGTACCGCATTCTGCATCTGCAGCCCGGGCTGCTCGGCGTGGTCGACGGATTGGCAGAGATCGGTTTCGTCGGCGCGCTGTTCTCGACTCGCGTGCGCAAAGGTATTGGATTGCGCGCAACGCTCATTTCAGCGTTACTGCTGGGATCGGCCGGTGCGGCCGCCATGCTATTCGCGCGTCTGGGCATTCCCTACGTTATCATTTTCCTGTCGTCCGCGGTTGTTGCGATCTCAATCCCGATCTACAACGTCAATCAAGTCAGCTATCGTCAAGCCCTCATCCACGTTCGCATGCAAGGACGGATGAACGCCACGATGCGGACGTTCGTATGGGGAACGGTTCCGCTTGGATCCGTGATCGGCGGATACCTCGGAACGCTGGTTGGCGTACCGACGACCATAGCCGTCGGTGCCTTGTTATCAGGCGTGGCCGCGCTTTGGCTTATCCCGCTTCGCGAACGCGCTGATGGTGGGGCCTTCCTCCAAGCGTGAGAGGCGGTCGTCGTGCTGGGCGATCCCAGGTATTACGCGAGATTCGGATTTTCGTCGGAGATGGCGAAACGCATCATCGGTCCGTATTCCGGTCCGAGCTGGATGGCGCTCGAATTGGTCGACGGCGCCTTAGCCGACATCGAAGGCACGGCAACGTATCCGAAACGCGTTTGAGGAAGTGGCATAAGCTCGTGCTGAACGAAACCGTTCATCGTCTCCATAGCAGGCCGTCCCCCTGCGCTACGACGTCGGTTTGTGTGCTGGACCCTTGTGAAGAGGATCAACCATGGAACATTGTATCTTAGTCACCGCTTTCGAGCCAAATGACCACGGAATCAATGCCTCCCAAGTTGTTGTCGAGTCACTGGCAAAGGACCCGACTTCATCGCTGCGCTCGGTAAATCGTAAACTTACGTGGATGACTTTGCCGGGCGATACTAACGCCTTGCAAGATGCTTTATATCGGAAGATCGCCGAATGCGCACCAGATGCATGCCTTCTTGTAGGACAAGCCCCTGGTAGAAGCAAGGTGACTTTCGAGCGGATAGCCACAAATCTTCGCGATTTCACGGTGCCAGATCGGGCGGAAAATCTAGAGAGCGGAAGCGCGATCATCGACGGCGGCCCTGCGGCGTATTTTTCCAACGTGGACGTATCGCACATCTCACGCGCATTGCGCGAGCGCGGCATACCCAGCGCGCCATCCAATTACGCGGGCAATCATCTGTGTAATCAAGCGCTGTATCTGGCCCTTCACTATGCGAACACGAAGGCGGCGCGGCACATGGTCGCCGTTTTCATGCACATACCGCTTCTACCGGAACAGGTCGAGGCGCGCTGGGCGGATCAGCCTACGATGCAGCTGTCCACCTTGCGGGACGCCGTAACCACTGCGATACTGGCGATCGATAAACTGACCACGTAGGATTACAGCATGGCGGGATCATGATGGTCCAGGCAAGTGGATTTTCTCATGGCCGCCGCCGTGCCGTTGATGCGGGAAGACCAGGTGCCGGCATTTGCGAGCTGAAGACCCTACGCCATGCGCATTGTCGACGTTCCGAACCTCGGCAGCGTTGATCGCGAATTACTACACGCCATCCTAACACGCCCGGTTTTTGCGCATCTCGCGACGGCTCACATGGACGGGCCGCGCCACTCGCCCGTGTGGTTCCTCTGGGAAGCCGATGCGCTCTGGATCATCGCAAACGATCACGACACGTTTCCGCAGCGCATCGCTGCCGAGCCGCGTTGCGCGATCGGCATCGTCGATTTCGACGTTTCGACCGGACGCGTCCATCATGCGGGCTTCCGCGGCAGGGCAACCGTCGAACCATGGGAACCCGAACGTGCGCGCAGGCTGCTTCGCCGGTACCTGGGCGAGGACGAAGTACGCTGGGATAGCCGCTTCCGAACCACTGTGAACAATGCGTCAAACCGCTGGGTCCGCTTTACGCCCGAGACCGCCGTCATTCGCGATCAAACCTACGCGCCAAGCACGACCGAGTAATCCCGACTGTTGTGGCAAAGCACGCGTTCATCATTGGCGGCACGGGGCAAATCGGTCTGGCAGCGATAGACTGTTTTCTGGCCGCCGGCTGGAGTGTTACAGCGGCTCACCGCGGCGGACGATCACTCTCGCGCCACCTGCGCGATAATCGATGCAATATAATTGCGCTCAATCGCGACGAAGCGGGCGCTCTGAAGCGCGCTTTACCTAACGGCGCCGACGTCGTGATCGACTGTATCGCGTACGACCAATCTCATGCGAACCAGTTGCTCGAGATCCAATCGCAGGTCGGCGCCTTTGTCGTCATTTCGTCCGCGAGCGTATATATGGACGAGCACAATAGAACTCTGGATGAAGCCCAGTTGGCCGGCGAGTATCCTGATCTTCCGGCGCCTATCCCGGAAACACAACGCACGGTGAGGCCTGGGCCAGAAACCTATTCAACACGAAAGATCGCACTCGAACACACGCTGCTCGATAAGGCCTCGATACCGGTCACGATTCTGCGGCCGGGCGCCGTCTATGGCATTGGCTCGCGCCATCCGCGTGAGTGGTGGTTTTTGAAGCGCGCGCTCGATGGACGCAAAATCGTACCTTTGGTCTACGAGGGCTTGAGTCGCTTTCACACCTCATCTGCAAAGAATATCGCTGAGCTGGCCCGGCTCGCGGTCGAGCGTTCGTTTCACGGGATACTGAACGCCTGCGATCCGAAGTGTCTCACAGTCTTTGAAATTGGGGAAACGATCACCGACGCTGTCGGCCACCAATGGAGACTGGTGCCCATGCCACATGGTTGTGAACAGGCTCTGTTGGGATGACTCCCTGGTCCGTGCCAAAGCCCTTTATTCTGGACATGCGAGCGGCGGCTAATCTCGGCTATCATGCCGTCACAACCTATCAGGCACAGATGCCGTCATACTGCGCTTGGTTGTCGGCTCAAGCACGAGCCCAACCTTGGCGCCAAGCCTTTCCTATCCTGGCGCAATATCCCGCAAGCGATCTCTTCGATTACGCGGCTGAGGACGAATTCATGAAAACTTTTGCAAAGCGCTGAAGAACTAGGTCTTGTGCAAATGTCAGAGCCGGTAACGCCCGAGCCGGTAGTTCTCACCGCGTACGACGATGCGTGGCCGCGCATTTTCGAGTCGGAAGCCGATGCCTTGCGTGTAGCGTTGGCACGTTATTCGCTTCGGAGCCTCGAGCATGTCGGAAGCACGGCGATCGCCGGCATGATCGGCTGCGCTATCTGGCCGGTAAGCGCGACTTCGTCGACGCCATCGTCTCCGAGGAACTCAGATAGGTGTAGGACATGAGGGCTAAGGTTGCTGCGTCGCTACTCTCTGTGCTCATGCTCTCGGCATGCGTAAACGAAAGCAATCGTGACATTGCGTCAATATCAATTGCAGGGAAAGCCTGCCAGAACTGTTCAGACGCGCTATTAATCAAAAGTGGCGGGGAGATCGAAGACACCGACTATCGCAACTCCATGACTGTCTCCGATCCGAACGGTGTCGGGGAAATGCTTAAATCTCTCCCGCTCGGCGAGCTGCACAATGCTACAAGACACATGCCGACTCTTACATCGCCGGCGAATGTCGTGATTTTGGTGGTTTCCTATCGCGACGGACGACAAGAGCATGCTGCTATTCCCATCGGGCAAGTTGCCTACAACCAAATCGCTAAATTGCAAAGGTGGGTAGGCTTCTGGGCCTTTGAGGCGACGGCTGCAATCCTGGCAAATCGGTGGCGGGCAATCCAGACGTCCATGCGTCACCGTACCATGCGCTCGATAACTCTCGAAATGCTCGGATGCTACGGCTGGTGCCCCAGTTACACGGCGACCTTCAGTTCGAATGGGGCCGCCACAATTCAGGATCACGGGCCGCACTGTAACGTGTCGGGAAGGACTCACGTCCCGTTCGATCAGGTGCTGCAAGCCGCATCGCTGGCTGGTGCTTGGCTGCGCCCTTACTATCCAATCAAAGCCGTGGACACTCTAGGGGCGCGGATTACTTTTGTCACGCAGCATGGCGCGTACGTCTCGGAGGCTCCGGACCGAAGTTCCTGGGGGCCAGAGTTTTTGGCGACCCAAAGTCGGCTCGATCAGATCGTCCGGGATGTGCGATGGATGCCTCGCATCGATCTACAACGTTGCGCAGGCGGTCCGCCCTCGTCACAGAAGCGGGCTCGGTGACGTTTCCGACCATCTCGGTCGAGCGGCCCCTTTCACCGATTCTGTTCTTAATGTAATTCATTGCATAGAACCCTTCTAGCGTTCTAGTGAGCAACAGATTCGTTAAGTTAAGATAGGTGCTTTAGGCAAACTGAAAGGCTTCGATGAAAACGAGCAGACGTCGGTTCATTATCGGTTTCGGCGCGATGACCGCGGCGCTCGGCACGCGGGCACGCGCGCAGGGTTACATTTTGGAGCAGACCTATGATTTGGGCAAACAAGGCGCGCTCTACAGACTGCGATTCGAAGCCGGTGCCGCCGGCATGGTGCGATGCCTGGCGGCCGTGCTGCCGCGAAACTCGTTCCGCGCAGCGATCCTTGAGCAGCCGGAACGTGCCGGAAGCCTGACCGCGGTGCGCGATCTGGCGCGCAAGAGCGGTGCGCGGGTCGCGATCAACGGTGGACGCTTCAACGGCGCCTTTGCGCCGGACGGCCTTCTGATCGTGAACGGTAAGACGATCGGGAGAAAGCGTGCCGATTGGAACGGAGCTCTCACGATCGATGGCAGCGGACGGGCGACGGTCACCACGTCGCCGGATCTGCGGACCGCGCAGTACGCCGTGCAAGGGTCTCCGACGCTGGTGGACTCAAACGGCGCGATGGGCGTCATGCGGGAAGATAGAGAGCGATTCCGGCGCACCGTGATCGCGCAGAGCGGCGATCTCATCATCGCCATGGTGACTTCGCCCGTATCGCTCTACGAGCTTGCGTACCTCTTGGTAGAGTTCCCCGATGCGTTTTTCGTTCACCGCATCGACACGGCGCTCAACTTGAGCGGCGCTGCGGCGACCGGCTTATACGCGAAGCTTTCCGACGGCACCGAGATCGAAGAGCGATCGTCCTGGCCGAATCGCGACGTGATAGCGTTCTTTGCGCGGTAGAGCAGTCTCGCGCTTATCGCCTGCTTTGGCGCTCACGTTGCTCGTGGCATGCGCTTCGCCGGCGAGCGCCCCGGCGCGAGGCCAGGGGTCGTACAGTCTGCCGGAAGTACGCGAGCCGGTGCCAGCCGCGTCGAGAGTTGTTCGGCATGAGATGTGGTCGCGCCCGGCCGACCTACCGGGCAGATATAATTCGACAGTCATGTCGCAAGATATGCTGGCCATCGGGCCGCGTGTTATTGCATTTGCTTCACGCAGTCGAGTGTGCGGATTTGACGCCGAGACGGGCAAGCAGTTGTGGTGCGCCGCGCGAGGTACGAGTCCGGCGTACGCGAGTGGACAGGTCGCCTACGCGGCAGCGGACGGGAGCGTAGAAGCGGTGGACGCAACGACCGGCACGCGCGGGTGGCAAATGCGCGGTGCCGTTGCGGTTTGGCCGGCGGCAGACGATTTTCTTATCGCACGTTCTTACCAGCGTGGCGCGGCCTATCAGGTCTTCAGCGAGATCGATCGATTGGGCCGGCTTCTTTGGCATGCGCGCGTGCCCACGGGCGGAAGTGCAACGATGCTCGTATCTGCTCCGTACGCGCTTCGCTCCGCGGGCTACGCGGGGGGCCACGATGACGAGAATCCAGTACGTTCTGCGTTTGGGTGCTCGGGGCGGTTTCTTAGCGAGTGTCGGAAACGCATGGGATATCCTCGATATCCGACCACCGTTTTTTGTTTATAAAACCTCGCCAAATGAAGAAGTACAAGATCACTTCATCACCTTTGATGTGGCCATTGCCGATCTGCGCGACGGCGCGGTCCGGGCCAGCTACCATTACGAACCGGACTACGATGCCAATAACGCGCTCGTGAGTTCGACGAACGAGTTTGCAGGACAGGGGGAAGGGCCGGTACGCGTCGAGGGCGATTACGTCTACCTCACCATTTTCGGCCGGAAAATTTATCGGTACCGGCTTGCAGATGCCGCGCCGCAACGCCCGTTACTCGTAGCATCGGGCGTCCAATTTCTCGGAGGTCCCTATCGCGGCTGGCTGTACGCCTCACGACCGGATGGCGTTTGGGCATTGCGTCCTGAAGCCAAAACGATTCGAGCACGGCTTGTGGTGGCTTCCGAAGTAAAGGCCTCGCACATTTCAATTGCGGGCGATGTGGTCTACGCTACGTTTGAGGACGGACGCGTAGTCGGCGTTGACGCGACCAGCGGCCGGCGCGTGTTTGAGAGTCGCCCGTGTGGCGATTCCGGTATGGAATCGGGCATCCGCGCGGCCGCCGATCGCGTGTACATTGTATGCCAAAATGATCTACTATGGCGCGTCGCCGCGTTTCAAAACCCTCGGTAACCGGATTATATGGTAGCCGAGCCGGGACGTAGAATAAGGCACTCGCCGTCTTATTTGGAGGTCCTCGTGAATTTGGGATATCGGGCCTGCGCGCTAGCGCTTGCGATTTGGTTCTTGTTGGGTGCGGCACCGGTACTTGCCGACGAGGGTGCACTCTCGGCGACCGTACAGAAGGCCCTTAAAGCGTGGCAGGTTACAGGCGCGCAAGTCGTCGTGCTCGAGCAGGGCAAGGTAACGTACGATCAGCCCTTTGGCTTGAAGAACGTGGCGTCGAACGCGCCGGTTGATAACCAGACGCGTTTCGAAATCGGTTCCATTACCAAGCAATTCACTGCTGCCGCGATCCTCCAACTTAAGGAACATGGGAAGCTGTCGCTGAGTGATCCACTCGGCAAATACGTGCCACAGTATGCACGTGCGAAAAACATCACGATCGAGCAATTGCTCTGGCAGGTCACCGGTATCCCGAACTACACTGCCACAAAGAACTTCATGCAGATTGCCACGTCACACCGCGGAACGTTCAATGCCATGCTGGCGATGGTGAAGAACAAGCCCCTGAACTTCGAGCCCGGGACGAAGTGGCAATACAGCAACACGAACTACCTTTTGCTCGGCCGCATCGTGGAAGTCGCTTCCGGAATACCGTGGCGCACGTACGTGCAGACACACATCTTCGATACGCTCGGCATGAAGGAATCGACGTTCATGGAGAACGAGGCGAACGTCGACGACATGGCCACTGGTTACTACTCACCAAAGAAGACGCTCGAGCCGTCGCCGCCGTTTTTGGGTTGGGCGGGTGGAGCAGGCGCCATCGTTTCGACTGCCACCGACATGGCGAAGTGGGACGAGGGGCTTTTCGGCGGCAAGGTGATAGCGCAAAGTGACCTTGCACTCATGACGTCGCCCGGTCGGCTCGCGAACGGAAAGGCGACTGACTACGGCTTCGGCTGGCTGCTCGACACGCATGACGGGCAGCAGCGCATCTGGCACAACGGCGGAACCTTTGGATTCAACAGCACCAATCACGTGTACCCGCGGCTCGGCCAAGCGATAATCGTCCTGGAAAACACCATCGGTGCTGATGCCAACTCGTTGGCGAGCGTGGTCTTCGACGCGCTGCACCCCGACCTCGTGGCAACGCAAACCCAAGCGGTGCCGGGCGAGAACCCAGCTGTTACCGCCCGCGTGAAAGCCGTGTGGGAGCAATTCACGAGCGGGAACGTCGATCGCTCGCAGCTCACGCCGGAAATGTCAAAGGCAATGACGCCGGACGTGTTGGCGGGTGCGAAAGCGCAATTCGCGCAGCTCGGTACGGCGACGTCCTGGACCTACCGCGGCGAGCAGTCCAATGAAAACCAAACAACCTACACGTATCTCGTCGTGTTCAGCAGCGGGTTCAAAACGAATATCTTCATGTCCCTAACAAAGGACGGAAAAATTTCAGGCTATCTCGTGCGACCTGCGTAGCTCAAAATCGTGTCGATAAAAAGACGCTGACCGACAAAAAGTGCCGTGGGTCGTAGCAATCTGGCGGGCGACCGACACCTAGGATGTCCTCGGGCGCAATCCACCGAGCCGGCGACCGGACTGAAAAAGAAAGCCTTTCAAGAGTAGATTAGCGAGATCTCCCGGCTCATTTCCATCTTGTGCGCGATGAATCGCATCGAAATACTCGCGCCGGTCTCGCGCGAACACGATCGTCCCGCAATCGAATCCACAATCATAAATGTATAGGCTCGTCGCTAAGCGCGCCCATCGGCCGTTTCCGTCGACGAATGGGTGGATCCGGATCATTTCGGCATGGTCGCGCGCCGCAGACAAGAAGACATGCCCGATCGCGATCGCCGAAGAGATTCATAACCGACGCCGGATGCATCGACGATCTCGGGCCGAAATAGGGCCGCTTCACATTGTGCTTAGGCACCTCCGGATCCGGCATCGGGAAGCCGCGCGCAAGAGCGCGCCCGAGAGTCCGGATCTTCATCTGCCGCGGGTGGCGCCGGTCGAGTGCGAAGATCCGCTGACTGAGCTCGTGGCGGTAGTTATGCCAGCGCGCCGGACGTTGATACCACGGGTAGCTCACGATCACGCCCAGCTTCATCAGTCGGCGGACGCGATGATGGACGGTGGTCCTCGATCTCCAGCCGATCAGCGCCGCCAACTCGTCCGCCGTCATGCAGCCGTGCTTGGCCAGCGCGGCGACGACTTGCGTCTGCGCGGAGCGCGGCGTTAGTTGCGCCGGGCGAAAACTTGCGCAGGGAGTGTTACGTGCCTTTGCCGGCGCCGAAGTAGCGGATGAGTTTGACGATGAACTGCGGGACTGTGGTGAATTGGCTAGCGTCGCCGTAGACGACGTAGAGTTCCGCCTGCGGCCAGCGGTGATAGAACGCGGCCGAAATATTATAGGCGTTTGTGTACGAAGGGATTGCTGAATATTCCAGAGCGGGGCCAACGCCGATGATGCGGCGCGCACCTAGCGCCAGCGACGTGTTTCGTCCCGGCTGCCACGTGAGGCTGGCACGCTCCAGCCATTGCGTATTGCGCGGACCCCGGTCCAGAAACTGATCGCTGTCATCGGCTTCAAGATCGAACGTCACGTCGCGGGTGACCTGAAACGCCGCGGACCGAGACCAATAGCGCAGCGTGCCGGGACCGAACCGGCCCCAATAATACGAAAGCGCGATGGGTGTTGCGGTGCGGTAGTCGTAGGTGAAGTCGAAACCGTTCTGCGAGACGGGAACGATGTTTCCGTCCGTCAGCCGCACGTACGACGACCCCGTTTGGCCGCGAAGATGGACGAGTTTGCGCAGACCAAGGACGTGCTGCAGGTCGATGCCGACTGCGGCTTGCGCGTCACTTTGCCCGATGCCGCCGTGCGCGGAATGGAAGAGATCCGTCTCGGCAAAGAACAGCACGCGCGGAATTGCGGCGTTTTCGGAACGATACCACGTTTTGGAGTAGTTTGCGGAGTAACCGCCCAGTCCGTTGTTGGCAACGTAGCCGTCGAACGGCGAAAACTGCGGCCCGATGCGCTGCAACGAGGCATAGAAGCCCTGCGTCTTGTCGTAAAGGCCACCGCCGATCATCGTGAACTGCGCCTGCGCGGGATCGGCTACCAGCGAACCGCGCTCCTGCATCTGCGTTATGCCCGCGGTGAATCCTTTTGTGCTGTCGTACCCGGCGCCTTCGGTATCGACGTCGTCCACGACGGCCGGAAGCGATACGCCCGCGCGCTGGAACATCGCGCTCCAACGCGTGTCTCGGCTGGAGACGCTAACGACTTGCGCGTTGTCGTCGCGGCCGTCGCCGACCGCGTCGAAACCGGCAAACGAAATCGGCCCTTGCTTTCCTTCGAGGGCGTAACCGTAGCGCGGCGTCGGAATGGACGTGGTGTAGAGCGGCAGCACATTGTTGCACGAATAGCAGGGAAAGGCGTTGTAGTAGTTCGACAATTGCGTGAAAAACGGCCGCACTTCGTTAAAATAGCGCTGGAAAGCCGTGGGAGCGATGGTCTGTTGATCCACTTCGACGTTCGAGTAATCGGGATGCACCGTCGCGACCAGCGACGTCGTGTTCGTAATCGGAAGCGACAGATCGGCGCCCACGCGCGACGTGTTGCCGCCAACACTCTTTGCCGCCATCGCCGCAAGCCCGTAGAGTCCCAAGCGCGGCAACGGACGATGCGAGATGGCTTGCGCGGGCACACCCGTCATCGTGCCGGCGTCGACTGCCGGAGGGTCGCTTCCCGCCGTGGCAGTGGGTCCATACGACCAGTCGAGCGTGTCCAGTGTCCGGCTCACGTCGCGGCGGAAGTTCACGCGCCACACGCCGTTCGCACCACCCTTGATGGCGCGCAACGGGACCTTCATGGTGACGACGAAGCCGTGTGGCCTTATCGTTCCGTACGACTGCCACGTGGGCGCATACGCGCTGTTTTCCGACGAGAACGCTTCGTGCGTGCCGATCGGATTTGATAGAAACACGTAGGTGAAGCCGGTCGGGCCGTCCGGATACAGATAGACGATGACCCCGTCGTCGTTGCCGTTACCGGCGTCGTTTTGCCGATGCGTCGCAACGATTCGGCACGTGCTGCGTCACGTCGAACGCTAGATACAAGCTCGTTCCGTCCGTCATCGCGTACACGGTCATCGGGTCGTCCGATACCCGTCGCGTGCGGACGCTGTAAGCGACCGGAATCTTCACCGCGGCCTTCCACGCCGGATCGCTCAGACCGTCGGCGATGTTCGGTGCGGCCGCCGCCTTAAGAAGCGCAAACGTTCCAAGGTAGGTGTCGGGCACTGGTTGATCCGCTCGCGCCGCGGCGAGCGTCAGAGCACACGCGAGCGCAAACGCGCTCGCCGTCGCAGCACACCGGCGCAGCGACGTGACTGTCCGGGTGCGGACGCCGGGACCAGCGCGAGGGCCTATGATGATCTGAAGCAATCGATCTCACGTGCCTCACAGAAGAAGCATTAAACCGCGCTCCGGCGCTCTCCCCTCTGGGCGAAGAACCGCCAGCGCGTCATGATTAGCCGCGCCCGAGCGTTTTGCGCTGCGGAGGCATACGCCCATGATAGTGGCCCTCATCTACGCCGGCACGCTCGCGGCAACGTCGCCTCATCCCCGTTTCGAGTGCCGGCCGATTCCACCGGTCTGCTACGCGTCTGCGTGCACCGGATGCGACTACGGCCGAAAAGCGACCGTCCAATTCGTCAAGACCGCTAAAGCGAATGCGGTCGCGCCAACTTCGCACGAACCTCGGAAATGTTTCGTCGTCATGAGGCAAACGGTTCGCTCTACGCGCAAGCGCTAGCCGAAGCCGGTTTCGAATAAGGGGAGAGCAGTGTTCAGTCGAAGTCAACGCATGATGAAACGGCTTCAGCTAGCCGGATATTGTTGCGCTGCGACCGTGCTGCTAGCGGGTTGCATCGCCAGCAGCCAAATCACGAGCATCGTGCTGAGCGTCGGGAGTTGTGGGGGCAGCCCGTGCGAGGCGTACCAGATAGCCCTCTTCCCGAACAATACATACTCTTACAGCATCTATCCGCATCGCCGGATCTTCACGGGCAGCGCCGATTTTTACGAGGCGGCGCGCAACCTTGTCCGAAGCCCGTTCTTCAGACAGAGCAACCCCGAGACTGGAGGGCACGGCAACTGGCCCGACGAGATCACGATCTACGCTAAATTCAATGGGGGAGCGCGCCAAATCTCGGTCATCCCCAAAGACGCGAACTACGCTGTGTACCGAGCCTTTGCGCAAGCGGTCTCGAAGCCGGTTCTACAGGACGTCGCAGCCCAGCGCGATCGCGAAGAGCGCACGTTGCGCGATCCATCGGCGCTGCTGACAGTGTCCGTACTGCATTCGCCGCTGTTGCGTTGTGGTTTTTACAAAGCCGTCTTCGATCGCACCGGCGACGCGGCTATTGAGTATGCTCCTCCGTACCTGTTTACCAAGAAAGCGCGCCTTCCGGTGCGCCACTCCATCGCCGCTCACATTAGGTTCGATACGATCAGAGATCTAATCAAGCGAGATCACATGGCTTCATTGTACGAAGACTATCCGACAATGGGGGCGGATCAACCGTATCTGAATATCACACTCGCATATAAAAGTAGCACGTACTCGATAAAGGCCAATGAACCGAAATTCTGGCCTGCGAACCTGCGAGACTTCATTTCTGCGGTCGATGGCCTCGTGCTTAATCAGATTCCCAACGGGCGGCGCGCATGTTCGGTAAGAGCGACGCACTTTTCGCCGACCTTTAAACCCTAGCCAGCAGTAAAGCGAGAGCGGGAAGGAGGGAGAGCGATTACGCAGCCTAAATCGAATGTAAGCGCATGCGGATAAGATTGCTCTGCACGGTCGCACTCGTCGCCGGCTGCTCGCCCACGCCGCCAGCGCCGGTGCAGATCTCGCAATGCGCGATTCACGCAGCGCCCGCGCACAACCAGTATCAGGTCGTCTACAAATTTCATCTTGCGAACGAAACCGGTCGCGCTGTTTCGGCGCTGCGGATCGGCTCCAGCGATTGGGACCGTCACGCCGCAATCTTCCCCTCCGGTCCCGCGTTGGTCTACGACGATTACCGCCCCTTAGCGCCGCATGCATCGCATTTTGTGTACTTGTACACATCACCGCTGCCGGCATCGGTGATCGCTGGAAGACTGCACATCACACGCGCTCGCTTGCGCGAATGGCAGCCGCTGACATGCATGACGGTATCCCTTTGGTTTGTCGACGGCTCGACATGGGTAGCCGAAGGGCCACCAGGCCTGGCGTATGCACTGCCACGCTACCGCAATGCAGCCGAGAGCCGCAAGTCGTCGCACAGCCTTTGACCGATAGTTCGCTCGAATCAAGATCACTGATCGCGAGCTGTGCCTACAGCCTAGCCTTTTCGCACACTCGCCGAAACAACGCAGGGAATGTCTCGCTCAACTGACACGGGTTCGGATGAGGCTCGCCTCGCCTACGACAGCATGTACACCGCGATCGCTAACAGCTCGGTCTATCGGCAGATCACTCGCCGCGCCTTTCCGGACTTGCCCGAATGGCTGATTCCGTACAGCGTCTCGCCTTCACTGGCTTTGCTCGAACGGATCGCTCAGGCTCTGAATATCGGGCCGAACTCGGCTTTCATCGATCTCGCGTGCGGTTTAGGCGGACCCGGCCTGTGGGTGTGCGAGCGGACCGGAGCCTCGCTTGTCGGTGTGGATTTCTCCGAAGTCGGCGTCGGCGCGGCAACCGCATTCGCGCGACAGCGAGGAATTGCCAGGGCATCTTTCGTGAACGCCGATGCCACGCACACAGGACTGCCGGCGAACACTTTCGACGGACTCATGAGCATCGACGCGATCCAGTTCATGGATGCGCAAACCGTCGCCACCGAGATCGCCCGCGTGCTGCGACCCGGCGGGATCGCGGCCTTCACCACGATGGAGGCGCTTGTGGACGATCTGCCGGTCGCGACCGTCGCGAAAGACTATCGCGCCGTCTTCAGGGCCGCCGGTTTCTCCATCTGTGATTACGAGCAAATCTCAGCCGATGGGCTGGAAAGAAACAATGCCCTCTATGAATCCATCGAATTCCATCGCGACGCCTTGCTCGAAGAGATCGGCCAAGCCGCGACTCCCCTGCTCGAGGAAGCACGCGATCGGCTAGAGCGAGCTAAGAAACCGCCGCGCGTGCGCAAGATATTCCTGGCAGTTCAAACCCCTGCGTAATCGCAACGTCCGCGATGCATCTTTACCTGCGGTACGCGAAGCCGACGCGTAAGCGCTAGCCGAATCCGGTTTCGAATGAGGGAAGCGAGTGACGTCGCCTGCGGGACGTTGTTCGTTCGGAGTCATATCGCGTTTGCAAGACCGATCGACTGACGGCGAAAGAGATTCTCAAAAACGATGTCTCTGATGGCACGCGCGACAGCCTTGCGGGATATCTCGCCTCCGATGATCTGCTCGCCCTTCTGAAACGTTCGGTAGATCGTTTCTTCGCCGTCCGTCAGGTACATCGGGCGCAGGATCGTGTAGTCGACGCTGCTCTGCTCGATCAGATCGCAGGCGCGGCGCTGTTCGTCGATGTATGCTCCGAGCGCTCTGATCTGCGCGCCCAGCGCGCCCGGCACTTCGTCGTAGATGCCTGCGGACGACACGAAGACGAGCCGCTTGACACCGGTGTCGTCCATAGCCCGAAGCACGTTTACCGCCAGACGATCGACGCCGCGAGGACCGAGCGTCGAGACGGCCAGATCGACGCCCGCCATGGCGACCGTCAAGGCCGATATATCGTCCGCATCTCCAATGAAGGCGCGCTCGTCATGTGCGCCGAGTTTGCATTTGCCTCGCACGAACAGCCGAAGATCATGATCGGACTGAGCAAGAGGAATGAATTCGCGCGCGATTGCCCCGCCGGCGCCCAACACTAAAATACGCATAAACGCAAGCTGATAATCTCTAATCTATCGCCTATGAAAAATCACGACGCGGCGGCCGTCAGGATCGAGAAACGTGACCCCGCCGCGATCCCAATACGGATTTGCGGACGCCACACGCACAGCCGGTAATCGATCCAGCGCCTTAACTATAGCATCGAACGACGCCTCCGTTTCAACGTAGAGCACGAGCAGCGTTTCCTCGCTCCATGATACTTTCGAACGAAGAGCGGGCGCAAGCGTGAATTCCAGCTCGTGATCCGCATCCGGAAAAGCGTAGACGATCCCGCTGTAGCCATCGTGATCGGCGAAAGACGCGATTTGCTTTAGACCTAGCGCGCTTCCATAGAATCTGGACACGGCGTCGAGATCGCCGGTCGGGTGCGCTATCCGCGTACGCGGGATTCCGGATTGAGACGATCCCATGCGAGATGCTGGGCGGAAGCCGGCGCTGAGTCCTCTATTCACGCCAAATCAGCATCTACGACGATCGACAAACCCTCGAAAATAAAAGCCAATTGTGTCTTAGGACACCAATGCGCGCACATATCGTGCAACGCCCGTGCACAGTAAGAGTTTCTCTCTCTTTCGCCGAAATAAAATAGGCAATGAATCACGCAATCGCCAGCGCATCCGCACCGGCGTTCGGTGCGCCGAGTTTTTCGCGTGTGCGTCGCTCGCGCGGCCAAACGTTCCCGAGATGATGATCGTGGTCGCGATCATCACGATCCTGGTGACCGTAATTATTCCGAATCTGTTCCACGCGCGCGGGACGACGCAAGTCTCGGCCATCGAAGAGACGGAGACGCAGATAAGCTCGGCGCTCGAAATGTACTACAACGATTACCAAGCCTATCCGGCTTACGGCCAATATGTCACGGTCACGCCAACGCTGTTCGGCGGCAGCGGAAACTCGTATTACAATGGAACTCCCTCGGTTAACGGCACACCATATGCTGTTGATTCGCGTAGCTGGAGTGGACGCATATACCTAATTGGCCCCTCAATACAATTAGATGGCAGCCTGATGCCAAACTAAAAACATGGGGGTAGCGGATTGACCGCAGCTCCTACGCCGGGAGTTGGATACTACGTTGTCTATACGCCCGAAGATGGTTTCTTCGCCCTTTAGAGAGCCTAAACGCACTCGAGTTTCGGCATGAAATCTTGGGTGATGCTGCAAGACGCAACAGGCCGACCGCGGATCGACATGTTCGTTTCGCCGAACGGAGATGCAAAGCTGCAGTTCCTGGATGCCGACGGCAAAGTCACCTACCAACTGCCACAGTGAACCATCTGCTCGACGGACTAGCTGAAATCGAACGGTTGTCTAATATCATGCACCCGGCGTACAACTCGAGGCGCGCTGGCAAAACATTCAACAACGGTACCCATAACTGCGCGCTTCTTACGCTGTTCACGCGCTCGAAGACGGCGTGTGGTTCATGGACGTTCTATCCGCGCTCGGAAACGTGACCAGTACGATTCTACAAAACTACGCGCGCCTTGCAAAAATCGGCCCTCGAAGCACCGGCGGCACGGTTAGTGAAGCGTTGACTGCGCTGAACACGCTTAACGATACGCAGGAGAAGAAAGAAGAACTGGGATTTATCGGCCTGCTCCATCCCAAGGTTATACAGGCGAGCCTCGGTCATTATGAGCGCGAGGATTATCGCGAAGCGGTTCTAAATGCCATGCTCGCGCTCACAGAAACCATTCGCGAGAAGACCGGCCTTGACACGGATGGAGTGCCCCTTGTGTCGCAAGTCTTCAAACCTGAGGAGCCGATCCTAACCTTTGCCGACACGAGGACCATATCGGGCCGAGACGAGCATAAGGGGTTTCACAAAATCATGCTTGGGGCGTTCGAGGGAGTGAGGAATCCCAAGAGCCACCGGATGTTTAGCGACCTCACGGCACTTACGGCCGCTCAGTACCTCGTTTTCATCAGCCTTCTGGTGCGCCGTGTTGAAGGTGCTTCGAAACCGCAATAGGTCGAGAAGTTTTCGAGCGGCCCTTCCAACGGCCTAATTCGTTACGAGTTTCCAGGCTCTTAAGCCCATCGCCGCTTGTCACAGCTGTTCCGTGCGCTCCTTCAAGCCGTTCGCCATCTCTCCCAGATCTTCAGCACCACCTTTTAGCACCACAATTGCGCGGTGCACGGTACCACAACGGATGGTATACGCCTGTAATCGTCCTGGGTCGTCACGCGGTAGTTGCTCCCGAAGCGTTTGGACTGCCTGTTAATCAGCCGGTTCGTTTGTTGCTTGATTTGACGAAGTGCGGTAAAACTGCGGGCGATGACGGATATGATGTTAAGAGAGGGGTAATTTACCCCTCTCTTCGTTGATCTCTGTCAGTTTGGAGAGATAACTGAGCGCGTTCTAGTGTGGTTCTATGCGGCAATTACGGCTCAAAATGGTGGGCGGTATTGGGATTGAACCAATGACCTCTTCCGTGTCAGGGAAGCGCTCTCCCACTGAGCTAACCGCCCACGTTCTTTAAGAAACGAGCCCCAGATATTTCTGGGGCTCGTCTTTTTTCCATCTTTACCCCGCGTACGAGGTAAAGAAGCTTTTATCGGATGCTGTTCGCGACGAACGTGCTGCCGTTCCAATTACCGGAGGCAGTGATCGTGCGGCCGGGGTAGAGCGACCCGTTGATCGCTCCGCGCGCGGCGGCGTGGGAATCGTTAACCGTGATGAGGCTCAAACCTTGCGCGATTTGAAGCGAGTTTCCGCTGACCGAAACGATCAGCCCGCGTACCGACGCACCCGAATACGGGCCGCCATAGTTGCTGTAGCTGCCGTTAACGGGAACAAAGACGCCGTTGCTTCCGTAGTTGCCGCGCAGCGTGATCTGCTCGCCGACTCGGAGGTTGCGCCCGCTTCTGTTTATTTGAACTTCCTGATTATTAGGAAGCGTGATGATTGCGGTGTGGCGGGTAATGCCGGTAACCGTGCCGGTGATGAACGCGCCGTTCATATGGCTCTTGCACCAGCCACGCATGTTCCCGGCCGGATTGATGCAACTCTGGGAACTCGTGCTCTCGTTCGAGTGTTTGTTTTTGTCGTGACCGTGCTTATCGCTCTTGTCCGCAAGCGCTAGCGACGTCGATCCGAAGACCAGGCCGACGGCGATGGCCGCTGCGAACGCTCGGTTGGTAAAGTTCGTCATTCATGTCTCCTAAGCTATAGCGTTTATGAGTACGGTGATGTAAACGTTCCCATCCTCAGAGACGGCTCAACGGACGAACGCTCGGTTGGTTGGCGCGCGCTTATAAATCGTTGATGCCCGGAGGCGGGCCCTGCCAAATCGTTTTGAGATTCCGATTTGCGGCGCTTGCGCACGGAGCGTCACCGAGATGGCCGCAGGCCGCAACGAGCGCGTAGAGCGCGCGCGGATCGCCGGGATATCGTCCGAGCGACTGCTGCAGCGCGCTTCGAGCTTCCGAATAACGGCCGGCGCGAACGTACAGCGCGCCCAACATTTCACCGGCCGGAAAAAGTGGAATGTATTCGGCGGTATAATCGCGCTTCTGAATCACGATCGCGCGCTGCAGCGAAGCGACGGCGCCATTTACGTTTCCGCGCCGCTCCTGGATCGCGGCGTCCAACATATCGCCGTATTCTGTTTCGATAGCATCGCGCCGCAATTCAGTCAACTGCTCCTCGGCGGCGCCGAGGTTTCCCAAATGCGCATAAGCAAGACCCAGCGCAAAGGCTCTATGTGCATCGGGTTGCCCGGCTTGGCTTATGACTTGCGTCCATTGGGCAAAGCGCGCGAGCGTCGTCAAGTGGAAGGCCGTTTGCATCTGCGCGGCAACGCGCGTTTCCCACGTTTGTGCGACGCTTTGCTCTCCGAGCATCATCGCGGCGGCGTAGCCTACCTGGGCATCGTGCGCGCCATATTGCAGCTCGTAAGGCGGCGCGGCGGCATTCCACGCCTCCCGTAAACTCCAAGCGCGTTCGCTGGCCGCAACGGCTTTCGCGTATTGGCCGGCTTCGGTATATGTGTGCGCGGGCATATGTGCGAGATGCTCGTGCTGCGGCAGAAACATCATGGCATTCAAACGATCGGCGCACGGGATCGCCGGCGTAACATCGGGCAGCAATTCGTAGGCGTGAATGCAAAGGTGGTTCGCCACTACATTCACGGGGCGCCGGAGCAAAACCGGCTGCAAGAGCGCTAACACGCGCGGCGGCGGCTCGTGACCTTCAAGCAGCGCTTCGGCCGCGAGTGCGGGCGCATCGTCGTCGAGCGGATTCTGCGCGACGATGGTTTCCATCGCTTGAATGTAGCGTTGCTCGTTGGTTTCCCGGTTGTCCCAACTCCCGGCGTATCGTAGAGCTAGCGCGTCGATATATGCGCGTTCGGTAACCGAAGCAAACGGTTCGAGGGATACAGCTTGCTTCACCGCGGTTTGCGCGGCTGCAAACGATTTGGGCGAAAGCGGGTGATTCAAATCACCCGCCTCAGCGAGCGCTTCACCCCAGGCGGCCATCGCCAAATGCGGATCGGCCTGCAACGCATTCGCGAACGCTTGCGCGGCGCCGCCGAGATCGTAGGCGTAAAACGACGTCAGCCCGCGATCGAAAAACAGCTGCGCTTGCGCGCTCTGCGTGGAAACGGGGCGATGAACGGAGGCGGTCGTAACGATGGCGGCCAGGACCAGCGGAGCGATCATGCCGCTTTTTCGCGCGAGCATTCCTGCAGCAGCGCGAGCACGAACAGGTCTTCGTCGGTGAAGCCCTCGCGCGAACGGGGGGCGCGCGCCGGCGCGAGCGCGCCTGCCTCCAGGTAGGCATCGACGATGGCCGGATGCACATAGCATTTGCGGCAAATCGCGGGCGTATTTCCCAGCCGCTTCGCGACATCCTTAATCACGGCGACAACGCGCTGCTTTCGATCGGTTTGCGTCTCTTCATCGATGGCGTCGCTGGCCAGCAGCATCGCGCACGTAACAGTGCCCACCCACGTGCGAAAATCTTTGGCGCTGAAGTCTTCGCCGGAGATATCGCGAATGTACTCATTTACATCAGCAGAGTCGATCGCGCGCGTCGTTCCGTCGTCTTCGAGGTACTCGAAGAGCTGCTGTCCGGGCAGGTCTTGGCATTGCCGGATGATCTTCGCCAAACGGCGATCGCGCAGATCCAAGGCTTGGCGCACGCCGCTTTTTCCTCGGAAGGAGAAGCGCACGTTCGAACCTTCCACTTTCGCGTGCTTATTGCGCAACGTCGTCAGCCCGAACGAATTGTTTTCTTTTGCGTATTCGTCGTTGCCGACGCGGATCGCAGTTGTTTCGAGCAGCTGCACGATCGTCGCCAACACTTTTTCGCGCGGAAGCCCGGGCAGGCTAAGGTCGCTTTCGATTCGTTTGCGCATCTTCGGAAGGTTCTGCGCGAAGCCGATCATGCGGTCGTATTTATTCTCATCGCGCGTTTCGCGCCAGCGCTTGTGGTAGCGATATTGTTTGCGTCCGCGCGCGTCGCGTGCGGTGGCTTGAATGTGGCCGTTTGGAATCGGGCAAATCCATACGTCGCTGTAGGCGGGGGGCACGGCGAGCGCCTTTATGCGCGCGACCTCTTTCTCATCGTCGATCTTCGAACCGTCGGTCGTGTAATACGCGAAATGCTCGCCATGCTTCTCGCGGCGTATGCCGGGCATTTCATCGGTGACATACCGAAGGCGTGCGGCCTTGGCCGACTCGAGAGGATCCATCCTGTGCCCTATACCCGGAAGGCGGTTGCTAGACAGCGGCGCGGCGACTAGGATACGATATGCCGGTTCGCAAACGCATGGGCGCGTAGCTCAGTGGGAGAGCATCCGCTTCACACGCGGGGGGTCGCTGGTTCGAGCCCAGCCGTGCCCACCATCATTTGGCGATGGCGCTGTAGCTCAGTTGGTTAGAGCGTCGCCCTGTCACGGCGAAGGCCACGGGTTCGAGTCCCGTCAGCGTCGCCAGATGTAAAACAAGAAAAGCCCTGATTTTACAGGGCTTTTCGCGTAGCTGGGTCCGTTCCGCCGGCTTTCGACGGTAATCGACCCCGGCTTGAGACCTTGACGCCGGCGAACCGATGATGCTATCATTCTAACGATTAATAGAATGAAGATCAAACAAACGATTGACCCTCGCCGCTTCAAGGATGCCGTTTATGAACACGTCGCGCGCATCGGAAAGGCTATAAGCAGTCCGAAGCGTTTGGAGATCCTCGATTTACTCTGTCAAGGCGAGAAGAGCGTCGATGGGATAGCCAAGCATGGAGATCTCGACGTAAAGAACGCGAGTGCCCATCTCAAAGTGCTCCATTCGGCTCGCCTTATTGATTCGCGACGCGACGGTAAGCATGTGTACTACCGCATTGGCGAGAGTATGGTGGCCGACTATTGGTTGATGACGCGGGCTGTGGCCGAGCATCGTTTTGCCGAGATCGAGCGGGCCATAAAGAGCTATTTCAATGAACGCGAAACCATGGTGACACTTGATCGCCAAGCGCTCCTGGGGAAAGCCAGAAAAGGCGATGTGATCGTACTTGACGTACGGCCGCGAAGCGAATACGAACAGGCGCATTTACCACACGCACGATCGGTGCCGCTTGCGGAGCTGAAGCAGCGCTTGGCTACATTACCGCGGAACAAGCAGATCATCGCATACTGTCGCGGGCCTTATTGCGTCCTGTCCTTGCAAGCTCTCGAGATTTTGCGCAAACGCGGGTTCAAAGCTTTCCGACTATCCGACGGAGTCTTGGAATGGCAAGCCGCAGGATTTCCACTCGTGCGTAATGCTTCTCCGGAGTTGTAGACATAGTGGCAACCTTGTTTATTCTGAACGACCCTCCATACGGCACGGAACGCAGCTATAACGGCCTGCGTCTGGCCGGGTCGCTTGCCAAGGAAGGTGCCGCAGTATCGGTGTTCCTCATTGGTGATGCAGCGGCGTGTGCGAAGCGGCGGCAGAAGGTCCCATCCGGTTATTACGACCTTGAAGTAATGTTGCGTAACGTGGTGCGCAACAACGGCCCGATTGGAGTGTGCGGGTCTTGCATGGACGCCCGTGGCATGACCGACGGGGACATCATCGAAGGCACGCATCGCAGCTCGATGGATCAGTTGGCGGGTTGGACGGCGAGCGCTGACAAGGTCCTAGTGTTCTAAGAAATGGGTCATACCGCAATTGTTTTGGGAGCCGGCATCGGCGGCGTGGTTGCCGCGAACGAGCTCCGAAAACGGTCTACGAAGGCCGACCGGATCGTTCTCGTCGATCGAGATCCAACGCATCTGTTTGCTCCGTCGCTCTTGTGGCTTGCCGTCGGTACCCGAACTGCGAATGGAATTCAACGACCGGTTCGCGAGTTGCTGCGGCCCGGCATCGAATTCGTGGAAGGAAGCGTTCAGGCGATAGACCCGGCGCAACGCGCCGTTTTGATCGACGGGGCTCGTTTCACCGCGGACGCGATTATTATCGCGCTTGGGGCCGAGTTGGCTGCCGACGCTATTCCCGGGTTGGCTCCGGCCGGGCACAACTTCTACACCCTAGAAGGCGCGCAGTCATTGCGCCATGCCCTTGAGGGGTTCAAGGGCGGCAGAGTCGTGGTGATGACGACCGGGGCCCTCTACAAGTGTCCCGCAGCTCCGTACGAAGCTGCGATGCTTATTGAGGATGCACTGCGCAAGCGAGGCCTTCGAAAAAAGACGACAATGGAGATGCATGCAGCGGAACCCGCTCCGATGGGCGTCGCCGGGCCGGCCGTTTCGGACGCGATCAGAGCAATGCTCGAGAGTAAGGGAATCGCATATTTCTCAAACCACCAAGTGGCGGCGGTAAACGTCGCTTCTCGTAACATTACGTTCGCGGACGGATCGATCACGTACGATCTACTGGCGTATGTTCCACCGCACCGCCCTCCAAAGCTCGTCGCTGAATCCGGCTTGGCTGGCGAGACGGGATGGATTCCGGTAAACCGGTTGACCCTCGAGACGTCGTTCGAGAACGTTTATGCTATCGGTGACATTGTAGCCATTCCGTTATCGATGGGGAAACCGCTTCCTAAGGCGGGCGTCTTTGCGCATACTGAGGCGGTTGTCGTTGCGCATAATATTGCAGATGCCTGGCGCATGAAGCGGACGGAACGAGCCTTCAACGGGCACGGCGCTTGCTTTGTCGAGATCGGCGATGGAAAAGCGGCGATCGGTAGCGGTGACTTTTTTGCTGAGCCAAGTCCAAAGATCACGTTGCGAGCGCCGTCATTCCTGTGGCATCTAGCCAAAGTCGTCTTTGAAAAGCGATGGCTCAAACGGTGGTTATTCTGATTCTTATTCCTTGGAGCTTGGGAAATCCGCTCCAGTTCAAAGCAAAGCTTAATAGGGAGGTAATTGCAAATGTTAACTCGATACACGCAGCTCAGCCCACTCGCTCTCGCCGCTGGTTTCGGTGTTGCGGCTCTGGCCGCCGTGATTCTCTTTTACGCGCCGATGGGGTTTTCGATGTTCGGCATGCGCGGCTACGGGATGATGGGCGGCGCCGGCAATTACAGGATGGGAGTGGGCGTCGTGTTTTTCATGGGCGGATGGGCAGTCGTCGTGAGCGCAATCGCGGGCGCTATCGTCGCCGCGATCTATAATTCGCTGCTGTCCAGCAGAAATGCGCTCGACAAAAGCGAGCCTCCGAGGACGCCTTGATGCGGTAATTGCCCCTACTGCAGCTCGTCTGGTTTAAATCGGCCTCGTATGGCCGCGGGCCGAACTCGATCCGCCGATGGCGGGTCCACTCTGCGTTCAGGTTTCTGAGGAAGGACGTTCGACGAGATCGAAATCTAGGTCCCGGATGAACCTAATGATGTCGTTGCTGGTTCTCACGCTCGTCTTCGAATTTACTCCCGGTGCTGCGGCGCAAACACCCACACCCCAACCGCAGCCGAGCGCGATTGACGGTTCGTCCATAAAGATTCTAGCGTGCAGCGTCGACTATAATTCGATGAGCGGGGTTGTGGATCAGCTCCATGTCGACTTCATTAACGCGAACGCTCAGACCGTAACCCATATCCGCTTTGGCGTGCACATGACGCTGGCGAGGACGATCTCGGTCATGGATATCGGGACATTCCGATCGAACCTACGAATTCACCACGACTTGATCATCCCGCTGACCAGAGTGTTCAGGTACTCGCAGAGTCTGAAATGCACCGTCGACGCGTTCACACTTGCGGACGGAACGACATGGATCGACCCGGCGTAGCCGGTAGCGCTCACGCAGCCGCCGCGCTAGCGGGCGGTGAGCTGCCGGCGCGCCGCCGAACGGACGACGACATCACGCGAATGAGCTGCGAGTGCCAGCTCGCCGCGAGCTTTCGGGTTTCCGAGATGGCGGTACGTCATGCCGAGCCAGAAGTGTGCGCGCCCAGATTTGGGAGAGAGCGCCAGGGCACGGGCGAACCGCAGCCGCGCGTCGGCGTAGCGCTTCATCCTATAGTAGCTCACGCCGTCATCGAGCCACAATTTTCCAGCCTTGGAATTTGAAGCTAACGCGATATCGAAATTGCGCGCGGAGTCGGCGAACCGGTGTGCCTGAAATTGCGCAGCGGCGAGGTGTAAGCGCGCATTATTCCAATCCGGACGGTTGTCGACAACGGATTGCAGATCGTCCATTGCAGGCCCGTACGCATGCAAGTTCTCTTCGGTAATGCCGCGATCGTAGCGCGCATCGAGACTGCTCGGGACCAGGGCTAGCGCGCGGTTGAAGTGGTCGAGCGCGATCTTGAAGGATCGGTGCCCGAAGGCGCGCACGCCGGTCTTGATCTCCGCGCGCGCACGCGCGGCGTCGGCAGGCGAAACCGGCCCCGTCGCATTCGAGCATGCCGACAGGATCAGCGCCGCCCCGAAGGCCGCCGCTAGCGCTCTAATGGCCATGGTCTCCACCATCGTGGTCGCCGTGATTTCCGTGGTCTCCACCACCGTGGTCGCCGTGATCGCCGCGATGTTCCTCGCCGTGGCGGACGTGGTAAACCGGCACGACTTGCATTGGAATTACCGATTGCACCTGCACAGATTGCACCTGCACGAACCGCTGCTGTTCCGGATAGTACACGGGTTGCGAGTACTGCGGATATTGCTGGTACTGCTGCTGATACTGCTGCTGGGCTTGCGACGCGACGAAGGCGCCGAGCAGCGACTGAAGGACCTGGCGGCCATCCACGCGGCCGCCGCTGACGGCAGCGCTCAGCACCGTATTCACGACCGCCGCACTAAGCGGGTCACCGTTGCCGTATGCGGCGCCCATGTAATATGGGTTGTACGTGGCATATTGCGGATTGTAGCCGTAGCCTTGATAGTAGCCGTTATTATAAACCGGAGTATATCCGTACGGCGTTACGATCGTGTCGTTGACTGGAACGTAAGTCGTTTGATACACGGTCTGGTATGACGGCACGCTCTGCACCGTCGCATAGCTTACCGGTTCGGCGACTGAAACGACATCTTCGTCGTTCTCGTCGTTCTCGTCGTTATTATCACTCGAGCCGACGAGCATGCCGTTATCCGTGACGTACGCATTTTGAAAATGGTGATGCTTCGCGGAAGCAATGGCCGTGGTGCTCGTCACGGCGAATAGCGCCGCCGCGCTCGCGAGCAGTAGTGTTCGAAGCATGGTGCCCCCTGGTTGCTGTGGTCGTTCTCTCATTATCAATAGAGACGTACCCGCCGGCGGCCGGCCTAATCCGATAACCAAGGTAGCGCGCCGTTACTTAGCGCAGATTTCTGACTTGGCCTCGGGATGAATTAGCCCCGACCGGCCTCCTGTCACACGGCGGCCGCGCCATTTGTTAAACGGGCATGGGCGCAACACGGAACAGCCGCATGCTGGGCGCAGCCCTCGCGATATCGCTCGCGGTGCACCTCGTATTGGCCGGTTTCGTGCATGTGCGTCCCGCCGAGGCAATTATTTATCACGCCACGCCGGTTATCGTGCACCTTTACATTCATCCAAAACACACGCCGCCTCCGAAGGCGCAGCCCAGGTCGCATACAATCGCGCAACATCAAAGCGTACACCGTCCGGATTGGCGAATCCATGTTCCGTCCAAGCCGAACGGCGTCGTGGCCGTCGCGTCGTCGCTTCCAACCGGCGAGCCACCTGCGCCGGGCAACACCGGACCAACTGGACCCGGCGGCGCGACCGGTCAACCCATCGAACCGTCGAGCCCACCGGAGCCCGCTTGCAGCGATCCCAACATGGAAGCCAAGACGACCGTGGCGATTTCGCCAGACCAAACCTCCAGCGGATTCGCACCCGGCACCAACGTAACGGCAATGATCAAAGTCGATCTCGATGCAACCGGTCGCGTCACCGGCGTGTCGGTCTACCGTTCGACCGGATCGTTCGAACTCGATAACGCAGCGATGCAAGCTGCACGCGAGAGTAGCTACGCTCCCGAACTGCGCGACTGTCAGCCTGTGGCCGGCTCGTACCTCTTTAAGGTAGAGTTCAGCGACTAAAGCGCTCTAGTCAACGTGCACGCCGTTCGGAACGTGCTTTTCGGGAATCAGCAGCACCGGCCGGCGTTTTCATCGGGCACGCCTAGCACGAGGACTTCGCTAGGAAAGCCTGCGATTCGCTTCGGCGGGAAATTCACCACGGCGACGACTTGCTTTCCGGCTAGTTCCTCAACGCTAGAACGCGACGTCAGCTGCGCGCTCGAGTGCCTCACGCCGAACGGTTCGCCGAAATCGATTGTTAGTTTATAGGCCGGGTTCCGCGCTTCCGGAAAGGGTTCGGCCGATACGATTGTGCCGGTGCGCATATCGAGCGCGGCAAAGGCTTCCTGTAGTGAAATGCTTTCCATGCGGAAAGGATTGGGTCTCCTAAGATGTCGGCCTGCATCGCGGGCTTAGTCTAAGAATTCAGCTTCTGGATGCCTCTTCAGATACGCCCTTACGTACCGAAGGCGGTTCAGATCCTCGTCCAAGAAGGCAGTTACAGTTGTTGCAAAGCAAACCTCGCACTTTGCCGGTCGAGTGGTCGTGGTCCACGTACAAATGCTGAAGAAAAACGCCGTCGTACCGCGAATGTTTCGAAACCTTGCACTCCTTCCAGTGTTTGCGGCAGATGGCACAGCGGCCGTTTTGTTCCACTAACAAGCGCTCCAGGTACTCTAGCGATACACCGTACGTCCGCTTGATATAGTTGCGCCTTTGAGTGTCGCGTCTCTTCGAACTGCGGTGATAGTTATTCATGATTTCAGTGCCGAGTACAATCACGGCAGCGCCGGGCCCCGCACGGCAGAACCACTTTCCGCAAACCGCACTTCCCGCAATAATCGTTACGCTTCATCAAGCAAATAATAAGTAGTGAGGGTGCCAACAGTGTGGTATTCTAATTTACTCGCAAAGAAAAAAGCCGCCAAAAGTTATTTTAGCGGCTTAGATTTGCCGAGAGGGAGAATCGGACTCCCGACCCCGCGCTTTTCAGGCGCGTGCTCTACCAACTGAGCTATCTCGGCTCGGGCGACCGACCTCGATTCAACGTGTGCGGCGCGCTCCCTGTTTGGTGCACGGGCTAAAAAAACGCCCCGCTGTGCGCGAGGCGTTTTCGAGGCTAGGTTAGGATTAGTGACCGGTTTGACGGCGAGCCGAAACGAGTTGCACTTGCACCGTTGACCCGCGGCTGACGACCATATTTGAGCGATTGTTCTTGGCGGCTAAGTACCCGCCGGCTGCGCCGACGAGTCCGCCACCGCCGGCGCCGTGGAATATCCACTTGCCGAGGATGTTGCCGACAATCATACCACCGACGGCGCCGACTGCTTCTTTGACGGTGTTGTTCTTGGTCACGGCGTTCCAGCCGGTTACGACGCCGACGATCGAATAGGTCGTGCCGTTAGAGAGGCGCAGCCGGTTCAGCGTGATCCGAAGCTGGGCCGGGCGTCCTTGCCCTGCGCTCACGACTTTGGTGACCGTGCCGTACATCGTTGCGTTGTAGATGCCCGCACCGGGAGCGCTAACGTTGGAAATCGACACCATCTCGCCGACATAGGCATGTCCGGTGTCGATCGTTTGGTTGATCTGACCGCTGAGGTTGGTTCCCGGCGACAGCGCCAGGGCCACTCCGCTCGCGAAGACCGCCAACACCAGGGCGGCCAAGGGTGAGATGACGCGCATGTACTGTACCTCTTTCTGGATTTCTGCCTCAGACTAGAAACGATTTCTGGCTCACATTGTTCCCACTATCGGGTCGGTTGCTCGCTTGATCCATGATGCTGCAGGCAGGCAACCAAGCGCTTTCAAGGGCGCGCTACAGTCCCCGCGTTAGGCCGGCGTCTTTGCATGCTCCGATGTGGTCGGATCGATGCGGTTTCTCACCTGGTTGATCGCGTTGGCGGGAAAACCGCCGCGCTGCGCGTGTTCGCGAATCTCTTGCGCGCTAGGCGCATTATAGACGCAATAGATTTTGTTGTCGGTCACGTAACTCTCGACCCATTGAATTGCAGGCCCCATGTCGCGAAGGACGCTGCAGCTCTTGGCCGAGATCGCCTGCAGATCATCCGCGGATAACGCGCCGGCGTTGGGGATTTCGCGTTCGATGATGTATTTCGGCATGTCTGTACCTCCAATGGTTAAGCGAGTGTGTTCTTCCAAAAACGGGCGGCACGCTCCCAAGATAAATTCGCCGCGGCGGGATCGTAGTGCCCCAGTCCGGCGCTGCCGGGTGGATTGGGATTTGCGAAAGCGTGTTTGGCGTCGTACCAAAACAGCTCGTAGGGAACTTTGCCTACTTTCAAGCGCTCTTCGAGCTTCTCGACGCCGGCCGGCGGGAAGAAATCGTCGTGTTTTGCGAAGTGGCACTGAAGCGGAATCCGAATCGTCGCGGGATCGCCCGCTTCGGGCGGCGGGCATCCGTAGAAAACAACGGCGGCATCGGCTTCCCGCAGGTGCATCGCCGCCAGCAACGTGAGCGCGCCTCCCATGCAGTAACCGGTGACGCCCACCTTGGTTCCGGCCATCTTTAAATATTGGATCGCGCCGCGAACGTCTTGCGTGGCCGCATCGCCGAAATCCAAGCCTTCCATTAAGTGAGTGGCTTCGTCGCCGGCGGCGGCCGTGCGTCCCCGGAAGAGGTCGGGGATCAGCACGCGGTAACCCAGCTCCGCGTAACGGTCGGCGGTCGCTATCATATCGGCAGTGATGCCCCACCATTCTTGGATCAGCACGATCCCCGGCGCGCCTTCTTTCTGCGGTGCCGCATAATAGGACGGAGTCGTGTTGCCGTCCGGACGCGAGTGCTCGATCCTCTCTCCCATGCGCGATCCTCCTTAGATCGTAACGCTTTCCTCCGAGTCTTGCCTGTCGAGATTGGCGTTCTTTTCATTGAGTAGCCAATCGTTCGCGGCGCGAATTTGCTCGGGCGTCGTGCGTGTCTGCAGCCACCGGTAGAGCGCATCGTCGCTCGCATGCACTCCGATCGCCGCATTAAACTCGTCGGAAGTTATTCCCCAGCGTTCCATGACGCCTTCATCCATCGGACACGGATAGATGTAGTCGAAGATTGTTCCGGCCGCTGCAGCCCGGGCCTTGTCGAAGAGTCTCGCCAGCCAAAGCGCTTCGCCGACCGGTTCGCGCCCGCGACGCGGAAATGTCTTGCCGTCTCGAAAATCGGTAGCCATGCCCGCTGTAACCGGGCGGAGTTCGTGAGGGATGCAATCGAGCCGCCGCCTGCGAACTTGCACTCATGCTCAAAGAAGAGCCACGCTGGCATGCGGCCCTGGCGGTGGTTGCCATTTTGGCGCTTTACGCGACGCTCCCGCCCCGCATCATCGTGGGCCCGTTCTGGTTACTGCCGCTCCTCGTGCTCGCCATCTTAGTGCCGTTGCTGATCCTTGCGCCGACCCGCCACCGGGAGAGCGAATGGGCGCGGTCGGCGTCGGTCGCACACATTGCACTGCTTGGCGCCTTCAATGTTGCCACGATCGTGCTGTTCTTGGTGCAGCTGCTCTCCTCACATCACCACCGGGTATTTACAGGCGAGCAACTTTTGCTGGCGGCCGTGCAGATATGGCTTACCAACCTGCTGATCTATTCGTTATGGTTTTGGGAGATCGACGGCGGGGGGCCCAAAGCTCGGTGCAGTCCGGATTTCGTTGACAATCCGGAGCTGGGCGACTTCATGTTTTCGCAAAGCCTGCTCGATCCGGAGCTGCGCGCTAAATTGAATTGGCGTCCGCGTTTCATCGACTACTTGTTTCTGGGCTTTACCAATGCGACCGCGTTCAGTCCGACCGATACGTTTCCGTTGACCCCATTAGGCAAGGTGCTGATGATGGCGGAAGCCTTGACCTCGCTCATAACGATCGCGATCATCGCCGGCCGCGCGATCAACATCCTTGGAAGTTAGCGGAAGCCGATGTGATGCAAGCTGTTGTAGACGTGGACGAATGCGTCGGGTCCGATCGCGATGTCGCCGCGAAACGGGTAGTCTAGCTCCGCTATCAAGATATAGATCAGTGTGATGACGGCGGTCAGCGTCGCCACCATGATGTACTGCGCGATCGGCCGTTCGACTTTGAAATAGAACGAGAAGAAGATCGTGATGACGCCTACGGCCAGCATCGTCGACCACAGCACGCCCGGAATGCCGGAGGCGTTGTCGTAAAGCCGTTCGCGCCGCGCGTCCAGAAATGTTGCGACGTAGGTCAGGCCTTGAGACTGCACGAGCGAGGTGCCCGCTACGGCCGGATTGTGGCCGATCACTGCATCTTCGATCGCGTAGGCTGTTTGAAATGCTTTCCAACTTTGGAGGCCGTGCTTCATCAGCGGCCATTCATCAGATTCCAGCTGCGAAATATACCGGTCAATTCCGGTTTGAATGCCCGCGCGCTGGGCGGCCGGCATGGCGTTGGCGAGATGATAGAGATCCGCGAGCGCGCTGGCTTCGGTTTGCGTGCTCTGCCCGGCTGAATCGTATTCTTGCCAAACGCCGGCCACCATAAAAGACATCATGACCGCAAGCACCGTTCCAAGCATCGCAAGGATTGCGCCGGCCACGTCGTTATGAGTGATTAGATCGTTGCGCGTTAGCCGTTGCCGCGTAATAGAGAGCGCAAGGACACTGAATGCGCACATGACGATGACGCTTGCGGGCATGAGGAACCACGCCGGCAGCGCGTAGACCCACGTCATCATCAGTAGCCGCCTTGCAGGTTATGAATGCTGTTCCAGGTGTGCTGCCAAGGGGCGGGTGAGATTCCGGTTTGACCGCGGAACGGGAAATCGAGGTCGGCGATCAGGAGCATCATCACGACGATCACCGAAGTGAGCGCAACGATCATCAAATACTGTTCGAACGGTTTGTCCACGCGAAAATAGTAGGAGAAAACGATCGCCACGCAACTGACGAAGAGCAGCGTTTCCCATAACAGTGTTGGAATGCCGTTGTCGTTCTCATGCAAGCGCAGACGCCGGGCATCCAAGAGTACGTTGGTTGAATCGAGGGCGTGCGATTGGAGCATCACCTCTACCGACGTTTTCGGTTTAAAAGCCGCCACGATGCTCTGCACGGCGTATGCCGTATTGTGCGCCGCGTCGCTGTGGCCGCCGGAGCGCATTTTCGGCCATTCGTCGTGAATCACCAGCTGCACATACTTGTCGATCTCGTCCTGCAGTTTTGAGCGGGTCGGTGCCGGCAGAGAGTCCGCAAGGTGATGGAGGTCGGAGGCGGCGCTGGCCTCAAGCTGTACGGTGTTGGAGGCCAGAACGTATTGGCTCCAAACGTTGATAAACATGAACGAAAGCGCGACGGCCAACACGGTTCCGATCAATCCGAAGATCGCTCCCGCGACGTCGTTTTGCGGAATCAGTTGGTTGCGTTTGATCAGCGACCGGGCCACGCGGAGGCCGGTCAACGACACCGTGCAGGGCGATAATGACGGTCAACGGCGCCAAAAGCCAGATCGGCAACGCGTATATCCACGTCACGCCGCGTCGTTCTCCGTTGCAACCTCGTACTCCGTCGCAGTATTGTAGGACGGGACCGGAGGTGGGAAGAACCGTGGCCGACGCCCCAACTATGAGCGGGTGTGATGTAATGGTAGCCTGTGACCTTCCCAAGGTCGACGCGCGGGTTCGATTCCCGCCACCCGCTGTTTGCGGCGACGTAGCCAAGTGGTAAGGCAGAGCTCTGCAAAAGCTCCATTCGGCAGTTCGAATCTGCCCGTCGCCTAAATCTTCATGATCGTCATCTTCGGTGCGGGCGCGATCGGCGGTTTCATCGCCGGCGCGTTGGCGCGCTCCGGAATCGAGACCGGCGTCGTTGCGCGCGGCGCCCATCTGGGTGCAATTCGCGAACGCGGCTTGCAGATCGAAAGCGTTCTGGGCAGTTTCGAAGCGCGCGTTCGCGCTGAGAGCGACCTGCGGGAATTCGACGATCCTCAGTACGTGCTGCTGACGTTCAAGTCGCACCAATGGCACGATGCGCTGCCGCAATTCGAAAAGGCCGTAAAGTCGGGCGCTACGTTCGTGACGCTGCAAAACGGGCTGCCGTTTTGGTACACGCGTGAGCGCGCGCTGGAAAGCGTCGATCCCGGTGGCCGCATCCGCGCGACGATACCGCACGAACACATCATCGGCGGCGTCGTGCACACGTCGGGAAACGTGCCGAAGCCGGGCTTGGTCCGCCAAAGCGGCAACATGCTCTATCCGATCGGGGAACTCGATGGCTCGACGACGCCGCGAATTAAAAAACTCTCAGGCCTATTGGAGCGAGCTGGCTTACAAGCGCCCGTCGAGCCGGACATCAGGCGCTTGGTGTGGCGGAAGTTGCTTGGAAACCTCGCGCTCAACCCGGTCAGCGCACTTACCGGCGCTACCGTGCGCGCGATGCTGCACGATTCCCCAACGCGCGCGGTGCTGCGCGCAATGATCGATGAAGGGCTCGCGGTGGCCCGCGCGGCCGGCGTGGAAGTCGGGGTCTCGGCCGAAGAGCGGCTGGAAATGGCGCATCATATCGCCGATGTGAAAACCTCGATGCTGCAGGATCTCGAAGCGGGCAAACCGCTGGAGCTCGAACCGATCTGCGGAGCGACGATCGAAATTGCGCGCCGGTTCGGCGTTCCGGTTCCGCATATCGAAACGGTGTACGCACTCACGAAGCTCTTGGCATCGTGAAAAAAATGGGGGCCCCACGCGCTTCGCGTGTTCCCCAAAAGCTGGAACAGCTTTTGGGGGTTGGCAAAGAAACGGCCGAGCGATTCAAGGAGCTCGGCGTTGCCACGCCGCTCGACCTCTTGAACCACTTTCCGTTCCGGTACGACGATCTGCGCGTCGTAACGCCCGCCGCCGAACTCGGTCGATCCGCGCAAGAAGACTCGCCTGAAGAGAACGCAGTCGGCACGATCGTACGGGTGCGCGAGCGGCGCGCTCGCAGGCTTGCGATCGTCGAAGCCGAGCTGGCGGACGATTCGGGCACCTTCGTTGCCAAGTGGTTCGGGCGGAGCTATCTCATGGGCGCCCTGCGTCAAGGGATGCGTCTGTTCGTGCGCGGACGCACGCAGCGCACGCTGGCAGGGCCGGCCATGAACGTAGCCACGCACAAAGTTCTGGCCGAAAACGAAGCGTACCGCGGCGAACTCGTGCCGGTCTATCCCGCCGGAAAGGATTTGACCTCGCGCAAGATTCGCCAGATCGTGCAGCGCAATCTGGCGATGCTGTTGACGCTGACCGGCGAAGATCCGCTTCCGAAAACGATCCTGCGGCAGCGCAGTTTTTTGGAAGTGCGCGAGGCGTACCGTGAAATGCACGCACCGCGCACGCCCGAGGACGCGGAAAAGGCGCGAGAGCGTTTCATTTTCACAGAATTTCTGGCGCTGGCACTAGCAGCGCAGATGAAACGCCAAACCCGTTCGGCCGCTCGCAACGCGCAAGCTCTGCGGGTGCCGGCAGAGTTGCTCGCCGAGTTTCAACGCGAGCTGCCCTTTCCGCTTACCGCGGCGCAGCAGCGCGTGATCGGCGAGATTTGGAATGACATGGCGCAAGACGCCGCGATGAACCGTTTGTTGCAAGGCGATGTCGGCAGTGGAAAGACCCTGGTCGCAGCTGCGGCGATCCTGCTAGCGGCGCGCAATGGCGTTCAATCCGCGTTGATGGCGCCGACGGAGATTTTGGCGGCGCAGCATGCCGCAAAGTTATCGCCGCTGCTGCTGCCGTTCGGCATCGCCGTGGAGGCAATTTTCGGAAGCCAAGGCGCGAAATCGAGGGCGAGTGCGGTCGCGCGCCTGGCCGCGGGTGAAGCTGCGGTGGCGGTTGGAACGCACGCGCTGCTCACCGAAGGCGTCGATTTTGCGCGCTTAGGGCTTGTCATCATCGACGAGCAGCATCGCTTCGGAGTGGAGCAGCGTGCGCGTCTTCGGTCCAAAGGCACGGCACCGCACACGCTGCATATGACCGCCACGCCGATTCCGCGCACGCTCGCGCAATCGATCTATGCGGATTTGGATCTTTCGATCATCGACGAGTTGCCGCCGGGCCGGTCGCCGATCGAAACGTACACGCTACGGCGGAGCCGGCTCGATAGAGCTTATGACTTCGTGCGCAAGAATGTTGCATTAGGGCGGCAAGCGTATATCGTGGCGCCGGTCATCGATGAATCGGAGCTCGCGCTCACCAGCGTCGTGGCTGAATCCGAGCGCTTGCAGAAGACGGTCTTTCCGGAACTCGAGCTGGGACTGCTGCACGGGCGCATGGCTTCGCGCGAGAAGGAAGGCGTGATGCAGCGGTTCGCGCGCAACGAGGTGCAGGTTCTCGTTGCAACGACTGTGGTCGAGGTCGGCGTCGACGTGCAGAACGCCAGCGTCATGGTCGTACTCGACGCGCAGCGATACGGGCTTTCGCAGCTGCATCAGTTGCGCGGACGCGTCGGGCGGGGCGCGGCGCAGTCGTATTGCTTGCTCATCGCGCCCGATGAGGCTAACGAACTGGAGCGCCTCGATATCTTAACCGGATCGAACGACGGCTTTGCGATCGCGGAAGAAGATCTGCGCTTACGCGGCCCCGGTGAGTTTGCGGGAACGGCGCAATCCGGGCTAGCGAGTTTTCGCGTCGCCGATCTGGTTCGCGATATTGCGATTTATCGCGATGCCAAGGCCGCGGCCGAGAGCATCATCGCAGGCGACCCCGAGTTGCGCAAGCCCGGGCACGCCGGACTGCGCGCGCTCGTCGAGCGCGAACCGAGCGCTAGGGCCATGCTGCTCAGTTCTTGAAGGCGCACGCTATGAATCGCTTTCGTATCGTTCCATGCGCCTTTGCGTGCGCCATCGCAATGCTTACTTGCTCCGCCGCCGCGCCGGCCAAGTCGCTCACCGTCACACGCGCCACGTTGCCCAACGGCTTGAAGATCGTTGTCGTCACGGACCGGCTCGCTCCGGTCGTAACGACGATGCTCAACTATAAAGCCGGCTCGAACGACCAGACGATCGCGGGGCTCGCGCATGCGGCCGAACACATGATGTTCCGCGGAAGCAAGACGCTCTCATCGTCACAGTTGATGGACACCGTCGATATTACCGGCGGGAGCTTCAACGCCGACACGCAGAGCACGATTACGCAATATTTCTTTACCGTGCCGGCGCAATATCTCGACATCGCCCTGCACCTCGAGCGATCCCGCGCTTCGGATGCCCTCATGTCGCAACAACAGTGGGACGACGAGCGCAAGGCGATCACGCAAGAAGTCACATCCGACAACAGCAACGCCATTAACCGCCTCTTAGTGAAAATGCAGCGAACGCTGGTGGCGGGGACGCCCTATGCCAACAATGGGCTGGGCACCATTTACGATTTTGCGCACACGATCAACGCGCCGCAGCTTCAAGCGTTCTATAAGAAATGGTATCACCCGAACAATGCGGTGTACGTCATCGTAGGCAACGTCGACGGCCCGCCGACGGTCGCGCGGATCAAGCAGCTCTTCGGCAGTTTGCCGGCCGCGAAGTTGCCAGCGCGCCAGCCGGTGCGTCTGCAGCCGCTTAAAACGCATCTCTACCATGATTTCTCGGATCAACCGTACACGGCGGTGCTGCTGGGCTACCGGCTGCCCGGTTTTCGCAGCAAGGATTTTGCGGCCGCCAATATTCTTTCCGATGTGCTCAGCAGTCAGCGAGGCGATCTCTTCGGACTGACGGCTTCGGGCAAAGCGCTGGGAACGGGCTTTGTGCTCCAACCGCCGTTTGCCGACGTTTCGGTAGGCTTAGCCTTCATCATCGTCCCGGTCACGAGTAAACCTGAAGATGCCGACAAGCTGCTCCGCGGCGTCATCGAAAATTATCGGAAATGGGGCGTGCCCGCCGATTTAGTGCGTGCCTCGATTCAGCGCGAGATCGCTCAACTCGAATATAACGCGACCTCGATCTATGGGCTAGCCAGGGAATGGAGCGACGCGGTTGCCGTTCAGGGGCTGAATTCACCCGACGATATGATTGCAGCCTACAAGCGTGTGACGGTAGCCGGCGTCAACCGCCTGTGCCGCGCCGACCTTGGAAACGATAAACTTGTCGCTGCGTATGCCGTTCCGAAAAACATCGGGAAAATGAGCGCGGGCCGCGCAGGGATGGCCAAAGAAGATAATTCGATACCGCCGAGCAAGCACGAGCCGCTACCTTCGTGGGCGCGCAACGTGCTCGCGCACCTGCACGTCCCGGCGCAGACTCTAAGTCCGGTGCAAACCCGTTTATCGAACGGGTTGCGGCTCATCGTCCAGCCTGATCGTTCGACGAGTACCGTTACCGTGACGGGCGAGATCGAAAACGACGAGCAGGTTCAGGCTCCGGTCGGCAAAGAAGGCCTCGGATCGCTAGCGAACGATCTTTTCAATTACGGTACGAGCAATTTGGATCGTATCGCGTATCAGCGCGCTCTCGACGCAATCGCGGCCAACGAGTCGGCCGGAACGTCGTTTAGTGTCGAGGCGTTGAGCGGATACTTTGAACGCGCCGTGCAATTGCTCGCCGACAACGAGCTGCACCCGCGCTTTGTCTCCCAATATTTCAACATCGTTAAGGGTCAGGAGATCGGCGGCCTTACCGGGGAGGCGACGTCACCGGACCATCTCGCCGCCGTTGCAACGGCCAAAGCGCTGTATCCGCCGGACGATCCGGCGCAGCGGTTTGCGTCGGTCGCAACCGTGAGCGGCGTGACTTTCGACGACGTGAAAGGCTATTATGCGAGTGCGTATCGTCCCGATCTGACGACGATCGTCGTCGTCGGCGACGTCACGCCGGAACGCGCGCAGCAAGTGATTTCGAAATACTTCGGGCAATGGACGGCGAGTGGCCCCAAACCGCGGACAGAACCGCCGTCCGCACCTTTGAACAGGGCCAGTGCGACCGACGTGCCGGCGACCGGCCGCGTTCAATCGACCGTCGAACTGATCGAAACCACCGGCATAAAACGCACCGGCACGGATTGGCCGGCGCTGCAAGTGGCCAACGCAATTTTGACCGGCGGATTCTATTCCTCATTGCTGTATCACGATCTGCGCGAGGTAAAAGGATATGTTTACTACGTCGGCAGCGGGGTGAGCACGGGAAAGACGCGGTCGAGCTTCAGCGTGAGCTATGGCTCCGATCCGGGCAAGATTCTGCCGGCGCAACAGCTGGTTGTGGCGGATCTGCACCGGATGCAGACGCAACCGGTCGCCGCCGACCGCTTGCTCCGCGCCAAGGCGCAGCTCATCGGAGAAGTTCCGATTTCGCTCGGGAGTTATGACGGCGTGGGCCGGATCTTGCACCGCTATGCGTCGATGGATTTGCCGCTGAACCAAAACCTGATCGACGCCGGCCACGAGCTCGCGGTAAGTCGCGCGCAAGTCGCGGCTGCGATGCGCAGATGGATTCGCCCGGGCGATTTCGTGCGCATCGTGACCGGCCCCAGCCCGAAATAATCCCCCGATGCGGTTTGCCGCAGTGGGGTTCGACGTCGATCACACCTTGGGGATCGACAACAAGTTAGAGCGCGTTGCGTTCCTGCGCTTGCTGGATCTGATTTGCGGCGAGGGTGGGCGATGTTTGGGAACGCTGGCCGAAGAGAGCGTCCGCATCGACGACTTGCTGAGCCAGCAGCGATCGGGCGCGTTCACAATCGACGAGGCGGTCGCGCGGTTTGTTTCCGAGCACGGCGCAAATCCGTCAGACACCTATTCCGTTGCCTATAAGCACATGGCGCTCGAGAGCGTGTCTGCGTTTTTCGTACCGCAGCCCGACGCGCGGCTGGTGCTGACCGGACTGCGGCAGCGCGGGATTCCCTACGCGATTTTGAGCAACGGATGGTCGCCGCTCCAGCAAGCGAAGGCGCGCGCTTTGGCGTTCGAGGGTCCGGTTCTGGTAAGCGACGCGCTCGGCGCGCAAAAACCGGAGGGCGAAGCTTTTCAAACGCTCGCACGCGCGTTGGGCGCCGACCCCCACGATGTCGCATACGTCGGAGATAATCCCCGCAGCGACGTCGCCGCCGCACTCGCGGCGGGTATGCGTGGAGTATGGCTCGACGCCGAGGGCGTGCAGTACCCCGCGGAGCTTCCCAAGCCGAGCGCAGTTATCCACAGGCTCGCGGAACTGCTTGCGTTATTGTAGAACGACGCACGTGTGCCTAAGATCACCGGCGGAAATTTGCGCAGCCGCAAGCTGGGCTCGCCCAAGGGAGTCAGCGTCAGGCCGACGCCGGGCCGCATAAAAGAGTCTTTGTTCTCGATTTTGCAGGCGCGAATCGAAGGCGCGCGCTTTCTCGATTTGTTCTCCGGCACGGGCGCCATCGGCTTCGAGGCCGCCTCGCGCGGAGCCGCGTCGGTCGTGTGCGTGGAAGGCAACCGCGAAATCGCCGAAGCAATCGGGGAGGCGGCCGGCGAGCTCGGCGTCACCGACGTCGTTACGATCGTTGGAGCGCCGGTCGACCGCGCACTGTACCGGCTCGATCCGGCCTTCGATCTCGTCTACGCCGATCCGCCCTATGGCGACGACATTCCGATGCGAATGTTCCGGCTGCTTTTGGACCGTCACTTGCTTGCGCCCGACGCGTTCGTCATTTACGAGCACAGCGCGCGCATGATTCTTCCGGAGATACCGGGGTACCGCAGCGTCCGCGAGGAAGTCTACGGCGATGTCGCTTTGGCTTTCTTCACGCCGGTAGCATGAACGACGGTCGAGCGTCGCAAGCGCCGCGGGCAGTGTACCCGGGATCGTTCGATCCGCCCACCAACGGCCATCTGGATGTCATTGCGCGCGCGGCGCGATACTTCGGCGAGCTGATCGTCGCCGTCGTCGTCAATCCGCAAAAACGGGAACCCATGTTTACGCTCGAGGAGCGTGAGGCAATGATCCGCGACTGCGTGGCGCACCTTCCGAACGTGCGCGTCGAACATTTTCGCGGGCTGCTTGCCGACTATGTCCGCAAGGAACGCGCGGCGGTGATCATCAAGGGTTTGCGGGTGGTTTCCGATTTCGAAAGTGAGATGTCGACGGCGCTCATGAACCGGGCGCTCTCGGACGTCGATACGATGTTCTTGATGTCCGATCAGCGATACTCGTTCGTCAGCTCGAGCATCGTCAAGGAAGTGTTTTTTCTCGGCGGCGACGTTGCCGCGCTGGTGCCGGATCCGGTGATGCGGCTCATGGCGGCTAAACGCGCGAGCCTGCGCACCACGTAACGGAGGAAATCCATGTCGGTCTATCGCGTTTTGGACAAATTGGAAGCATACGTGCACGACGGAACCTGGCTTCCGGCCGGATACCGCATTCTCAGCGAAGAGCGGCTGATGGAATTTGTGGAAAAAGTCCGCTCGTCGCTACCCGAAGAAATGGGCCGCGCGAAGATCATCGCGAAGGATCAGGATCGCATGCTGCGCGTAGCTCAGGAAAAAGCGCAGACGATCGTCAACGAAGCGGCCAACAAACACGAGGAGCTGCTCGACGATCACGAGATCGTGCAGCGCGCGCGCACGACCGCTGAAGTCATTCTCAAAGAAGCCGAAGAGCGCGCCCGCAAAGTTCGCGAAGGCGCCGACCACTACGCTTTGCAGACGCTCGGAACGCTCGAAAACCGGCTTGCCGGAGCGCTCGGCTCGATCCGCAAAGGCCGTGAGGCGCTGGCGCCGCGCGCGCAGGCCGAACCGGCACAACCGATGGCCGACGCGGCTGCCAAGAGCAAACGCGCGGCGTTCGACGCGCAGGCCGGCGATGAAACTACGGCGCTCGAATCGGTAGAAGTCGTTCCGTAACGATCGCCTATGCGGCTGCATCTGGCTCGTAACCGCGGCGGGATTTATGTAACCGTGGCGGTGCTCGGCGCGCTGTGTGCGTTTGCGCCGACGCCGTATTCGTTGATCCTTCCCGGCCGCGCCGTCGATCTCGGCGACGTGGTATCGCTTGCCGGCCTCGCGCCGCAAACCCATCTCTATCTTACCGACGTGCGTTTCGCGACCCGCGTCACGCCGTTCGAGCTGCTCAGCGCGTTCGTTCCGGGCGTTCGCGTCGTCCGGACCGACGACGTGCTGCCGCGTGGCAGTACGGTAGCCCAATATGAAGGCACACAGCGCGAGGCGATGGGCGAAAGTCAAACAATCGCGGCTGCGGTCGCCGAACGCGCCGCAGGTTACCCCGTGCCCGCGCCGCGCAGCCGCGTCATGGTGTTATATTTTGCGCCGAATTCTTTCTCGGCGCGCGTCCTGCGGCAGCTCGATATCATCACGGCGCTAGATGGCCGGCCGATCGCTACGAACTCGAAGTTGGCCGCGGCCATGCACGGCATGCGACCGGGATCGATCGTGCGTGTTAGCGTGCTGCGCCGGGGCGTAGCGCACAGCTTTGCGGTCAAAACCAGCGCATTTCGCGGCCGCACCGTCCTTGGGACGTATCTGACGACGATATACGAACGCCCTCGCCTGCCGGTCGCGGTGCACTATCATCTGCCGCATGTAGCCGGCAGTTCGGGCGGGCTAATGTTTGCGCTTGAAATCTACCGCTCGCTTAAACGCGCCCCGCTTCCGCCCGATTTGCGCGTCGCCGGCACCGGCACGATCGCCTATGAGGGAACCGTCGGGCCAATCGAAGGCGCCCCGCAGAAGGTTGCGGCGGCGCGTTCTGCCGGCGCGACGCTGTTTCTGGTTCCAGCCGATAATTATCCGGAGATCAAAGATGCGCAGGGCATTCACGTCGTGCCCGTTGCGACGTTCAACGACGCGCTCAAGGCCGTCGCCTCCGCGACCGTTCCCCAATAAGAAACGAAGTGATAAGATGGCCTTAGTTCAGGAGGCCATTATGAAACGGATGCCAATAGCAGCGCTCCTCGCTGTGTGCGCATATGCGTTCGCCACACGCGCTATCGCAGGTCCGGCGAACCTCCCGGCTTCCGTCGCGCATATCCCGGCTGCTGCCGGAAATGCGGTTTGGGCGGCCGCGTCTGAACAGGCTCGCAGCAGGCAGTTTTCGATTCCGTTTGTGCGGCAGCAGCAGCAACAGCAGCAGCAGATGTGCCGAATACGATCCTTTTTTGGCTCGGACGTAGCCAAGCCGCTCGAGGTAGTCTATTTCGCGCGCCACGGATCTGTTTGCGGGGCGGTGCCTTTCTACGGCTTCGTTTTAGCTCAGTAGATCCCTAAACCGGCGGCGCTTGCACGTTTTGCGCGAACGCTTCCAAGCGCGCGCGATCGATCGCTTTTACGCGTCCGCGATCGAGCTCTACGGCATTTGCGTTCTTGAGCCGCAGTAGGGCGCGCGCCGCCATGTCGCGCACCGTACCGGCTGCGGCCGCGATCTGCGCTTGCGAGAGATTTTCGACGCCGGGAAGGCCGCGCGTCATGCCGACGGAAGCTCGCGCATAACCAAGTAAGAATTTTGCCACTCGTTGCAACACGTGCGCGAACGCGAGGTCGGCGATCGTGTCGATCGAACGGCGTCTTGCCTGCGACGCTTCGGAGAGAAATCCCAGCGCCAGTTCCGCGTCGTTGCGGCATGCGTGCAGGACGGCTTCGCTTGGAATCGTCATGATGGTGGCGTCGGTCAGCGCTTCGGTACGCGTCGTTGCGCCGCCCTGATCGAAGGTGCCGCTGTCGTTGAGCGTGTCGTGCGTGAGACGTTCGCCCAAAGTATGCGTCTTGCCGTCGGGTGACAGCAGAGTAAGGATGACCTTCCCGGATTTTACGATTCCCAGGTACGGCCAAACTTCGCCTTCGTCAAAAATCGTGTCGCCCGCACGATATGTCCGCTCGGTCATTTGTCCGGCCAAATCGCGCAGCGTCGCAGCTTTTGCGCTGGCGAAAGGCGCGACGTGCTGCAGCAGCGACTCCGGTGCCGCATTTTCGTCGATGCGCTCAACGCGGATCGTCCACCGGTTCGATCCCAGGTTGCGCGCGTCCCAGGAGAATTTTCCCGGCCGCAGTTGCGAGAGCTCGTTGCGCAATGCTCGCGGATCGGTCTCCTCGTTGATCTCGAGGATAGCGTTGAACGAGAGTTTGTCGAACGCTTCGAGGATCTGTTCGGTCCGGCTCGCGGGTTGAAGGGATCGGGCGTCGATCGTGATCGCTGCGGCCCTGTTCATAGGCATCGGGCCTCTGATTTGGGGGTTTTACGGCGGTCGCCTGCAAGGGCGCCGCTCGCCCACCGTTGTAGGCAGGCATGGTGACGGAAAACGATGTCGTGATTCTTGCCGGCGCGCGCACGCCCTTCGGTAATTTCGGCGGCGCTTTGGCCGATCGCACCGCCACCGACCTTGCAGTAGCGGCCGCGGATGCTGCCATCGCGCGCAGCGGAATCCGCAAAGAGCGAATCGACGACGTTGTGTTCGGCAACGTCATGCAGACCAGCGCCGACGCGATCTATCTGGCGCGGCACGCGGCGTTGCGCGCGGGAATTCCGATCGGAGTGCCGGCGCTGACGCTCAACCGCTTGTGCGGCAGCGGCCTGCAGGCGATCCTGACGGCGGCAAACTCTTTGCGTTTGGGGCAGAGCACATATGCGCTTGCCGGGGGCACCGAATCGATGAGCCAAGCGCCACACGTCGTGCGCGGCGCACGCAAAGGTTTCCCGCTCGGTGCGAGCGTGAAATTCGAAGATACGCTGTGGGAGGCGCTCACGGATTCTTACAACGGCTTACCGATGGCGATGACCGCCGAAAATCTCGCCCAGCGTTACGGGATCGCGCGCGAAGCGTGCGACGAGTTCGCCCTTGGGTCGCAAGAGCGCGCGCTCAGCGCGCAGAGCGACGGATACTTCGCCGAAGAGATCGTGCCGGTGGAAGTAAAGGACACCAAAGGTCAGAGCGTTACGATCGAAAAGGACGAAGGGCCGCGCGCCGGGCTTTCAATTGAAAAGCTCGCGAGGCTCGCGCCGCGCTTCCGCAAGGACGGCGTGGTGACTCCGGGCAACGCGAGCGGCATCACCGACGGCGCCGCCGCTGTAGTGCTTACGACGGTGAAACAAGCGAAGGCCGACGGCTTGTCGTGGATCGGGCGGCTCGTCGGATTCAGCGTGGTCGGCGTCGATCCCGACATCATGGGAATCGGCCCCGCGGTGGCCATACCGAAGGCATTGCAAAATGCGAACGTCAAGCGCGACGACGTCGCCGTCATCGAGATCAATGAAGCGTTTGCGCCGCAAGTGCTCGCGTGTCTTCAGGAAATGCAATACGCGCCGCAATTCTCGCAGGGCCGTCTCAATCCGCACGGCGGTGCGATTTCGTTGGGACATCCGCTCGGAGCCTCCGGCGCCCGCCTCGCGTTCACTGCGCTGCACCACCTTCGAAAGAATGCAGGCGGATACGCAATCGCCTCAGCGTGCATCGGCGGCGGACAAGGGATCGCGGCCGTCTTTGCGGCGGAGTGAGAGTTGTGAGCCGGTTCCTGAAGCTGCGTTTTCTGTTCGACGCGATCGCCGTCGCGCTCGTGTTGTTTGTCGCCTATCGTTTATTGGTCGCGCCGCGTTTCTTATCGGAGAGTGCCGCCTACCCCGCACCTGCCGTGCGTTACCAAACGCTTGCGGGCGCGCCGTTCGCGTTGGCCAAGCAGCGCGGGCACGTCGTCTTCCTCGAGTTTTACGCCTCGTGGTGCACGCCGTGCAGAGTGTCGCTGCCGCTGGTGGAGTCGTTTGCGCGATCGCATCCTGAGGTGCGGGTCGTCGCGGTGGACGTCGGCGAGCCGCGCGAGGTAGCCGCAGCCTTCGCGCGCGCGCAAAGGTTGACGAACGTCGTTATTGACCCGCGCGGGCTGTCGCGCGGTTTCTTTCAGCTCGAGGGCTTTCCGACGATGGTCGTGATCGATCCGCGCGGACGGATACGCGCGACGTGGCAGGGTTTGAATCCCGCCGTTCAACTAAACATGGCGCACGCCGCGAAGATGCTAGCGCTGCTCTAGCTTTAAGGCCAGTTGCCGTCGATTTCGGCCATGAGCGTGCGGCCCGGAGTCGCGGTGAAGCCCGGCAACGTGTAATGCAGCACGTTGTCGAAAGGTTTTGAATAGAACGGGCCGATTGGCCGGTCGGCAAAACCGATCGTCAAATCGTAACTGAGCGTATCGTCGAGCACGAACGGAAACCAAATGTCGACCGTTGTTTCCGGCTGAAATGTTACGGGCGCCGAGCCCTCGAGCGTAAGATCGAAATAGAGAACTGCCGTCGAGATAAAATGCGGCGTCGTAGGATAGGGAATGATCTCGGCTAGCGTCGGTGGTCGCGCATACAATGGCTCGGCGGAGGTACCGACTGGAGCGTCATTTCTACTGTAAGCAATCGTGATATCGTAGCCGGACGTAGCGCTTGCAATCTGCCAGAGCGTACCGCCGCCGGGCCGGATAGTAGGTCCCGGAGAGTCCACATATATTGTTTCTTCGCAATCGGGGCGGACGAGATGCTTGCCAGAGCGGTCCGGAGCTTGAGGAGCTGGGGTTGGCAAAATCATCGCGCGCCGAAGTTCCGGAACCTGCAAGGCGCGATTGACGAGAGCGGCGGGAAGTCCGTAAGAAAGTAATGCCGCTGGTGATAGGCCGCTTGCCGCTGTGGGTGGTTGCAATGGATAGGAAACGGTCGTATCCCAACACTTGTAATGATTCCAAGACAGCCCGTCCAAGGCGTCCCACCAGCGCGCCTGCCGGCGCACAAGGGCCATAATTCCTTGGGAGCCGTACCGTGACGGAGGCCCGTAAGCCCACGATAGCAACGCCGCATCTCCCATAACCACGACGTTGGAAACGGTGATCGCTCTGGGCTCCACGTTATCGGTTCGCGCCCTGTGCGCCAGCAATCGTTGCGCGGCGAAGCGCAATTCGCGAACGTCGCCGTGCGGTCCGAAATCATCCGCACGCGCGTTCTGCGCTCCCGACGCGATGAGCAAAAAAACGACGAAAAGAATGCGCACGTTTAGTGTGGGTGGTGCTCCTCCAAAGCGTGGACGCGCCGTGCGAAGATGTCGAACCGCAATTCAACCGAATCGAAACGGCGGTCCATTTTGTTCTCAAGGCCATTGAGCCGGCCGCCAACGCCTTTGAGCTGGCCGCCAATGCCATCGAGCCGGCCGTCAATGCCATCGAGCCGACCGTCAATGCCATCGAGCCGGCCGCCAATGCCATCGAGCCGGCCGTCAATGCCATCGAGCCGGCCGCCAACCGCGTCGAGCCGGTCATCAACCCCGTCGAGCCGGTCATCTATCGAGATGAGCTGACGGTCAATTCTCTCGAAGTGCTTGTCGTGCTCCAAAAGATGTGCGTCGATTCCATCGAACCGCGTATCGACACAATCAAAACGCGAATTAAAATGGCCGTACATCATTGCAAAACCATCCTCAGTCGTTGTTCTGAGGGCGAGGATTGCGGCCATCAGCTGGCCCGAGTTAAAGCTCTGATCCATCCGCCTGTACTAGCACACGATTATTGCCATGGTGTTGCTAATTACCTGTCCAGTTAGGCTTGCGCTTTTCGAGAAACGCGCTCGTGCCTTCCTTAAAGTCATTCGTGTTGACCAGCGTGCCGAACTCGACCGATTCCAGCTCGAGCGCATCGCCCATTGAAAGGTGCGCTCCCGAATTAATGGCCCGCTTGCACCCTTCGATCGCGAGCGGCGCTTTGCCGGCGATGGTGTTTGCGATCCGTTTTGCTTCCTCGAGGAGCTGCGCTTGCGGAACGACTTTCTGCACCAGGCCGATGCGCAGCGCTTCCTGCGCATCGATCGTCTCGCCCGTCAAGCACAGATACATCGCCATGCCTTTTCCAACGAGCCGCGTCGTCCGCTGTGACCCGCCGTATCCGGGAATGAGACCGAGGTTTACTTCGGGCTGGCCGAACTTCGCATTGTCGCTCGCAACGATGATGTCGCCGGCCATCGCGAGTTCGCACCCGCCGCCGAGGGCAAATCCGTTTACGGCCATGATGACGGGTTTCTTCAGGCGTTCGATCTGCAAGGTGACAGCTTGTCCGGTGCGCGCTTTAGAGGCGCCTTGAAACGCGCTGTGAAGCGCGTTGAGCTCGCCGATGTCGGCACCGGCCGCGAAAGCTTTGGTTCCCGATCCGGTGATGATGATCGCTCGCACCGCTGCGTCGGGTTCGAGCTTTTTGAGCACGCGCGAAAGGTTCTCCAGCAAATCGGCATTGAGCGCGTTGAGCACTTGCGGACGATTGAGAGTAACGACAGCGACCGCACCGTCGCGCTCGATGGCAAGCGGTTCGGCAGTTTCCGGATTCACGGGACTCGATTTGTCTAATTGCGTGCGGGGAACCTTGCGGTTATACTGTAGAGATGCGTACCGCTTATCACGAGGCGCTTGAATCAACGCGGCTCGACGTCGTCCGCCTGGGCGCTTTAGCCGGTGATGCCATTCGCGTCGCGGTGGATGCGTTCGAGAAGCGCGACACGTCCGCGGCCGCGCGCGTTATTGCCGGCGACGATGTGATCGACGATCTCCGCCGCAAGATCGAAGCTTCGTGCATCGAGCTGATTTGGCGGCAGCAGCCCGTTGCCGGCGAGTTGCGCGAAATCGCCGCGATGTTGGAAATTGCGACCGACTTGGAACGCGTGGGCGACTACGGCGTGGATATCGCCAAACATGCGATCAAACTGGCCGACGTTCCGCTGCGCCCCGTACGCGTCGAGATCGATCGCATTGCCGAGCTCGCCATCGCGACCCTCGTGGGCGCGATGCGCGCTTACACGGAGCGCGACGCCGAATTGGCTTCGCGCGTCATCGACGAAGACGACGAAGTCGACCGTCAATATAAACTCAGCGTTCGGGCTTTGGAACAGGAGATGCAGGCCGATCCGGAAATGGTGC
>Ga0207416_1000784_pt1 | contig 48935 bp, 44 predicted proteins | sample PaiPotPPM11metaG_FD_184107 | JGI IMG/M metagenome (GOLD analysis project Ga0207416, IMG submission 184107) | Iron sulfur acid spring bacterial and archeal communities from Banff, Canada, to study Microbial Dark Matter (Phase II) - Paint Pots PPM... ...
GGCGCAGGCAGCAGCCGGCGCACGTCTCGGCGCGCGTGCGGCGGCTGCTGCCTGCGCCGGCATACGCGGATCCGGACGTCGGCAGTGCGCCGATGCTGTTTCGGCCCGGTATCCCCGATCCGGCGCTCTTTCCGGAGGGTGCCTGGCGGCGGCTCGCCCATCGCTGGCTCGACACACCGGCGACGCGCATGTACGGCGATCCGTGCGGCTACCGCCCGCTGCGCGAGGCGATCGCCGCGCATCTTCGCCAGACGCGCGGCGTGACGCTCGGCGCCGACAACGTCGTGATCGTCGAAGGGACGCGCGCGGCGTTGGCGCTGATCTCCGACATCCTGATCGATCCCGGCGACGCCGTTGCAGTCGAGGATCCCGGGTACGGCGCGATTCGCGACGCCGTTTCCGCCGCCGGAGGGACGGTGGTCCCTGTGCCGCTCGATGGTGAGGGGTTCGACGTCGCGCAGGCGCCGCGCACCGCGCGCTTCGCGTACGTCACGCCGTCGCACCAATATCCGACCGGCGTCGTGATGGGTTTGCGGCGGCGGCTCGATCTGCTCGCCTGGGCGCGCGCGGCGGAAGCGTACGTCGTCGAAGACGACTACGACGCGGAGTTCCGTTACGACGGCGCGCCGCTGCCGGCGCTGCAAGGTCTCGACGACGCGCGCGTGCTGTACGTCGGAACGTTCAGCAAGACACTTGCACCGGCGCTGCGGGTCGCGTGGATCGTCGTTCCCGACGCCTTGCTCGACGCGGTGCGGGCGGCGCGCACCGTGACCTCGGCCGGGCCGTCGTTTCCGGTGCAGGGCACGCTCGCCGCGCTCGTCGGCGAGGGACACTTCGCGCTGCACGTGCGCCGCGCGTCGGCTCGGTACCGCGAGCGGCGCGACGCGCTCGTCGCCGCGCTGCGAGATCGGCTGGGAGGGGAAATGCGGCTCGAAGGTGCGGCGACCGGATTGCATCTGACGGCCCGCTTCGACGGCGACGACGTCGCGCTGAGCGCGGCGGCGCAACAACGCGGCGTCGTCGCGCCGGCGCTCTCGCGATATGCCGCCGCGACGGGCGGTCCGAGCGGGCTTGTGCTGGGCTTCGCGACCGGGGAAGCGCCGGCGATCGCGCGCGCGGTCGAGCGTCTCGCCGATGCGTACGACGCCATGCGGCACCCGCCGGCGCGTATCGATCGGCTCTCGACCGACTCGTCGCGCTGACGTAGGATCGACGCATGCCCGCACCGACCCGTATCACCCGGCTCGCCGAACGCGCGTCGTACGACCGCGAGACCCTCGATGCGATCCTCGACGCCGCGTACGTTGCCCACGTCGGCGTCGTCGTCGACGGTGCGCCCGCGGTCATCCCGATGGCCTGCGCGCGGGTCGGCGACGAACTCGTCCTGCACGGTTCCACCCGCGCCGGGATCCTCTCGCTGATTGCCGACGGAACGCCGCTTTGCGCGACGGTGACGCATCTCGACGGCCTCGTCCTCGCGCGCAGCGCCTTCCATTCGTCGATGAATTACCGCTCCGCGGCGGTGCATGGCGTCGCGCGCGTCGTCGACGATCGCGACGAGAAGGTCCGCTACCTCGACGCGCTGGTCGATCATCTGCTGCCCGGGCGGCGCGCCGAGCTTCGCGCGATGGACGAGGGCGAACTGCTCGCCACGCAGGTCGTCGCGATCCCGCTCGATGCGTTCTCCGCGAAGATCCGCACCGGCGGGCCGAAGGACGCGCCGGAAGATAACCTGCCGGACGTGTGGGGCGGCGTGATTCCGCTGACGCTGACGAAGGGCATGCCGCAAGCCGACGCGACGACCGCGCCGGGCATCGCGGCGCCTCGCCTTACGGCGTAAGAAGCAGCTTTCCGGTCGTCGCGCGCGCTTCCAGGTCGCGGTGCGCCTGCGCCGCGTCTGCCAGCGGGTACGTCGCGCCGATGCGTGGGCGGAGCTTCCCGGCCTCGACGAGGCTGAAGAGCTCGCGAGCGCGGCCGAGCAGTTCCTCGCGCGTGCGCATGTAGTCCCCGGCCGTCGGACGGGTGAAAAAGATCGAACCGGCGGCCATGAGCCTGGCGGGGTCGATCGGCGGCACCGGGCCGCTGGCGTTGCCGTACACCACCAGCATGCCGCGCGGACGCAGCACGCTCAGCGAGCGTTCCCACGTGTCTTTGCCGACCGAGTCGTACGCCACGTCGACGCCGTGTTCGCCGACCAGCGCGCGCGTTGCGTCGGCGAAGTCGGCCTGCGCGTACACGATCACGTCGTCGGCACCCGCTTCGCGAGCGATTTTCGCCTTCGCGTCGGTTCCCACCGTCGCGATGACGCGCGCGCCGCGGGCCTTCGCGATTTGCACCAGCAGCGCACCGACGCCGCCCGCGGCCGCATGCACGAGCGCGACGTGACCGGGGTGCAGCGCGAACGTGTCGGTCGCCAGATACTGCGCCGTGATGCCCTGCAGCATCAGCGCGCACGCCGCGCCGTCGTCGATGCCGTCGGGGATCGGGATCAGCCAGCGCACGTCGACGACGTTGGCCGGCGCGTAGCCGCCGAAGCCCACGTGCGTATACGCAACCCGCTCGCCGACCCGCACGCCGCTGACGCCCTCGCCGAGCGCTTCGACGACGCCGGCGCCTTCGCGCCCGGGGATGAACGGCAGCGGCGCCTTGTAGAGGCCCGTGCGCTGGTACACGTCGATGTAGTTGATTCCCGCGGCGCTCTGCCGCACCAGCACTTGGCCGGGCCCCGGCGACGGGGTGGGGACGTCGACGAGCTGCAAAACTTCAGGCCCGCCGTTGCGGTCGACTCGAATCGCGTTCACAAGGTCTCTGGACCGCGAAAGCGGGGCGCCGGTTTCCAGCCGGCGCAGCAGTGGTACATTCCCGAGATGGAACGCCCCGATCTGTACCAGGACGATCTCACCGAAGAGCGCTACCGTTCCGATTTGCATGGACATCTATTCCAGGCATTTCCTTCCTGCTTCTACGCCGCCGGTTTCACCGCGAAGTTCTCCTCGCGGCCAGTGCCTTCGGCTCCACAGGCTGACGCGGGTGAACTCTCCGCGTATCGTGCGAGGTTGCGCGCCGCGTTGACATCGCGGTCGTGGGACGTATCGCACGATGCGCACGTCCACGTTCGCTCGGTGAGCGCGAGGAACTCATTCTTCGCGCAGCACGTCGAGCAGAGTTTCGAGGATGGGAACCATCGGTCGGCGACAACGATGGCTGAGCCCGCCATCGCAGCTTTATATTGCAACTGCCGCCGAAACTCGAAGAAACCAACATCGGCAATCGCACGAGAGAGCTTCCGATTCGCGAGCATGCCAGCCACGTTCAGGTCTTCGATAACAATGGTTCGGTAACGCGTGAGCGAGGTCGTCAGTTTATGCAGCGCGTCCGTGCGAATGTCGGCGACCCGCCGGTGCAATCGTGCGAGCTTGGTTTTCGCCTTGGCACGATTGCGCGAGCCGCGCTGCTTGCGGGAGAGCGAACGAGAAAGCCGTCTGAGCTTTTGTAAATACCTCCTTAATGGCTTGGGAGCGGCTACCTTCGAACCCTCACTGAGCGTGGCGAGTGCGGTGATGCCAAGGTCGACGCCGACAACCGTGTCGTCGATGCGAACGTCGGGCTCGTGCTCCACCTCAATGGCGAAGCTTGCATACCAGGCATCAGCCCGTCGTGAGATCGTTGCCGAGAGGATGCGTCCGGCAAAGCGTACCTCCTCCCGCATTGCCACCCATCCAATGATCGGAAGATTGACCCGCTTGCCGTTGGTGCGCACGGCGTCGGGATGGTCCTTATCTGGGCCGTTGTCGGCCCGGAAGCCGTCGTGGCGGCCTTTCTTCTTGAACGTCGGGACCCTGACGCGCGTCCAAGGGAGCTCCTTGCGTCGGTACTTTTTGAGATCATCGAAGAAGTTCGTGTAGGCGCGGCCGAGGTTCTTGATTCCGTGCTGCGCCGCGTTTTTCGTCACCTCGCGCATCCACGGGAACTGCTCATGCTTGAGCGCGTTGAGTTGCTTGCGCAGTGCGGCCTCCGAGGGCTTCTCGCCGGCGGCGTACTGCCGCCGCCACTCCGCCAGCGCCCAGTTATAGGCGAAACGCGCAACGCCACACGCGCGAGCAAAGTACGATTCCTGATCCGCTGTCGGAACCAGGCGAATTCGATGTGCGAGGATCATGCGTGCGGTTCTCGCGCCAATGCACGCTCGATGCTGATTGCACGGTTGCGAGCGGAGCGACGGCCGTACAACCGCGCACAAAAGCTCGTGAGGATAGCAATCATGTCCTGCACGAGATCATCGTTCATCTCAGAGGGGTCCACGACGATGAGCCGGCGGCCGGATGCGGCCAGTGCGGCTTCGAGATACTCCGCACCGAAGCGCGCAAAACGATCCCGATGTTCGACCACCACCGCGCCGATCTTCGCGTCAGACAACAAGCGAAGCAGTTTACGACGTTTGCCGTTCAGACCGGACCCGACCTCGGCGACTGCTTCAACCACATGCAAATCACGCTCGGCGGCGTACTGCGAGAGCCGCGCCAGCTGTCGGTCGAGATCGTTGCGCTGATCGTGGCTGCTGACCCGCGCGTAGAGCGCAACCGCGGATGGCTGCTCGTCCACGGGTGCATCGACAAGGATCGTGCCGCTCGGCAATTGCCGCCACGACACCGGCATCGCATCATCCTTCACCCAGCGCCAAGCCGTCTTATACGAAATGCCTTGCCGCCGCGCCCACTCGACCAGCTTCACCCTGCTAGGTTATCACGCGAACGTATGTTTGGCGATGCCTGACCATTCTTCGCGGGATAGCTTGGAGCCCTTCGCCCGCGAAACGCGACGAAGAAGCCGCAAGCGAGGAGCTGGACCCGGACGTCGACCCCGACGACGACGACGATGCGGAATCGCCCTAGCGACCCGCTAGTTCAGTTCGCGGCCGGGTGACGTGCCCGGCACGCGCGGCACCGGCTCTTCGCTCGCCGTATCGGTCGTGCTCGGGACGTGGCGCGCCTCGCGGGCCGCGTCCTCGACCATCCCCATCGACTCGGCTTGGGCTTGGGTCGACTCACCGCGTGCGGCCGCGCTATCGCTATGGAACAAATACGCCGACGACGTCGGGTCGAGCGCTCCGGGAGGCGCCTGCTCGACCATCGTCGCGAAATGCTGCAGATCGTGCTCCAGGCGCCGTTCGAACTCGCCGCCGGCGCCGAGCGCCTCACCGATGCTGCCCAGAACCCCGGCCGGCGGCTGGTAGTCGACCTCGACCGTCACGCGCGTGCGGTCCGGACCGGCCGGTACGAACGTCACCCGGCCGCTGTTCGAGACGCCGTCGACCGAACGCCAGCCGATTTGCCGGTCCGGAATCCAGTCCTCGTTCACCGCGTCCCACTCGTGCCGTCCGATCACGTCCGCGACCCAGTGGCTGCGCTCGTCGTCGAGATAGGTCACTTCCTTCACGAAGGTCATGAACTTCGGATAGTCGTTGAAATGCGTGTAGAGCTGGTAGACCTGGTGCACCGGTGCGTTGACGGTGACCGAAGCGGTGTGCTCCGCCATGCGAACCCCTCTGCTGTCGTCTCGGAGTTTTACCATACCCGCGCGGGCACCGTTCATGCGAGTCGCGGCTTCCCGCGCTGGGTATGCATCGCTCGCGATGCATCTCGACGTCAGCCTGCTCAAGACCACGCTCGAGCGCTTCAACGCCGACAAGGTCCCGCGGCTCGCAGCCGCGCTGTCGTACACGACGATCTTCGCGATCGCGCCGGTGTTCATCGTGATCATCGCGATCGCCGGTTACGCGATCGGTGTGGCCAGCGGGACCGGTCACGGTCACCACGTCGTCGAGGACCGCATGCTCGCCGCGATCCAAGGCTCGGCCGGTAAGGAAGCGGCCGACACGGTGCGCCAGATGGTGACGGCCGCGTTCGCCAAGCAGGGGCAGTCGATCGTCGCGCAGGTCGTCGGCTGGATTCTCCTGTTCGTCGGCGCGCTGGGACTCTTCGCGGCGCTTCAGGACGCGCTCAACACCGTGTGGGACGCGCGGCCGCCGAAGAAGGGACTCGTGCTTGCTATCCGCGATCGGCTCGCGTCGTTCGGCATGCTGCTCGCCATCGCGTTCCTGCTGCTCGTGACGTCGGTCGTCAACGCCGGCATCGGGATCGTCTCGACGCGTCTCGTCGCGCTGCTACCGTTCCCCGGCGCCGGCCTGCTCTTCACCGTCGTGAACTGGGTCGTCTCGATCGCGTTGATCGCCGTGCTGTTCGCGGTGATGTACAAATACCTTCCCGACGTGAAGATCGCGTGGGAAGACGTGCGCGTCGGCGCGGTCGTTACCGCCGTCGCGTTCGTGCTCGGTCAAAGCCTGATCGCACTATACCTCGCGCACGCCGGCGTCGCGTCGGGGTACGGTGCGGCGGGTTCGCTCGTCGTGCTGCTGCTGTGGATCTACTACTCGTCGTTGATCCTGCTGCTCGGCGCGGAGTTCACGCGCGTGTACGCCGAGCGCCACGGCTCGCACGCGGCCGGCAGCGCGCCGCTACGGCCGAGCGGAGGCGCTTCCACTGACGAGGCGAGTTCCGGACCACTTCTCGAACGGCTGGACGCGGCGGAACACCGACCACCAGCCGACGAGCACGCATAAGCTCACGAGAAACGACAGGTAGCGCCCCACCGCGCGCCCCAAGCCGATCCGCCCGCCGCGGTCGACGCCGACGACGCGCAGATCGGACACCATCATCCCGAACGTCTGGCCCGCCAGCGCGACGAGCACGATGACGTATACCGGGAACACAAACCACAAAAGGGCGTTGTGGGCGACTACCGGCAGGTTGACGATCGAGAGCGCTTGCGCGATCCCGGCAGTGTCCTTGTCGGCGGCGAGCTCTTTGGCGATCCGGGCGGTGCCGGACGTGGGAGGGCGCGTCACCAGATCGACGGCCGGAATCAGCGTTTGGATGACCACGACGTCGATCGCCAGCGCCCACGCGCGTCGCCAGAAGCCGGCGTAGGCGGGGCCGCTCGTCTCCGCAACGTTCGACGCCGCGGCGTTCGCGGCGAAGCGCTTCGACCACGTCAGGTAGAGCGGGTCGCGCGCGAAACGGTGCAGCGCCGCGACGCGATTCGTCGCGTACGGCGTCGACGCGGTCCACTCGGCCATGCGCAGGGACGGCTCCGCGTCGAGCTCTTTGAGCTGCTCGGCGAACGCGCCCAGATCGATCTTGCGGCCGACCGACTGGAACGTCGAGACGGCGATCGCGCGGAGCGCGGTTTCGAGCGATCCGCAGCACAGCAGGCCGACCCGGTCGGCCGTGTAGTCGATCTTGCGCAGCCACGCACCGAACGCCACCGCGATCACCCCGTTTTCGCGGCCGTTCGAACTGAGCAGCGAGGAGAAGCGCGTGTGTCCCGAGGCGATGTGCCCGAGCTCGCGGCCGACGAGAAAGCGCAGCTCATCGTCGCTGAAGTGCTCGACGAACTGTGCCGAGATCACGATCGCGTACGGCGCGCCGATGCCGATCCCCACCACCGGAACGAACGGGTCGTCGCGCACGAACACGTGCGGCGCCGGCATGCGCAGCATCCTCGCGCACTCTTCGACCACCGCGTGCACGTGCGCGAACTGTCCGGCGTGGACGCGCAAACCGCCGCCCAGCAGCCGGCCGCGAGCGAACGCGACGTACACCATCGCGACGACGACCAGCAAGGCCAGCTCGGGATAGGTGATCTGGTGCTGCAGCACCGCGCCGATGACGAAGATGCTCAGCGGAAGCGAGAGCAGCGTCCAGACGAACGTCGCGTTCTCGCCGCGGACGCGTAACGACTCGCGTCCTTGAAAGGGCGTCATCGGCGTCGTCGTCGGCAGCACGGGCCCTCCCTCTACTTGAGCATGAATCCCGAGCGATGGGCTTGGCGGTCGTACGCGAACTTCCCGTCGCGCACCGCGTAGAAGAAGCAGTTGGGATCGAACACGTCGCCGGTCGCCCCGAACGTGTACGAGCCGGTCACCGTGTCGTACGAGCCGCCCGTCGCGAACGCACGAATCATCCCCAGCCGCGTGGTCGCGCCGCTGCGGCGCTGCGCAAGCTGGATCAGCTGAACCGCCGCATACCCGAAGGCCGCCACCGGCGTGAGGGCGCCGTAGTGCGCCTGATAGTCCGTCACGTCGCGCGCGACGGTCGGCGCCAACGGATAGTACGGGACGTTCGAGGAGACCACCATGCCTTCGGCTTCCTTCGCGAACCGCTGGACGGTCTGCGCGTCGAAAAATCCCTGGGTGCCGAGAAACCGTCCGGTGTAGCCGCCGGTGCGCAGGACGCCCATCAGCGGACCCAGATCGTCGACGTTGCCGGCCAGCGCGACGCAGTCGGGCTGGTGCGAGAGCACGTCGGCGGCCGCCTTCGCGAAGTCCGGCTTGTCCAGGGCGCACGTCGTCGAGGCGGCGCTCACGTGCAGCGAGCTCGCGCGGCGGGTAAAACCGCCCGCGACGTCTGGTCCGTAGTCGCCGTCCTGCGTCACGACGTGGGGCGCCTTCGACCCGGTCGTGATCGCGTATTGCGCGACGAGAGCCCCTTCGTCGGAGTCTTTCGTCGGCAGCCGGAAGACGTTGCGATATCCCTTTTCGGTCACCCGGTCGTCGGTGACCGTCGGCACGATGAGCGGCATCTGCGCTGACGAGTACCCTTGCAGAGCGGCGAGCGTCGCCGCCGAGCTCAGGTGCCCGATCGTCACGAGCGTGTCGGGGTTGCCCACGGCGAACGAGCTTTGCACCACGGCGTCCGCGGGGATGTTGTGATCGTCGTAGGCTTCGTAGAGGAGCGCGCGGTCGAACGGCGAGCGCAGATTGTTCGCGTAGTCGACCGCGGCGCGCACCCCGTTCACCAGCTGCTGGCCGATCGCTTTGTCGATCCCGCTCTGCGGACACACGACCGCCAAGCGGAGCGTCGGAGTGTACGGCGAGACCGGCAGGGTGGCCGCCGCGCCGGCGGCGTTGGCCGCGCCGCGCAGAAAGTCGCCGCGTTTCACCGCGGGATGACGTACGACGCGAGCGTCGTCCCCAGAAACGCTACCGAGAACGTCATGTTGGTCATGAAGATGCGGTCGTTGAGCACGAACACATTCTGGGCGAGTTTGATGAGACGCTCCTCGTACAGGGTGACGCCCGCCGCGAGCGCGACCCCGGCAAAGTACAGCCACCCCGCGTGCGCCAAGAGTCCCGCCGCGAGCAGCGCGAGCGTCATCGCGCCGTGCAGCAGGATCGGCCACAGCCGTGCGTTGCGCTCGCCGAAACGGACCGGAAACGAACGCATGCCGAGCTCCACGTCCCACTTCAGATCCATCAGCGCGTAGAGGATGTCGAAGCCCGCCACCCAGACGGTCACCGCGACGAAGAGCAGCAGCGCGGGGACGCTGATCGTTCCGGCGACGGCGATGTACGCGCCGAGCGGTGCGAGACCGTCGACCGCGCCGAGCACGAAGTGGACGAGCCACGTGAAACGCTTGCAGAGCGGATAGGCGACAACGCCGAGCGCCGCGAGCGGCAGCAGTTTGAGGCACAGCGGGTTCAGTGCCGCCGCGCTCACCACCAGCAGCGCGAGGCCCGCGGCGATCGCCCACAGCATGACCGCTGCCGGCAGCTTGCCGCTGGCCACCGCGCGGTTCGCGGTGCGCGGGACCTTCGCGTCGAGGTCCCGGTCGAAATAGCGGTTCGCCGCCATCGCCGCGGTGCGCGCACCGGCGACCGCAAGGGTGATCCACACCAGCTGCCACGCGCTAGGAAGCCCGCGTGCCGCCATCACCGCGCCGACGTAGGCGAACGGCAGCGCGAAGAGCGTATGCTCGATACGAATGTCGCGCAGGAAGAGCTTGACCGAATTCACTTCAGGCGCTCGGAACGCGGCGCGACGTCGCTAGGCGATGCGGGCGGTTCGGCGAGCAGACGCGCCAGCCGCGCCGGGCCCTGTCCGGACCAAACGTCGGCGACGCCGATCCGGCCGAGGTCGCCGATCCCGTACTCTTTCCAGCGCGCGCTGACCTGGTCGCGGGTCGCGGCGTCCATGCGGATCTCCGGCGGCCAGTCGCGCCGGTAGCCTTCATCGGCGAGCTTGCGGGTCGCGTCGACGCCGAGTTTGTTACCCAGCGCGAGCTCGTACGAGCCGGCGTGGTCGAGATCGTCGACCGGGCCCGGCATGATGACGAAATCGCGCACCGGATCGATGTTGTTGAGCACGTTCCAGACGACGCCGCGCACGTCGTGAACGTCGACGTCGTGATCGACCACCACGATACAACGGGTAAGCATCATCATATGTCCCAGGCCCCAGAGCGCGTTCATGACTTTTTTCGCTTGGCCGGGATAGGATTTCTTGACGGCGACGATCACCAAGTTGTGAAACCCGCCTTCGACCGGCAGGTTGTAGTCGACGATCTCCGGGACGACCATCTGCAGGAGCGGGAGAAAGATGCGCTCCGTCGCCTTGCCGAGCCAGGCGTCTTCCATCGGCGGCTTGCCGACGACGGTCGCGCCCCACACCGCGTCGCGGCGGTGCGTGATCGCGGTGACGTGGAACGTCGGATAGAGATCGGCGGCGCTGTAGACGCCGGTATGGTCGCCGAACGGGCCTTCTTCGCGCAGGTCGTCGTTGTCGACGTAGCCTTCGATCACGAAGTCCGCATCGGCCGGCACGTCGATGTCGATCGTGCGCGCCTTGACGATGCGGATCGGTTTGCCGCGCAAGAATCCGGCGAACGCGAGCTCGCCGACGACGGGCGGCAGCGGAGCGGTCGCGGCGTAGGTCAGCGCGGGATCGCCGCCGATCGCGACGGCGACCGGGATCCGTTTGCCCCACTTCTCGGCATGCACGCGACCTTGCTTGTGACGCTGCCAGTGCATCCCGGCGGTCTTCTCGTCGTAGATCTGCACGCGGTACATCCCGACGTTGGGCCGGCGCGTCTGCGGATCTTGCGTAAAGACCAGCGGGAGCGTGATGAACGGTCCGCCGTCGAGCGGCCACGTCGTCAGCACCGGCAGCAGCCGCAGATCGGGCGGATCGATGACCACCTCGTGCACCGGAGCGCGCTCGACGCGGCGGGGAACCGCGGACGTGCCCGCGATCGCCAGCGCCGCCAACTTCGAGACCTTGCCGCCCAGCGACGCGGGCACTGCCAGGTCGATCGTCTCGCGCAACCGCTGCTCGACCTCGCGCAAGCTCGTCGCGCCGAACGCCATCGCCGCGCGGCGCTCCGTCCCGAATTGGTTCGTGAGCACCGGGAAGCGCGAGCCGCGCACGTTGCGGAACAGCAGTGCCGGCCCGCCGGCCTTCACGACGCGGTCAGTGATCTCGGCGATCTCGAGCTTCGGGTCGACGAGCGCGTCGATCGTGGCGAGCTCCCCGGCGGCGCGCAGCGCTCGCGCGAACGCGGAGAGCGATTCAAAGGGCATCGCCGGTTGCTTGGACGGAGCGGATGCGCGGTCTTGCGCGCCAGGCACTGAGTGCCCTTCGGGAACGCTGGAGGGGGACACCGGGAGGCGCACGGTCGCTATGCCGTCCAAAGCCCTTCCCGAAATGACCCGCTGCCGACGATGGGAGTTCGAACCCACATGACGACCGCACGACGTGCAAAGCTCTACGCGCTGCTCGTAGCGCTGGTGCTCGGCGGCGACGCCACGATCGCCCTCGCCGCGCCGACGCCCGTGCCGGGCGGAGCGAACCAAATCGGCGGCGTGCAGGGCACGTTCTCGAGGACGCTCTTCAGCGGTACGCTGCGGCTGAAATCGATGTCGCTCGGGGACCCGCGGGCGGGTGATTCGATGCGTCCGAATGCGGCCGCTGACCGGGCGCTCGTGTTCCGGGCGATCGTGAGCAACGGCACGCACCACGAGAATCATGGCTACTTCGACGCGACGCTGGCCGATGCAGACGGGATCACGGTTTCCGGCCGCCCGCTCGACATCGGCTGGGGTCTGGAGCCGGGGGCGGCGGCGCGCACGTCGATCGGCTTCTCGGTTCCGGCGAACTTCGTCCCGGTGAAGCTCGTCCTGATCCAAGCAGCAGCGCCGAAGGCGCGCGCCTTCCGCATCGCGGTTCGCCCCACCGACGTCCCGCCTGCGCCAGCGCCGTCCGCAGCGCCGTAAGGACCCGAAGTCTTGGTGACGCGGGCGTCGAAGCCGCACGCGACATGGCACAATTCATGGCGCTCGTGAAGCGCAACTACGACCGCTTCACCGAAGCGGACTTCACGCCGCTGCTCGAGGGCGAGGCGGAGCGGGCCCGTCAGCTCTACGCACAGGGAATCTTCCGCGCGCTATGGGGCCGCAAGGACGCACCCGGCGCGGTGATCCTGGTCGAAGCGGAGACGCAGGACGAGGCCGAGGGTGCCGTCAGGTCGCTGCCGCTGGTGGCCAAAGGGATGCTCGACGTCGAGTTCGTCATCGCGATGGGGCCGTACCGCGGCTTCGGTCCGCGCGGCTAGCGCGCGCTCAAAAGACGAAGAGCGTGTCGTCGATTCGCGCGAGGGGCCAGCGGCCGCTCGCGAAGAGTCGCGCCGTCGCCGCGAAACGGTGCGAACCGCCCTCGACGGCCGCGGCCAGCGCGCCGCGGTAGACGGCCTCCGCTGCCGCCCCGGCGGCGACGCGAGTCAACTCCTCATCGGTGATCCTCGCGCGGGCGGCCGTGCGCTGCGCGGCTTGATGAAACACCTCGAGGCCGCGATCGACCAGCGCGGACATCACGCGGAGCAGCTCGTCCGGTGCGGTACCGGCGAGCGCGCGCGCCTTGAGCGCGACGACCTCGCCGGCATCGGCGTCGTAGGCTGGGTTCGCGCGCGCGTCGTCGGCGACGCGCCGCGCTTCCTCCCAGCTTCCGATGCGAACGGCGCGCGGCGCGAGCGCGGCGAGCGCGACCCGCTCGTCGTCGGAGAACGGCAGGCCGACCAACTCGAACCAGCGCCCGTCGCCGATCGCCGCGACGTGCGCCGCGACGATCGCGGCGTCGAACGGCATCAGGCCGCTGCCGGCAGCTTCAGTCCCAGCTTGGCGACGATGCCGCGCGCGCGTTCGATGTAGTCTTCGCGCATCGCCTCGTTGGTGCGCTGCTTGAGGCCCCATTTGCGGAAGGTGGCGTTGTTCTTCGAGTTGCTCTTGCCGAAGAACGCCGGCATCCCCGGGAACAGCGCGTCGATCGCGCTCTGCACCTCGATCCGGCCGGCCTCGGTCTTGCAGAGTTCGGTGCACGCTTTGACGCCGAAGCCGGCGTGGAATTTCTCTTCCGGCATCGTCTTGGCCGCTTCGACGCGCAGCGGTACGAACGTGCACTCCATCAGGTCTTCGACCTGAATGATCTCGGCCATGTCGGCGAGCAACTTGATGACGCAGAACTCGGCCCAGGACTTCATCTCGAACTCGAAGATCGAGAGCGGACGCTTCTCCGTGCGGCCCGGGATCATGTGGTCGTCGGGAATCCCCATCTTTTGGCCGAGCCGGTAGAAGCGCTGATGGTGGCCGTACTCTTCCATCGCGACGCGGCAGGTCAACCACTTCCAGTACGGCGTCGGCGCGAACTGGACCGCGGGCTCGTCGAACACCTGCGCGCCGTAGAGCTCGTTGATCGCATGTGAGCGCACGAGCTTCTCGGCGGCCTCACGATATTCGGCCGGGGCGTTGGCCAGCTCGGCGACGGTCTTGATCTCGATGGAAGCGGTAGACATGGTGATGCTCCTGATTTTTTTGAACTACGAGACGACGGGTTCGGTGGCGAAGGCGTCGAGATCGGTCTCGAGCGGGGTGAACGAAGGCGCGAACGAGCGGTCGACCGCATCGGCGACGTCGTCGAGCGACGCGTCCGAGGGGAGCAGTTCGCGCGCGACCGGGCGCGGCTGGGAGAACAGAAACGTCTCCGCGCCGCGCACGCCGAACACTTGTCCGGTGACGTGCTGCGCACGGTCGCTGCACAGATAGGCGACGAAACGCGCGACCGGTTCGGCGGGAACGCGCAGCGCGCCGGCCTTGTAGGCTGCCTGCGCGTCGCTTTGCGGGACGATCGATTCCGTCACGCGCGTCGCGGCGAACGGTGCGAGCGCGTTGGCCGTGACGCCCGAACGGGCGAGGTCGAGCGCGGCGACGCGAGCCAGCGCGACGAGGCCCGCTTTCGCACCCGCATACGCAGCTTGACCGTAGTTGCCGTACAGCCCGGCGGTCGAGACGATGTTGACGATGCGCCCCCAGGTGTACGGCGCGCTACCGCGCTCGCGCTTCGCGTTGTCGCGCAGCACCGGCGAGGCTGCGCGCACGATGCCGAACGCGCCGATCAAGTTTACCCGCAGCACGTGCTCGTAGTCTTCCGTTGCCGCTTTGAAGACGAAACCGTCGCGCAGGATCGCCGCGCAGTTCACCACGATGTCGAGTCCGCCGTAGCGTTCGAGCGCGAGCGCGACCGCGGCGTCGGCGACGCCGGGCTCGGCAACGCTGCGCGCCAGCGGCGCGACGGCCGTACCGAACGGTTTCGCGAACTCCTCGACCACGCTGCGGTCGGCGGTCGAGCCGTCGATCGTCGAGCCGTCGTCGACGACGACGACCTGCGCGCCGTGCGCGACGAACGCCCGTACGATCGCCGCACCGATTCCGCGCGCGCCGCCGGTGACCAAGGCCACGCGCCCCGTCAGCGCGCTCATTGGTGCACCATGGTCCCGGCAGGCCCTGCAAGCGCGCAGGAGCTAGCCTGCCCTTGGCTACGACGGCCCAGCTCGCTGGTCGCTCGACGACCCGCGTGAGAACCGCCGCGTAGCCTGGGGTGCCGGAGGGCGAGATGGGCCACAGGACGTTGCGTCGCTGCGGTTTCGGACCTGGTCGAACGCCGGTCAATGAGCAACCCACCCGACCCGCCAGCAGAACGAATGGTATCACCGAACCGAGGGAGTTGTCGATGCATCATTTCGTGGGGCTGGATTGGGCAAGCAAAGCGCATGCCGTTTGCATCGTCGACGCACGCGGCTCGGTGATTTCGAGATTCGAAGTCGCTCACGATGAGACGGGATTGACGCAATTGCAAGAACGTTTGTCTCGAATCGACGGTCCGACTATCGCGATTGAACGACCGGAAGGCGTATTGATCGACACGTTGCTCGACGCCGGCTTCAATATTGTTGCCATCCATCCAAATGTCGTGAAAGCCGCGCGATCGCGTTATAGAACGGCTGGCAAAAGTGATTCTGGCGACGCCTATATCCTCGCGGATCTTCTGCGAACGGACGGCCACCGCTTCAAGGCTTTGATCCCGCATGCTAGCGAAATCAAAGCGCTGCGGCTGCTCGTCCGGCTGCGCAAAGACTTTGTGCGGACTCGCGTCGGCCTGAGTAACCAACTTCGATCGGTGCTGCTCGCTCTTTACCCTGGCGCAGCGCAGATTTTCGCCGATATCGACTCGCCGATCGCTTTGGCGTTCCTGCGAGCATTTCCGAGCGAGGCGCACGCCGCGAAGCTCACCGAACGGCGCCTCCAGCGATTCCTCACTGAGAACTCCTACTGCGGTCGTCGATCGGCCACTGAACTCCTCGCCCGGCTCCGCAATGCACCGCGTGGCGTCCTTACTGACGAAGTCGCGGAAACCGGCGCCGTCGGCGTTATCGCCGTTGTCGAAACGCTCGTGCCGCTGGTCATGCAAATCACTTCGCTCACCGTCAAGATCGATGCACGATTGCGAGAACTTCCCGACGCCCAGATCGTGCAAAGCTTTCCCGGCAGCGGCAGCGTGACCGCCGCAATGATCCTCGCTAAGCTCGGAAGCGATCGCGAACGCCGCCTCGCCGACAACTCTCGCAAGCGATCGGCCTGGGCGGCCGACAGGTATCGCCAGGCTCGCGATCGAGGATGCGACCACCCGCACGCAATTCGCATTCTGGCTCGAGCTTGGGCGCGCGTGATCTGGAAATGTTGGCGCGATCAGGCCCTCTACGATCCTGTCAAACATGGGCAAGCAGCCCGATTCGCCGCCCAGGGTTGACACAGGACGTCTCACGCGTGCACCGCGCCGGCGATGCGTTCCGCGGCGAGCGCCCGCACAACGCTCTTGGCGATCTTGTTGGTTGCGGTCATGGGGAGCGCCTCGACGATCAGCAGGTGTTCCGGCCACTTGTACTTCGCAATGCCGCGCGCGTCGAGATGCGCGGCGACGTCGTTCAGGGTCAGCGTCGCGCCGGGCTGCAGTTCGGCCACGAGGCACGCGCGCTCGCCCAAGCGCGCGTCCGGGACCGCAACGACGGCGCAGAGCCGGATCGCCGGCAATCCGTGGAGCGACGCTTCGAGTTCCGCCGCACCGATCTTGTAGCCGCCGCGGTTGACTAGGTCTTTTTCGCGCCCATGGTAGGAGACGGTCCCCGCCGCGTCGCGCGCGGCGAGATCGCCGCTGCGCAACCATCCGTCGGCCGTTACCGCGCTCGCGGTCGTCTCCGGGTCGGCGTAGTAGCCGCGGAACATGTCGGCGCGGCGATACCAGAGTTCGCCGACCTCGTCGGGCGCGGCTTCGCTGCCGTCGGCGCGCGCGATCCGCACTTCGGCGCCGGCGATCGGCGTGCCGAGCACTGACGCCGATGCGGTCAGATCGCGGCCGTAGGTGGTGATCCCGCCGCCCACTTCGCTCATCCCCCAGTGCACCGTGACGTCGGCACCCAGCGCCGCGCGCACGTCGCGCACGAATTCCGCCCCGACGGCCGCGCCGGCGGTGCGCACTTCGCGCAGGCGCAACGCGTACGTGTGCGATTTCGCCGATGCGATGAGGTCGATCAACTGCGCCGGCACCGCCCACGCGCGGGTCGCACTCTCGGCTTCGGCGAGCGCGAGAAAAGCGGGCGCGTCGAACTTGCGCAGAGCGACGAGCGTCGCGCCGGCGACGAGCGAGAGGTGCAGGCCCAAGAGGCCGAACAGGTGGGTGAACCCGCTGCCCACGATCGTGACGTCGTCGCCTCTCACGCCCGCTTCGTCGACGAACGCGCGCGCGTTCGAGAGCAGCCCGTCGTGCGCGTGCATGCACAGCTTGGGTTTGAGCGATTCGGTGCCGCTGGTCGGCACGACGCAGAACGGGTCCTCCGGGTCGATCGTGCGCGGCCGTTCGCGCGCAGCGCCAGCGCGGCCGTCGACGGTGAACATCGCGTCGTCGAGATCGGCGGCGACGATCGTGCGCAAGGCCGGCAGGCTGCGGCGAATCGCCGCGAACTCGGCGTTGCCGTCGTGCTCGTGCACGTATGCGACGGCTGCGGTCGCGGCGAGGAATTGGCGCAGCTCGGCCCCGCGATACGGCATGTGCAGCGGAAGCGTGACCGCGCCGGCTTCGGCGATCGCCAGGTGCGCGATCGCGTACGCGGCGCTGTTGGGCAGGTGCAGCCCAACCACGTCGCCCGCGCCGATCCCCGCCTGCTCGAGGACGCGCGCGACCGCGTCGACGCGGCCGGCGACCTCGCGCCACGTCAGCCGCAGCCTGCGGTCCACGTACGCCGTGGCCGTGGGGGCGCGGCCGGCCGTCGCCGCGAGGACGCCGCGCGACGTGAGCCCGCCCAGCACGGCGGGATCGCACCCAACGCGGTTTCCGACGAGGTAGTGACTGCGGTCCATGGGCGGTGAGCACTTCTCCGGATGGGTCGGGGAGGCGTGCTCGCAACGATAGCGGAATGTTGTTGTCGTGTCAAATAATAGGCGAGGTCAATGAAATCTCGCCTCGACCGGCTGCTCGGGTACCACCTGCGGCGGGCTCAGGTCCGCGCGTTCGGCGCGTTCGCCCAGCAACTGGCCGGTACCGGGCTGACCCCGATGCTCTACGGCGTCCTGGCGACCGTCGAGGCCGTCCCCGGCATCGGGCAAGGGGAGATCGCCGACGCCCTCGGCGCCGACCGCTCGACGATGGTGCGGCTGGTCGACCAGCTCGAACGGCGCGAGTTGCTTCGGCGCGAGACGCATCCCGACGATCGGCGCACGGTCGTGCCGACGCTGACGCCCGCCGGCCGGGCCCTGCTGGAAGAAGCGACGCCGCTCGTCCACGCCAGCGAACTCGGCTTCGCGGGCGCGCTCTCGGAGCCCGAACGGGAGCAATTGATCGAGTTGCTCCGCCGCCTGGTGGCGACTCCAGCCGAGTGAGCTCCGCCGGCCGCCTAGGGCAGCGGGCGGAGCGTGACGCGCATGGCTCTGATCGGCCGCGGGCAGTGGGTCGGCGGCTCGTCGAGGTCGACGAACCGGCCGGCGGGATCCGCTTCGAGTACTCCGCTCACCTCGACCGAACCGTCCCCGGCGAACGAGAGATACCCGATCGTAGCGGCGCCGTCGTACACCCGGAACACGTTCGCCGGCGGGACGTTGGGTCGTTTGACGTTGCGCTGCACGCCGATCGACCGCCGGAGCGCGTCGACGAACGGCATCCCGTCGACGAGATGAACGCGGGCGACACGAATCTTTTTCGTGCACGCAGCCGCATCGAATCCCCCGCCGAGTGCGGCGGCCGCGATCAGCGCGTGGATCATCGCGCAGGTTCGATCGGCAAACGCATCACGATGACGTCGAGCGGGGCCCCGTCGGTGCGCGGGATCGCCCCGCGCTGGACTTGGACCTCGACGAACCCGGTCGACCGGTAGAGCGCGAGCGCCGGCGCGTTGTCGGGGAACACGCGCAGCCGCAGGCCCGCTTTGCCGTTTGCCCGCGCCCAGGCGGCGGCATTCTCGATCAGCGCGCGGCCGATGCCGCGCTTGCGATGCGACGCGGCGACGATCATGCCGAACTCCGGCTCGTCGTACGCGACGCCGTAGACCGTGAGATCGCCGACCATCGCGCGACCGTCGACCGCGCACCAGCCGACGATGCGGCGTCCGAGGATCTCGGTGCGCATCGCTTCGGCACGCGCCGTGAGATTGAAAGGCCATTCGGTGGCGATCCACCGGCCCTCGCGTGCGACTTCGGCGAGCAGCGCGACGGTGTCGTGCGCGTCTCGCGCGCCTTTGGGATGGATCCGCCAGGTTTGTTTCGCCACATCACTCGATTCCGAGTTTGGCGAGATACGACGGGAGCACGTCGATCGGATCGCCCGCCGCGTTGACCGCCAGGCCGTGCCAGACGAACCGCACCGTACCGTTGGCATCGACCAGAAAATCGGTCGGGATCTGATACTTCGCCCCGGCCGCGATCTGCGCCGCGGGAGCGATCTGCGCGTCGAGCTGCTCGATCGGATAGATCGCTATCGAAAACGGAAACGCGTTGCCGGCGATCGCCGCGCGGGCGGCCGAGGCTTCGTCGAGCACGTCGACGCCGACGAAGCGCACGCGATCGCCGAAACGCGCGAAGTCGTGGCGCACGAACGGGAAGGCGAGTTTGCACGGACCGCACCACGACGCGAAGAGGAACACGTACGTCGGGCGGCCGTGCAGGTCGGCGAAGGCCAGCGGCGAGCCGTCGCCTGTCGGCAGCGTCACGGCAGGCGTGCGCTTGCCGATCGCGTCGGCGAGATCGAAGATCGTCGCTGGGCGGTGGTGCGCGCCGAGCAGCGCGAGCGAGGCGAAGAGCGCAAACGTATGGAGACGGAGCATGAAGAGAGCCCGTCTTGCGACGGACTCTCAGCGGGTTCCCTCTCTCGCAGCGCGGCGCGAGCGCGTCAGTCGGTGATGGCGATCCCCGAGGTCGTCGTCCCGACCGTCACGGTGACGGCGGTCCCCAGCGTCACCGATGCCGTTCCGTCGGCCCCCGTCGCGGTCTGGGCCGCCCCTGCCTGGCTGGTCCATTGGTTGTTGACGACGAGCGTATACGAGCCGGCCGGCAACGCGTTGATCTGGAAGTTTCCGCTCGCGTCGGTGACGCCGGAGTTCACGACGGTGCCGCCGCTCTGTTCCGCGACCACCTGAGCGTTGGCGACGGCGGACCCGGCGTTGTTCTTGACGGTCCCGGCAACCGAGCCGGCGACGTTCTGGGCCGTCGCCACCAGGACGGGCTTCATCATGAACGCTCCGGCGCCGGTCTGGACGATCGACTCCGCCGCATTGAAGTCGATGACGTAGCCGTACAGGGCTCCGGCTGCCGCGACGAGGTTCACGTTGACCTTGATCCCGGAGGTCCCCGCGCCGTCGCCGGCGTCGATCGACGTCGCGTTGCCGAACCCGATCCCGCCGGTCGCGCTCGGGATCGTCAGCGGGGAAGTCGTTCCGTTGACGACGACGCTCGTGTTCGTCGCCGCCGACGTGTCGAGCACCAGGCGCAGCTGCTGGTACGTGCCCGGCGCGATCGATCCCGAACTCAGCGCGAGCGGCGCGGCCTGATAGTCGAGCAGATTGATCTGTTTCGACGGCGAGAACGTCGCGAGAACGAGCGGCGCGCCGCTGCCGAGCAATTCGACCTTGGAGATCGAAATGTTGACGGCGGTGACGGTTCCGCCGCTGCTGCGGAACGGTGAGTCGTAGAGCGACGTAGAGAGCGTCGAGTTCGACGATCCGGATGGTGTAAGCGAGGTGCCGGTGCCGCCGCCGCCGCAGCCGGCGAGCAACACGGCCGCAATGCCGAGCGATGTGTACGAGCGAAAATTGCGCATGAATAACCTCAATGGTGAATAAGTGCCTGGACGTTTGGTTACTACGCCTGCAACAAGGCGAATGGTCGCTTCCGGTTGCGCGATCGACGAGCGTGTGACGCGACGCGCACAACGTTTAGGTCTTACCCAGGTTTGCCCGGGGACGATGGGCGAGAAACCGACGCTCAACTGCCGTCCGTTTCGCCTTTTTCACAGCGTGCGACGTATCACAAAAGAGCCCGTCTTGCGACGGGCTCTCGTGTTGCTGCAGCGTGCAGGAAGTCGGTTATTCCGGCCGCGGACGCCGGCGCCGCGGGCGATCGCCGCCGCCGCCGGACTCGCCGCCGCCGCTCGGAGTGGACTCACGCCGCTGCGGCGCGCCGTTGCTGCGCGGTCTCGGCAGAGCCTGCTCATCGCCGCCGCCTTCACCGCCGCCGGCGCTCGCGCCGAGGACGGCCTTCCGGCTGAGGTTGATGCGGCCTTGCGAGTCGACTTCGATCACTTTGACCATGATCTGATCGCCCGGCTTAACCACGTCCTCGACCCGCTCGACCCGATCGGGCGCGAGCTGCGAGATGTGGACGAGACCTTCCTTGCCCGGCAAGAACGCGACGAACGCGCCGAAGTTCATCAAACGGGTGACGGTGCCGAGATACGTCTCGCCGACCTTCACTTCTTTGGTGAGCGCTTCGACCATCTGCTTGGCCTTCTCGGCACCCGCAGCGTTCGGCCCCGCGATGAACACGCGGCCGTCGTTTTCGATGTCGATCTTGACGCCGGTGTCGGCGACGATCTTGTTGATGACCTTGCCGCCGGGGCCGATCACGTTCTTGATGAGATCCGGGCTGATCTGCAGCACGATCATCCGCGGTGCGAACTCGGAGAGTTCCTTGCGCGGTTCGGTGATCGTCTCTTTGAGCTTATCGATGATGAACAGGCGCGACTTCTTCGCTTCTTTGAGCGCTTCGCGCATGATGTCGATCGTGATCCCGGCGACCTTGATGTCCATCTGGATCGCGGTGATGCCTTCGGTCGTTCCGGCGACCTTGAAGTCCATCTCGCCCAGCGCGTCTTCGAGGCCCTGGATGTCGGTGAGGATCGCGTAGTCCTTGCCCTTGAGGACGAGGCCCATCGCGACGCCCGCGACGTGTCCCTTGATCGGGACGCCGGCGTCGAGCAGCGCGAGCGTGGAACCGCAGACCGACGCCATCGACGACGATCCGTTCGACTCGAGCACTTCGCTGATCAAGCGCAGCGTGTACGGGAAGTCCGCTTCATCCGGCAGCACCGGCACGAGCGCACGTTCCGCGAGCTGACCGTGGCCGATTTCGCGGCGGCCCGGCGCGCGCATCGGGCGCGTCTCGCCGACCGAGTACGGCGGGAAGTTGTAGTAGTGCATGTAGCGCTTGTTGGGGATTGCAAGGATTCCGTCCAGACGCTGCTCGTCCGAGATCGAACCGAGTGTAGCCGCGGTGAAGACCTGCGTCTGACCGCGGGTGAACACGCCCGAACCGTGCACGCGCGGTACGTAGTGGACCTTCGACCAGATCGGGCGAATGTCGCCCGGCTTGCGGCCGTCGGGACGAATCTTCTCGTCCACGACCATCGTGCGCAGCTCGTCCTCTTCCATCGCCTTGATGATCTTCTCGAACTCTTTGTTCTTCGGATCTTCGATCAAGGTTTGGACGGTGGCGTCGCCCTTTTTGGCGAGCTTCGCGAGCGCCGCTTCGCGCGAGAGTTTGTCGAACGCGGCTTCGCGCTCTTGCTTTTCGGTGACGCGCATCGCCTTGGCGACTTCCTTCTGGAAGTTCTTGCGCACCCAGGCGTCGAGCGTTGCGTCGGTCTTGAGCAGCGGGTACTCGCGCTTCGCCTTGCCGGCTTTCTTCGCCAGCTGGTCGATCGCTTTGACGATCTTCTTGATCTCTTCGTGCGCGAAGGCGACCGCTTCGAGGAAGACTTCCTCGGAGATCTGGTTCGCGCCGCCTTCGACCATCATGACGGCATCGGACGTGCCGGCGACGACGATCTCCATCCCGCCGGTCTCGTACTGTTCGAGCGTCGGGTTGGTGATGTAGGCGCCGTTCTCGTCGCGTCCGACGCGGACGGCGGCGACGTTCTTGTGGAACGGGATGTCGCTCACGGCGAGCGCTGCGCCGGCGGCGCAGACGGCGATCACGTCGGAATCGAGACCCGGATCGGTCGAGAGGACCGTCGCGATGATCTGGACGTCGTTGCGGAAGCCGTCGGGAAACAAGGGACGGATGGGGCGATCGATCTGTCGAGCGGAGAGGACGCCGTGCTCCGACGGCCGGCCTTCACGCTTGATGTAGCCGCCTGGGATCTTGCCCGCGGCGTACATCTTCTCTTCGTAGTCGCAAGTGAGGGGGAAGAAGTCGATCCCCTCCCGCGGTTTCTCCGACGCCGTAGCGGCGCAGAGGACGACGATCTGATCGCCGTAGCGGACGAGAGCGGACCCGTTGGCTTGCTTCGCAAGCTCCCCCGTCTCAATGACGAGCGTACGGCCACCGATCTCGAGCGAGACGGATTCTGGCACTGATACTCCTAGTTCTTGTTCTTGTTCTGTTCGCTTACTTTTTCGTAAACGTGACCGGGTTCGGCGCAAACGTACGCGCGGCCTGTGAAGGTCCTCCTAAGAGGAGCGCTAGCTTGTGCCGAGGGTCGTGCGAAAGGTCAGCGAGACCCTACGGGCCCGCTCCAGGACCTGACCGTCGATACGGTCGGTGAGCCGCGCCGTAATGCCATGCCGCCAGACATGCCGCGCCGGTCCGCGCAGCGCGACCAAACTACGCGGCGGAAGGGGGACGCCGACACGCTCACCGCCGCAGATGAAGTCCATCACGGTGGCAGAAGCGAGCGAAAGCGACGCGACGACCTCGCCAAAACACGATTCCCGGTCTATGTGCGAAGCGATCCCCTGACCCGGGAGGTACTCGTTGACGATGACCTGATCCGGCGACGTCGCGAAGAATTTCGCTTCTACCAAGCGTTCACCGAGGACCCGCGCCCAAGCAGGCATCGGGCCGAGAAAATCCTCGCGGGACAGATCACGTTTCTGATAGTCGTATCGATATCCGTAGTGCTGCACCCGGCGTTTCAGGTCGTTAATCCATGGGCTTTCATCTATCAGATGCAGCAACCTGAGTTCTTCGGACTGGGAAACAAAATCGGGAACGACCTGGAGGCCAGGCACCGCCTGGACGATGACAGGGTCAATCGCCACTTCACTGGGATTACCGTGTGGGGAGTCGCTGGCCGAAAGCAGGGACAACTGCTCCATGTCTAACCAGTATAGATGCGCGGCGCTTCTATTGCAACTTACATCTGGACGCGGACTTGATCGAATCGGAAATGAACGTTTCGATAGTCTTCGTTCTGACCGCTGTGTGGTCGCCGATCAATACCACCGTCCAGTCGAGCAAATGCTTGATCTTGTCTGAGAAACTGATCTTTGCCGGCAGCATAATAACCATTGCGTCGAAGTTCGTCGAGGAACGCATAAATATTACTACGATCGCCGCCGCTAACGTCCTGATATAAAAAGTAAGCCGGCAGATCCGGCCAATGACTCCGTACTCGCGCAACGCCGCGCGCAAGTCGTTCCGCGAAACCCGTGTCGACGTGGGGCTGACGCAATATGTAACTGCACGCAAAGATCAACGCATCGCAACCGTTGGACACAGGCTCGACCACGTTTGGGCTTAGATCATCGATTTGCTCGAGCCAAACCTTATCTACGACGTCGAAGAGAGAGTTATCCTGAAGAAACTGGTCACCTATGTCACGCATCGGACCATATAACTCGACCCCAACGTAACCGAGTGATAGCGTTTGGTCGTGCCGCTCGATGGATCTCTGTGCTAAAGCCGCCGCGACCGTTGCTGGACCAGCTCCGACATCGATCACCAACGGAGCGATGTAGTCATCCGTGTGCCCGCGCGCAAGAATGCTCGAAAGCGACTCAAAATGCATGTATTGCCAGCACATGCAGTAGCAGAGTGCGGTACCCATCCGGTCGAAAGCGGCGCGAGCTCCGCCGCATACGGTATTCTGCCAAGCGGTTCGGTAAGCGGGGGTAGTGCGAACCGGCTCTACAACGATCTCGCGAAAGCTCTCAATAAACACCCTGCGCTTGAGCTGCTCTCCCGTTCGACCACAGTCCTGCAGCCGACAAGCGAAAAAGCCCGACAGGGTAAATCCCGTCGGGCTTTCGTGGTCGTGCCGTCTACGCTTAGCGGCGCAGGCCGAGGTCGGCGATGAGCTTGCGGTAGCGCTCGATGTCCTTGCCGGAGAGGTAGGCGAGCAGGCGCCGGCGCTGACCGACCTGCATCAGCAGGCCGCGGCGGCTGTGATGGTCCTTCTTGTGGACCTTCAGGTGCTCGGTGAGCTGGTTGATCGAGGCCGTCAGAATCGCGATCTGGACGTCGGCCGACCCGGTGTCGTTCGGGCCGCGACCATACTTGGTCGACAGCTCGGTTTTCTGTTCTTTGGTGAGGGGCACGGGAAGAGAGGCTCCTTTCGACTCGCTCGTCCGCAGACTCCGTGGGTCCGCGACGGCGACCGACGGATCATACCATCTCGGGGAATCGCGGTCAAAGGGCCGGGTTCTCTTTGAGCTCCTCGAGGGTCGCGGCGAGCGTGTCGCGCAGGACCGCGAGCTCGGACGGCAGCTCCGTCGTCTTCGCGGCGAGCGCTTCGAGCGCGGTCATGATGCGGCGTGCTTCGGCCCGGTCGATCGGCACGTAGAGCGTCTTTTCGAGTTCCGCGTCGAGCCGCTCGATCGCGCGTTTGGCCATGTTCGCCTGACCGAAGGAGTAGGCGTGATGGCTCGCGTTTCCGAGCAGCTTGAGCTCGGCTTCGAGCCAGTCGCGATAATCTTTGAGCAAGACGTCCTCCGGTGTGCGCGGAAGGGTGCGCGTCGGGATGAGTGACTTCGTGGCGGTGGCGCAGGTCGGTGACATCGTACCCGGCAGTGCCAAGGCCGTGGTCGTCGGGGGTCGCGAGATCGCCCTGTTCAACGTCGGCGGCACGTTTTACGCCCTCGACAATACGTGCCCACATCAAGGCGGCCCGCTCGCCGAAGGATGGATCGATGGGGCGCAGGTCACCTGCCCGTGGCACGCGTGGACGTTCAAGCTCGACGACGGGAAGATGACGCTCGGCGACTTCGCCTCGGTCGACGCGTTCGACGTGCGGGTCGAGGGCGAGAGCGTCCTGGTCAGCCGCAAGCCGAAAGGCGAGCCAAGCCGCTAGGCCGCGTGCCGACCGGAAGCGAGAGCCGCAACGTGAGCGACGAGGGCGGCCCCATCCGGTCGATGCTGGTCAGATAGCGCGTGTCGGCGAGGTTGTCGAACGCGAGCGAAAGCGCCGCGCCGCCGGCCGCGCGCACGGTCAGCCGTCCGCCGACCAGCAGCGCGGTGCCGAGCGGCTGCTGTTGGAGATCGTCGGCGAATGTCGGGCCGCTGTACGAGACCTCGAGCGCGCCCGTCACCTCGCGCACCGTGCGCTCCACCCCGAGCGACGCGGCAGAATCGGGCACGAACGCGAGCCGCTTGCCGATTTGGGGCGCGCTGCCGGCGACGACGCGGTCGTGCTGCACGGTGCCGAACGCGCGGATGCGCGTGCAGACGTCGCCGCGTTCGTACTCCGCGGTATACGCATCGGTCGCGGTGCGCGCGAAGTTGGCGCGCTGCTGCACGTTGAGGCCGATCGTTTGGAAGCCGATCGCATCGTGCACGCGCGTGCCGGTGTAATCGAACGCGAGCCGGCTCGCGCGGCCGGCGATGTCGACGCCGAACTGCAGCGACCGGCTGCGCTCGGGGACGAGCGCGGGGTTGTTCTGTTCCAGCAGGTTGCCGATGCGGAAGCTGCGGACCAGCTCGTTCAGATACGGCGCGCGCCAGCCGGTGCCGAACGCGGCGCGCAGCGCCGTCGCCGGCGAGGCGTCCCAGCGCAGCGCGAGGCGCGGCGAGAGCGCCGCTCCAGTGCGTTCGCCCAGGGCGTTCGTGGCGACGCGGTCGTACCGCGCCCCGACGATTCCCCCGAAGCGTCCCTGCCAGGCGCGCTGCACCGCGATGCCGTCGAGGCGCTGCGTCCCGGAGACGTCGCTCTGCACCAGGCCGGCGCCGCTGATCTGATCGCTGTGACCGCTCACCATGCGGTGCTCGATCACGATCGCGAGCGCGTCGCGCGTGTCGCCGGCGGGATTGAGCGGAATTTCCCAGCGCGCTTGCACGCCGGCGTCCGAGGTCGGAACGTGCTGCGTGTAGAGCAGCGCGCCGGGGGCGGTGGGATAGCGGTCGGCCAGGTTGGTGAGCGTCGTCGCGCGCGCGTAGCCGGTCACCGCGATCAGCTCGCGGCCGCCGCGGCTCCACCCCAGCGCGAGTTGCCGCTGCGCGCGCGCGAAGCCGTCGTTCGGTCGTCCGTCTTCTTGTGCGTCGTCGGCGCTCAATGCGTCGAGCCGCCATTCGCCGGCCTCGCTCGCCCCCCAGCGGGTCACCAGGTGCGCGACGTCGGCGGTGCTGCGCGCGGTCCGATCGACGGCGGAGGTTTGCCCCGGCGGAATCACGTCGTAGGCGAGCCGGCGCGTCGACAGCGTCAGCGTCGTCGCCGCGAAACCGGTCGGCAGGCCGGTGATGAGCGTCGCGCTGCCGCGATCGATGCCGCCTGCGCTCGCGTCGAGCAGGCCTTCGTGTGGTGCGGCGGTGCGCGTGAACAGCGAGAGCGCGCCGCCGATCGCACCCGAGCCGTACAGGGCGGAGCCGGGCCCGCGCAGCAGCTCCGCGCGCTCGATCGAGTCGACCGGATACACGTTCCAGTTGACTTGGCCGCCGAACCCGTCCTGAGCGGGAACGCCGTCGACGAGCAGCGTGCCGCGGTCGCTGCCGGCACCGCTGAACGAAAGCCGCAGTTGTCCGTAGTTGGTGAAGGGGCCGTTGCTGCGATCGCGATCGACGCCGGGGAGCACGCGCAGCGCCGCGTCGATGGCCGGCGCCGTCGCGGCGCGCAGCGCGCGTCCGTCGATGACCGACGCCGGTTGGGCCGCGCGATGCAGCGATTGCGCGGAACCCGTCACGACGCGGACGGTGCCGATCGTCGAGAGCGGCGAAGCCGTCGGGCTGGGGCTGGGGCTGTGGCTCGGCGTCGTGGGCGCAGTCGCGGCTACGACGATGGCGAGGAAGAGTGCTGGACCCATCGCTGTTGCCTTTCCCTACGCGAGTGCTTCGCGCAGTTCCGCAACCGTGCGCGAGCCGCTCGCGAAGACGGCGATCCGCAGCGCGGTGGCGAGCTCGTCGATCAGCGCCGCGACCGCCGCGTCGGATTCGTCCGCCGCGCGCAAGAAGGGCAGCGCGAGCCCGGCGAGATCGGCTCCGAGCGCGAGTGCTTTCGCGACTTGGACCCCGTCGCGAATGCCACCGCTCGCCACGAGCGGCACTTGTGGAAGTGCGGCACGCAGCGCCGCAGTCGCGCGCGGCGTCGCGTAGCCCCAATCGCCGAAGGCTTCGGCGATACGCTCGCGGCCGGCGTCGCCCGAACGGCGGCCCTCGACGAGTGCCCACGACGTGCCGCCGGCGCCCGCGACGTCGATCGCCGCGACGCCGCACTCGATCAGCCGCGCCGCCGTCGACGGCGCGATCCCCGACCCGACGCTCTTTGCGATCACCGGCACGTCGAGCGCCGCGCAGAGTGCGGCGATCTTGGGCGCCAGCGAGCGGAAGTTGGTGTCGCCGTCGCGCTGCAGCGCTTCCTGCAACGGGTTGAGGTGCAGGTACAGGCCGCGCGCGTCGAGCTCGTCGACCAGCCGCCGCGCGTCGTCGATTCGCACGCCGTAGTTCAACTGCACGGCGCCGAGGTTCGCGAACAGCACCAGCTTCGGCGCGACGGAGCGCACGTCGAAGGTCGCGCGCAGCGTCGCGTCTTCGAGCATCGCGCGGCCGCTCCCGAGCGCCATCGCGATGCCGGCCGCCTCGGCGCCGCGCGCCAGCCGGCGATTGATCTCGGCCGCTCGCGACGTGCCGCCGGTCATCGATGAGATCATCAGCGGCGCGCGCAGCGCGTGGCCGAGGAACGTCGTCGCGACGTCGACGTCGGCGAGCGCGATCTCCGGCAGCGCTTCGTGCCGCAGCCGCACGGCGTCCCAGCCCGCGTCGAGCCGGGACGCGACGTCGTCGTCGAGGCAGACGTCGAGGTGGCGAGACTTGCGACGTTCGGTTGATTCGGCCATCTGCAAGAGGCCTCCGTGCAGCGGTCGGCGATCACCTCCCCCAATGAACGCAAACACGCCCGCATATGACGGCATCAGCGGCACCGCCGGCGGCCCCGCGTTCGGCGCCGCACTCGTCCGCCTGGCGGCCGAAAAGGATCTCGACCTCCCCGCGCTCGCCGCGCAGGCCGAACTCGATCTGCCGTTGCTCGAACAGGTGGCGGCCGGCGAAGCGCGCTTGGGTGTGCCTGCGCTGGCCAGGCTGGCCCGGGCGCTGCGCCAGCGCCCGATCGGGTTTTTGCAGCGCACGGAACTGCTGGGCCTGGGGGTCTATGCGTTCGGCCTGGACCCGCTCTACTTTCTGCCCGACGGCCAGATCCGCTACGATGCCCGGATCTACATGCGGGAGATCAACCCTCGCCACGCGGTCCCCGAAGGCGACATGACCAAGCGGAACCCGGTGCTCAAGGCGCTCACCGACGACACCGTTCTCGACCCGCTGGGGAAGGTGGAGATCGAGCTGGCCTACCTTTTGCGCGCGGCAGTTCAAGGAACCGGTGGGCAGCTCTAGCCGCGGCATTCAAGAGGCGGGGTGCAGGCGGGGTGAGAACGCCCGTCACCTTATGGAGATCGAAGGAAAGCGCATCGCCGCCCTGGTCGGAGACGGATTCGAGGAATCCGAGTTGATCGAGCCCCGCCGGGCGCTCGAAGAGGCCGGTGCCGTCGTCACCATCGTCGGCGTCGACGATCGCGCGATGCAGAAGATTCGTGGAAAGCGCGGGCTCGATGAAGGCGTGAGCGTGAAAGCCGAGGAGCTCGTCGCCGACGTGACCGCCGACGACTTCGACGGCATCCTCATTCCGGGCGGGATGTCGCCGGATCACATTCGCACCAACAAAGACGTCCAGCGGTTCGTCAAAGAGTTCGACCACGCGAAGAAACCGATGTTCGTGATCTGCCACGGCCCGCAGATTCTGATCTCGGCGCAGCTGGTGCGCGGCCGCACGCTGACCGGGTTCGCGTCGATCGCCGACGACATCCGCAACGCCGGCGGCTTGTACCGCGACCAGCCGGTGGTGCAGGACGGCAACTGGGTCACCTCACGGAACCCGCACGACATCCCGCTGTTCAATCGCGCGATGATCGAGAAGCTCGCCGCGCAGAACGCCCCGGTGTGATCGGTTCGCCCTTCGGCGCACGCTCGAGGGCGCTCGAGGTCGTCGAAGGGCACGAACTGCGCGGGCGTGACGCGATCGTCACCGGTGCGGCGCTTCGCGAACAGCATCCACCAGCAGCAGCGTCCGCTGCATCTGCTGATCAACAACGCGGGCGTCATGGCGACGCCGCAGTCGTACACGGTGGATGGTTTCGAGTCGTAGCTCGGAACGAACCATCTCGGCCACTTCGCGCTCACGATCACCCTGCTGCCGGTGCTGCAGGCGGCGAACGGCGCACGCGTCGTCTCGCTCTCATCGAGCGGGCACCGTCTCTCCGATGTGGACTTCGACGATCTCAATTATCGAACCCGGCCCTACGCGCCATGGCCCGCGTACGGTCAGTCGAAGACGGCGAACGTGCTGTTCGCGGTCGGCCTGACGGCGCGCTACGCGGAGGACGGGATCTTCTCGAACGCGCTGATGCCCGGCGGCATCATGACCGGCTTGCAGAAGCACGTCCCGTACGCCGATCAAGTGAAGATGGGCTGGTTCGACGAGGACGGCAACCCGAACCCGAGCTTCAAGACCGTCGAGCAAGGTGCGTCGACGTCGGTGTGGGCCGCGGTCGCGCCGGAGCTCGAGGGCGTCGGCGGACGCTATCTCGAGGACAGCGCCGTCGCACAACCCTGGAACGGCGAGAAGCCCTTCAGCGGCTACATGCCGTACGCGATCGACCCGCAGCACGCCGACCGCGTGTGGGAACTCTCGGAGGCCGCGGTCGCGTTGCGTCGATGGCCGCCGACGTCGCGCGCGAGCTGCTGATGCTCGGGATCTTGCCCGGATTTCTGCCGCCCGGCGTAGCGTCTCGTCGCCCGCGGCGACGTCGAGCAGTTCCTCGATGCGACCGGCGGTTCGCTAACCGTGCATCAATTGGGTGAAGGCCGGCGAGGGATCGCAATCGAGCTCGGATCGCAGCGCGGTACGATAGCGGCGAAAACATCGCAGCGCCTCGGCACGATCGCCGCGGGCGAGGTGCGCGCGTACGACGATCTCCGCGCCGACTTCGTCGAGCGGATCGTAGGCGGCGATCTTTTCGCCGAGTCTTCGTGCGTCATCGGGCCGCCCGTTCTCCAGCGCGATGCGCGCGAGGAGCGCGGCGATCTCGACGCGCCGTTCGTCGATGCGCCGCGCGATCGGATCGAACCACTCCCACTGCGCGAAGTGCGCCGGGCGCTCGCCATCCCAAAGTGCGAGCGCTTCGCGCAGCAATGCTTCGCGCCGAGCGGGATCGCCGGCGTCGATGGCCGAGCGATACGCGCTCTGTGCATCCCACATGTCCACCGTGACGCCGGTGAGCCGCACGCCGTCGCCGGCGCGCATCGTGATGCGGCCGAGCGCCTTGCGCAATCGCCAAAGCGTCACTTTGAGCGCGTTGCGAGCCGCGTCGGGATCCAAGTCGCCCCAGAAGTGCTCCAGCAGCGTGGCGACGGAAAGCCCGCGCGGCTCTTCGGCGAGCGCGAAGAGCACCGCCTCCGGAACGTGGCCGAGTCCGACCTCAACACCGTGGCGCAGCACGCGCCCGTCCGCAAAACAGATGCGCACGGCGGCGGGCGCGTCGTTCGCTTCCTTCGTTCGGTAGCGCTCGAGGAACGGCGCGAGGAATCCTCCGCTGCCTCCACGCGCCGCGTCGTCGACGGCCGCCAGGAGTGCGGGCGCGTCGTCGATCTCGGTCGCCGCTTCACGCGCCCGAACGAACAGCCGCTCCCGCTCCCGCTCTTGCGCTTGCGCGCCCATCGCGAGCGCCAGACTCGTCAGGACGACGGTGTACGGCGCGCTGAAGCGCTCGGCGACCTCGCGCGCGTCGGCGAGCGAATGCTCTCGCGCTGCGCGATCCTCGGCGTGCGCCGCGGCGACGAGATGCCCGAAGCAGACGTAGATCATCAGGTCGGCAGCACGCGGTTCGCGTTCCCGGCCGCGCATCATTGCGGTCAAGAACCCGAATGCGAAGACGCCGTCTCGCTCGACCAATTCGTCCAAGTCAGCGGAGAGTTGAGCGACCAGATCATCGTCGCCGGCGAGCCAAGCACCGATCGCCGCCTCGGCCGTGCACCGCGCGACGTAGTTGCGCAGGCCGACGGCGGCGACGATCATGCGCGCTTCGTCGATCTGTTGGCGCTCGGCTTCGCGTTCACCCCGCAGCCGGGCGATGTCGGCGCCGGCGATGAGATGCAGCCCCGAAACGATCGGCGGCGACGCCGCGCCCAGGTTCGGAGCGCTCAGCTCGCGCTCCGCGTCCCGCAGCGCGCCGCTGCGCGCGAGCACCAAGCCTCGAAAGTAGTGGAGATAGGCGACCATCCCCAACTGGCGGCGTTGCTCTACCCCGTCGTCCGGCGCGATCGTCCAACCGGCGATCGTTCGTTCCAGTTCGTCGAGCAGCGCTAGGGCTTCACGGAAGTGCCCGACGTACTGCTCGTAGAGCACGCGGGTGAACCCGACGAAGAGCCGCGTGGCGACCGGCGTGTCACCGCCGCAAGCATCCCAGATCGCTTCCGCCTCGGCGCGCGTCTCTTCGACCGGCGTCTGCCACAGGCGGACCATGACTGCTGCGCCCCAGACGACCGGGTACCGTCGCCGAACGTCGTTGGGAAGTGCGGTCGCCAGGCGGGCGAGGTCGAGCTCGAGGACGGTTTCGGCGCGATCGAGCGCGACCGCGGCAGCTTCGGGGTCACCCGCTGCCAGAAACAGCCGCGCTGCGTTCCGTGCGTCGCCGCAGCTCGCGTACTGCTCGGCGGCCGACCGAACGATGGCGTGGGCCAGATCCGGGGCTGCCAATCGCAGCGCACTCGCCGCGAGCGGATGCACTTCGTAGACGCTCTCGCGCTTTCGCACGAACGGCGACTCGCGCGACGCGCGTTCGAGGGCATCGGCCGGCTCGGGGCCGAGCGCGATCTCGATATCGCTCCCTCCGGCGTCCGGGACGACGCTGCAGAAGAGCAGCGCGTCACGCAGCGGGCACGGCATCGTTTCCAGCACTTGGTCGACCACGTACTCGTGTAGATCGTCGTAGTCGACCGCGTCGAGCTCGTCGAGCAATGCGTCGAGGCGGCTCTCATCGGCGAATCGAACGAACAGCAGGACCGCGATCGGCCAGCCGCGCGAAACGCGCACGATCCGTTCCAGCTGGGCGGGCGCGATCGTTCGTTCGCCGAGCACCCGCCGCACTTCGTCCGCGGTAAAGGCGAGGTCCGCAGCGTGCAGCGTGAGGATCTGATGCGGCGGTACGAAACGGCTCAGGTGCAAGCGGAGCGGTTCGCGGGTGCAGGCGACGATGCGCCGATCCGGGGGACGTTCGGCCAGGAGCCGTGCGAGCAGGTCCCGGGTTGCCCCCTGCGTCGCATGCTCCGCATTCTCGAAGACGATCGTCGACGCGGAGCGCGGCTGACGCCAGATCGACAACAGCGTCGCGAGCTGCTCGTCGAGCGCGACCGACGCATCGCCGAGGATGCTCGCGGGGCGCGCGAACTCCTCGCGGCGTTCGGGGAAGGCGTCGGCGAGCCCGGCCAGTACGTCCCGCGCGAGATCGGCCGCCTGCCCAGCACCCGCACAATCGGCGATGCCGACGTGCATTTCATCGGCGGTTGCTTGGCGCGCGAAGGTCGATTTTCCGAAACCGGCCGGCGCCGAGAGCACGAGCAGCGCCGGATGCGCCGCGCGCACGCGCGTCAAGAGCTCCTCACGCGGCACTTCCCCGCTGTGCGCCCGCTCGCTGCCGATCACTGGGACACCTCTGGGGCACCGGCCGGAAGCCGAACCCCTACGCGCAGTATACGCCTTGCCTGCGATGCGGCGGATCCATGCGGCGTGGGGCTTTCGGCCCGCGGCTGGACGGTTAGTCCGGCGCGCCGGCCCGCGGATCGCGCAGCAGGCGCGCGTACTCGCGGTCCATCCGACCGCTCGCGCGGTACGCGGTCGCGCGCATTGCGAGATGCTCGAACGCCGCGCTGATATGCGGGCCGAGCGCCTCACGCCGGAGGTACACGGCTTCGCGCAAGATCTCCCAATAGTGTTCGAAGTTGTCCGCGTATTCCGAGAGCACCAAATTCTCCGCGACGCCGCCTTTGTTCACCAACACGGCGAAGTGCTCGAGGAACTGCATCAGCCGGAAGGCGCCGAGAAACTCAGGGATCGCTTCGGACGTGCGCAGCCGCTCGCGAAGCGCGGGATCGCGCAACAACCGCGGAATCTCGCGCAGCGAGCGGATCGCGTCGCGCATCTCCTCCGAATCGAGCTTGTCGACGATGCGCAAGTAGACGACGATATCGTTCGCGTTGCGGTAATGACGCAGCTGCGCGAACGCGGCGACCGCCGTGGCGCAGATGATCAGCGCCGAGATGAGCGACGCGAGAGCGCCGAGCCAGGCGGCATCCACCTCAGCCGACCGGCGAGAGGCGCGGGTTGGGACGTTCCGGGCGGCCCACCTTGTGGCATTCGCGCCAGCCGTGCCCGGTGTCGATCGCCACGATGTCGGCGGTGAAGTCGAACGACCCCGCCCCTTTGAAGAACGCGCTCCCGACGGCGTACGCGTCGACGGGGACGCCGTCTTCCTTGAAGCGCCGGATCCGGTCGGCATCGAAACCGCCGCTCACCACGATGCGCACGCCGGTGAATCCTTCGCGGTCGAGCGCGTCGCGCACGTTGTGCACCAGCTGCGCGTTGACGCCGGTCGGCGGAAAGGTCCCCATTTGAGGGATCACGCTGTTGTCGACCAGCGTTCCGGACGTGTCCAGCCGCACGCCCCACAGCCGGCCGCCGAGCGCCCGCGCCACCGCGAGCGACGTGCCGGCGCAGTCGTTCTCGAAATCGACCAGCGCGATCACGTTCACCGAGGCGTCGATGTACTGCGCGAACTTCTGCGTGGCGAGCACGGTGTCGCCGCCGTAGGCCGCGATCAGCCCGTGCGGCACGGTCCCCATGCCACGCGAGCCCCACCATTCGGCGTTGGCGTCGGTCGAGACGCCGAGCGCGCCCGAGATGTACGCCGCGTACCCGTCGCCGGTCTGCACCAGATGGTGATCGAACCGGGCCGGGAAGAACAGCACTTCTTTGCCGCCGGCGGCGTCGACGATCGCGCGCGCGTTGGTCGCGATCCGCGAACGCCGCGCCAGCACGCCGAGATACGGGGTCTCGAGGTGGGCGAAGAGCGCGTAGTCGCCCTCGATCGTCATGACGGTTTCGAACGGCGCGATCGCGTCGCCGTCGAAGAGTGCCCGTACGGAAAGCGACTCCCAGCCGTCTTCCCACTCGCCGCCCGGACCGTAACGGCCGCTGCACAGCTTGAGGATCGCGATCGCTTCGTCGATGCCGCACAAGATCGCGTGGTTGCGCTGAAAGACCTGCATCCGCACTCGAGGATGGTAGCGGTCGGCTTCGAGGATCTCGCGCGCGCGGTTGAAGTACGTATCGGAGTAGTAGCCGTCGCGCATCTTCTCGACCGGCAGGTTGAGGATGGCCGGATCGAGACGACGGCGCTCGGTGCGGAGCATGGGACGGCCCTACGCTTACGTGGAACGAAGTCCTCGTTTCACCATGGCGAACCCCACCAATGCCGACATAGCTCACCGTCTTCGCGAAATCCGCACGCTCATGGAGTTTGCGGGCGAACCGTTCTTCAAGTTCATGGCCTACGAGCGGGCGGCCGAGACGATCGAAAATGCGGCGCCGCTGGCGGCGCTCGTCGAAGACGGCCGCCTGACCGAGCTTCCCGGGGTCGGCAAGACGATCGCCGCGCGCATCGCGACGCTGGCGGCGACCGGAACCGACCCCTATCTCGAGGAGCTGCGCGCGACCTATCCCTCGACCCTGATGGAGGTTCTCGGCGTCCAAGGGGTCGGGATGAAGACCGCGCAGCTGCTCTTCGAGCGGCTCGGCGTCGCGTCGCTCGCCGACCTGGAACGAGTGCTGGAGGACGGCGGGATCGCGGCGATCCCGCGGCTGGGAGCGAAGTCGATCGACAACATCCGGCGCGGCGTCCTGGCCTACAAGGGCCGCACGAAGCGCACCCCGCTCGGGGTCGCGCTCCCGATCGCCCGCGAGGTCATCGCCTACCTGCGCGCGACGACCGATGCGGCCGACCTCGTCCCGGCCGGCAGCGTGCGGCGCCAGGAGCCGACGGTCGGCGACGTCGACATCGTGTGCACGTCGGCCAACGCCGAAGCGGTCATCGCGTCGTTCACCGCGTGGGATCGAGCCGAGGCGGTGCTGGCGGAAGGTCCGACCAAGGCGAGCATCTGGCTCGCCGGCGGATTGCAGATCGACCTGCGGGTCCTGCCGGCGCACCTCTACGGCAACCTGCTCCAGCACTTCACCGGCTCGCGCGAGCACAACATCCAGTTCCGCGAGCTCGCCGCGCGCAAGAACTTGCGCGTCAGCGAGAACGGGATCGTCGACCTGAGCGACGGCCGCACGATCGCGTGCCGCACGGAAGAGGAGGTGTACGCCACGATCGGGCTCGCGTACGTTCCGCCGGAGATGCGCCTGGGCACCGGGGAGATCGAAGCGGCGCGCGCCGGGACCCTGCCCCGGCCGGTCGAGCTCGGCGATCTGCGCGGCGACTTCCACCTACACTGCACCTGGTCCGACGGAGCAGGCACGCTCGAGGAGATGATCGCCGGTGCCGCCGCGCGCGGCTACGCCTACCACTCGATCAGCGATCATTCGTGGGGCCGCGGCCGGATGGGGCTCGATCCGAGCGACCTGCGCGCGCAGCGCGCCCGGGTGCGTGAGCTCGGCGAGCGTCACGGGATTCGCACGCTGTGCTCGGCCGAGGTCGACATCCTCGCCGATGGCACGCTGGACTACGACGACGCGATCTTGGCCGAGCTCGACCTCGTGGTCGCCTCGGTCCATTCCGCGTTCAACCTCTCCCGTGAGGCGATGACCGCCCGTCTGATTCGGGCCTGCGAAAACCCTTACGTGACGATCATCGGGCACCCTACCGGGCGCAACGTCGAAACCTTCGCCGGGTACGACTTCGATCACGATGCGGTATTCGCGGCGGCTGCGCGGACCGGGACGGCCCTGGAGATCGACGGACAACCCAGTCGGCTCGACCTTCCCAGCCCCCTGGCCCGGCGCGCCCGCGAGTTCGGCGTGACCTTCAGCTGCGACTCGGACGCCCACGCGGTCGCGCAACTCGAAAACGTGGCCTACGCGGTCGGTCAGGCACGGCGGGCCTGGATCACTCGCGATGAGGTCCTCAACACCCGATCACTTGAGGAAGTCCTCGCCTTCGTGAGTTTGAAACGAGCGCTCGTTCCCCATGTCGATCCCGGCGCCGCTCCCTCCGGCTGAGGAGCGGCGGCTCTCCGCCCTCTACGAGTACGAACTCCTCGACACGCCACCCGAGGATCTCTTCGACGCGCTCACCGATCTGGCCGCGAAACTGTGCGACGTCCCGATCTCGCTGATCACGCTGATCGACCGCGATCGCCAATGGTTCAAGTCGGCGCACGGGATCGAACTGCGCGAGACCCCGCGCGACGCCTCGTTCTGCGCCCACGCCATCCTCGACGACGCGATCATGGTGGTCGACGACGCGGCTGCCGACCCGCGCTTCGCCGGCAATCCCCTGGTGAGGGGCGAACCCGGCATCCGTTTCTACGCCGGCGTCCCGCTGCGAGCGCCCGACGGCTCCGCGCTCGGCACGCTCTGCGTCATGGACACCCGCGCGCGCGTGCTGACCGACGCGCAGCGGACCGCGCTGAGCGCGATCGTTACTGTGGTGGCCGAACAATTCGAAGCGCGTCGCTCGGTGCTGCGGCTCTTCGACAGCTCCCAAACCGAGCTGTACCACGTCGATCTCGAGCACGAACGGATCCTCTTCGCCAGCGACGCTGCGCGGCGCAACCTCGGCTACTCGATCGAAGAGCTCCACGAGCTGCCGCTGAGCGGTCTGCTGCCCTCGCTCGTGCGCGAAGGGCGGCTCATGGAGCGCCTGGTCGAGTTGCGCGCACATTCGAGCCGGCGCTTGAACCTGCGCACGACGGCACAGCGCAAGGACGGCACGACCTATCCGATCGAGCTGCGCATCGAGCTGCTCCCCGGCCGGCGGCGCGACGTCGCGATGGTCGTGGCGACCGATCTGACCGAACGCGAGCAGGCGCAGCAGCGCATCAGCCTGCTCTCGGCCGCGATCGAAGCCGCTCACGATCCGATCATCATCGCCAAGCCCGGCGCCGAACCGCGCGATCCGGCGACGATCGTCTACGCGAACGAAGCGTTCGTCCGGCAAAAGGGCGTCAAGGCGGACGCCGTGATGGGCCACTACACCGACGAGTTCTTCGGACCGAAGACGGATCGCACGCGGCTCGCCTTCATGCGTCACGAGATCATGGCCGGCCGGTCCGCGCGCGTCGAGTACGTCTCGTATCGTGCGGACGGTTCGTACTATCACACCCAAGCGACGGCGCGGCCGCTGGTCGACGACTCCGGGCACACGACGCACTTCGTCGTCGTGCAGCACGACGTGACCGAACAAGTGCTGCGCGGCGCGCAGCTGGCGATGCAGAACGAGCGGCTGACCGCGATCACCTCGATCGCGCGCACGCTGTTCGCCTCGCTCGAGCCGAGCTTGCTGGTCGAAGCGCTGCTCTCCGGAGTCCAGGAGCTGGTCGGCGGCGGGGCGACGTTGTACGCACCGCGTCCGCGCGGCGGTTTCGTCGAGACCGTCGATCTCGGCGTGAGCGACACCGCTCCGGTCGCCGACGCGTTCGTCGGGCTCGCATCGCGCAGCGACGTCTGCGTCCTCGACGAATCCGAGCGGCGCGCCGCCGTCCGCATTCCGGGAACGGCCGGCGGGACCGCATACGTGCTCAACGTGCGGGGCGAGGGGCCGTTCAGCACTGCCGACGTCTTCGCGCTCGGTTTGCTCGGAGCGTACTTCGCGGTCGCGGCCCGCAACGTCGAGCTGTACCTCGAGCTGGCCGCGCGCCGCGACGCCGTCGTCGAACTGAGCCAGGTCAAGAACGATCTGATCGCGATGCTTGCGCACGACTTCAAGGGCCCGCTGACCACCATCGTCGGTTTCGCCGACGTGCTGGCCGACGACGACCGCTTCGATGCGGAGTCGCGCCAGTATCTGGGGATGATCTCCTCGAGCGCGATGCGGCTGGCGTCGCTCGCGACCGACACGCTGGCACTCTCGCGGCTCGAACACAACGAGCTGGCACTCGTGCTCACGGAGGTCGACCTGGTCTCGCTGGTGCGCGACGTCGTGCGCGTCTTCAGCGTAACGCGACCGATCGATCTGCGTGTCTCGGCCTCGACGCTGACGGTTACCGCCGACGAGCCGCGCTTGCGCCAAGTCTTCGAGAACCTGGTCGGCAACGCGATCAAGTACTCACCGGGCGGCGAGCCGGTCGAAGTCGCCGTGCGGTCGCGCGACGGCGGCGTCGAGCTCACGATCCGCGACCGCGGCATCGGCATCCCCGACTCCGAGCGCAGCAAACTCTTCGGCCGCTTCGCGCGCGCCAGCAACGCGCGCGCGCTCGGCATCGGCGGGACGGGCTTCGGCCTCTACCTGAGCAAGACGATCGTCGACCTGCACGGCGGAACGATCGACGTCGAGTCGATCGAAGGTCAGGGCTCCACGTTCCGCATCGTCATCCCGACGCACGCCGCGCTGTATAAAGCCGGAGCGCGGCGTTTCGCCTTGCTCGATGCCGACGGCGACGCGCGCTCGTACGTCGCGCACACGCTGCGCGGCGACGGTTTCGCGGTCGCCGTGGCGCGCAGCGGCGAAGAACTCCTGCGCTTCCTCGAAGACGGCAGCTTCGACGTCGCGCTGGTGGACGCCGACCGGCTGGAGATTCCCGCCGAAGCGTTCACCGAACGCGCCGGGCCGCACGCGGCGCTGGTGCGCGTCGGCCTGCGGCTGCCCTCCGAGCGTAACGGCTGGAGCGCGTTCGTCGCGAAGCCGTTCCTGATGAAGGATCTCTATACGGCGATCGACGAGGCGCTCGCCCACGCGAACGGCGGCGCATCCAAGGAATCGGTGAGCTCCGCTGGATCGCGATAGATCGCCTCGCCTCCGGCGAGCGTCGCGGGATCGGCGCCGCCGCAGAGCAGCGCGACGCAGGCGACGCCCGCCCGGTGGGCGGCCTCGATGTCGTAGCGCGTGTCGCCGACCATCACCGCCTCGCCGGCGGCGACGCCGGCCTTCGCGAGTGCCGCATCGACGATGTCGGGTGCGGGCTTCGAGGACTGCGCGTCGTCGGACGTCGACGCGACGTCGACCAGCGGGCCCAAATCGCCCCGCGCGAGCAAGCCGTCGAGTTCGCCCTTCTTCGCCGAGCTGGCGACGACGACGCGCGCCCCACGGGCGCGTACGGCCAGCAGCATTTCCCGCGCACCGCGCGTCGGCCGCACGGCCGGCAGTTCGCGCTCGCGGAAGATCTCGGCGCGCCGAGCGGCGATCGTCTTGCCGGGCTCCCGCTCGTCGCTCGCGCCGGGGATCAGCGCGGGCAGAATGCGATCCCCGCCCATCCCGATCAGCGGACGGAGCCGTTCGACGGGTATGGAGTAGCCAGCTTCGGCGAACGCCGCCGCCCACGCCCGGGCGTGTGCGTCCACCGAGTCGACCAGCGTTCCATCGACGTCGAAGAGGACGGCTCGCGTCATGGGTATGCTGTACCCACCTCCCTTCGCCCGTGAGGTCTCCGTGGCTGACACCAAACGACCGGCGCTCGATGTGACCGCGCTTCTGCGCCGTGCCGCGGGCGCGCTGAGCGAGCGGGTCGGCCTCTCACCGAACGTCCTCTCCGAGCGCTCGAAGTCGCTGCGCCCGCGCACGGCCGGCGCGAAGAAGACGCCGAGCGTGTGTCCGTACTGCGCGGTCGGATGCGGGACGTCGGTCTACACCCGGGACGGGGCGATCGTCGACATCGAGGGCAACCCCGACTCGCCGATCAACGCCGGAACGCTCTGCCCGAAAGGCTCGGCGACTTTCGCGCTGCACGTGAACCCCGCACGCTGGACCACGGTCAAATATCGCGCTCCGTACGCGAGGGAATGGGCCGACGTTTCGCACGATTGGGCGATGGAGCGCATCGCGCAGCGCATCAAGGACACGCGCGACCGCACGTTCCGCGAACACGACGAGCACGGGCGCCGCGTCAACCGCACCATGGCGCTCGCCTCCCTCGGCGGCGCGACGCTCGACAACGAAGAGAACTATCTCATCGCGAAGCTGTTCCGCAACCTCGGGACGCCGTTCATCGAGAATCAGGCGCGCATTTGACATAGCTCGACGGTGCCGGGTCTCGGCACCCTCTACGGCTTCGGCGGCGCGACCACGTATCTGATGGATCTGCAGCACTCCGACCTCATCGTGATCCAAGGATCGAACTTCGCGGAGAACCATCCGGTCGGCTTCCGCTTCGTGACGATGGCGAAGGAGCGCGGCGCGACGATCGTCCACGTCGATCCGCGCTACACCCGCACGAGCGCTCTCGCCGATCTCTACATTCCGATCCGGTCCGGAACCGACATCGCCTTCACCGGCGGCTTGATCAACTACGTCCTCTCGAACGATGCGTACTTCAAAGAGTACGTGCACGCGTACACCAACGCGACGTTCCTGGTGCACCCCGACTTTCGCGACACCGAGGATCTCGAGGGCCTGTTCTCGGGCTACGATCCGCAAACGTGTCAGTACGACGCGAAGCAGTGGCGGTACGAGGTCGACGACGAGTCGCCGGAGCGGCCGGGTTCCGGCGGCGCCTCGGTGCACGGCGGCAAGCAGCCGAAGAAAGATCCGACGCTGCAGCACCCGCGCTGCGTGCTCAACGTGATCAAGCGGCACTACGCGCGCTACACGCCGGAGATGGTGGAGCGCATCACGGGCGCTCCACCCGAGGCCTTCTTGCGCTTGGCGCAGCTTCTGGTGGCGAACAGCGGGCGCGAGCGCACCGCCGTGTACGCATACGCGATGGGCTGGGCGCAGCACACCGTCGGCGTGCAGAACATCCGCGCCGCCGCGACGCTGCAGGCGCTGCTCGGAAACACCGGCCGTCCCGGCGGCGGCGTCATGGCACTGCGCGGACACGCCTCGATTCAGGGTTCGACAGACATCGCCACGCTCTACGACAATTTGCCCGGGTATCTCAAAGTGCCGACGACCGAAAAGGGCGAGACCGATTTCGCCGCGTGGACGAAGAACCACACCATGCGATCCGGGCGCTGGGAAGGTTTTCCGCGCTACGCGATCTCGCAGTTGAAGGCATGGTACGGCGACCACGCGCGCGCGGCGAACGACTGGGGCTTCAGAAATTTGCCGCTCAACACCGGCGACCACTCCGACCTCCCGATGTTCTTCGCCATGAAGGACGGCGAGGTCGAAGGGCTGCTGCTCTACGGCCAAAATCCCGCGGTCGGCGGACAGAACGCCAAGCTGCAGCGCGCCGCGATGGAACGGCTGCGCTGGCTCGTCGTGCGCGACATGTTCGAGACGGAGAGCGCCGCGTTCTGGAAGCGCGAGGGCGCCGAGCCGGCGGCGATCGGTACCGAAGTGTTCTTCCTCCCGGCTGCCGGCGTTGCGGAGAAGGCCGGCACGTTCACCAACACGATGCGGCTGGTGCAGTATCACGACAAGGCGGTCGAACCGCCGGACGATGCGCGCAGCGATCTCGCGTTCACCTACGAACTCGGGAAGCGGCTCAAGGCACTCCATGCTGCCTCGATCGACCCGCTGGACCGTCCCCTTCTCGAGCTGACCTGGGACTATGAGAGCGACGATCCGGGCGAACGCGCGACGGGCGAACCCTCGGTGGAGCGCATCATGCGCGAGATGAACGGCTTCCGCGTTGCGACCGGCGAGCATCTGCAGGACGCAAGCGACCTGCGCGACGACGGGACCACCGCGTGCGGCGCGTGGATCTACTGCGGCATGTTCCCCGAACCCGACCGGAACTTGACCCGCCGGCGGGTGCCGGGCCCGCCCGGATCGGCGTCGCCCGAGTGGGCATGGTCGTGGCCGAACAATTCGCGCGTGCTCTACAACCGCGCTTCGGCCGACCCGTCCGGCGTGCCGTGGAGCGAGCGCAAACGGCTCGTCTGGTGGGATGCCGCGGCGAATCGCTGGACCGGCGCCGACAGGCCGGATTTTCCGCTGCACACGCCGCCGTCATACCGCGCGGCGGCCGATGCGACCGGCGAAGCGGCGGTCGACGGCGACGCGCCGTTCGTGATGCTCGAATACGGCCGCTCCGAGATCTTCGGCGTCAACGGGACCGCCGACGGGCCGCTCGCGACGCACTACGAGGCGCGCGAATCACCGGTCGGCAACGCGCTTTATCCGAAGGTGCAGTTCAACCCCGTCCTCAAGCAATGGCGCCGCCGCGACAATCCGTACCACGCGATCGGCGACGAGCGTTATCCGTACGTCATCACGACGTACCGGCTGACCGAACACCATGCCGCGGGCGTGATGAGCCGCAGGCTGCCGTGGCTGGCCGAGCTCCAACCGGCCGTGTTCTGCGAGCTCTCGCCGGAGCTGGCGGTCGAAAAGGGCATCCGCAACGGCGATTGGGTGACCATCGAGACGGCGCGCGCCGAGATCGAAGCGCGGGCTCTGGTGACGGGCCGAATGCAGCCGATCCGCCTGGGCAAAGGCCGCTTCGTCCACCAGATCGGCGTGCCGTACCATTGGGGATACGAGGGCGAAGTCACCGGCGACAGCGCGAACGATCTTCCGCCGCTGGTCGCCGACCCCAACGTGACGATCCACGAGGGGAAGGCCTTCACGTGCAACCTGCGGCCGGGCCGGCGCAGCCCCTACGCGAGGGAGACGCCGGAAGAAGAGCCGGTGCCCAGGTTCGAGCAGAGGCCGCTCGGCAACCCGGAGCGTCCCGGTCCGGTCCCGGCTCCGGCCCACGATTCCGCGGCGGTGCGCTCGGCGATCGTCCCGCCGGAGATCGTGATGGAAGGAGCGGCGGTCGCGCACCGGATCGAGCGTGGCGAGGGACCCGACGCGGGTATCGGCCAGCATGGACAACCGTGAGCGCGGACCCGATCCGGTGGTGAACGCCGATCGCGGTCGGGGAACGACCCGGCCCGAAGCGGGGCCGGAGAGCAACGACGTGGTGGGCCGGCCGGCGGTCGAGCGCCCGCGGACGGCATTCCACCAGCCGCCCGAGACGCCGGATCTCGAACGGGAACCGCTGAACGAGCGGGAAGCGCTCGAAGAAGGCGGCGAGTTCGACGGAATTGCCCCACTGCAGGACCTTCCGCCCCCCTAAATCCGAAGGCGTGCGGGCCCTGGTGTACAAAATACCGGATGCCAAAAGATCGAGGTACCGGTTTTGGAGACGATCGACATCATCGGCGGCGTGCCGTTCGGCATCGCCGCTCGGCCCGAACCGGCGAACGGCGCGGGCGACGGACGGCGCAAGAAGAAGCGTCGTGAGGGACGAGGGCGGCCGGTCGATCCGGACGCGCTGCTCGAGGTGCGCGCGCTGCTCGGCGACGAGCCGCGCCGGCGCGATCTCCTGATCGAGCACCTCCACAAGATCCAGGATCGCTATCGCGCGCTCTCCGCGCCGCACCTCGTCGCGCTCGCCGAAGAAATGCGGCTGGCGCCGGCCGAAGTCTTCGAAGTCGCGACCTTCTACCACCACTTCGACGTGGTGAAGGACGGCGAAGCGGCGCCGCCTGCCGTTACCGTGCGCGTGTGCGACGGCCTCTCGTGCGAGATGGCCGGGGCGCAGAATCTGCTCGCGCTCCTACGTGCCGGCGGCTACGGTGACGGCGTGCGCGTGATCGCGGCCCCGTGCGTCGGGCGCTGCGAGTCCGCACCGGTCGCGGTCGTCAACCAGAACCCGATCTGCGGCGCGACGGTCGCCGGCGTCGACGCGGCGCTCGAGGCAAAAGCGTTCAGCGCGGCGATCCCGGACTACGCCGGTTTTGACGCCTACGTCGCGGATGGCGGATACGCGCTGCTGCGCGCGTGCGTCAACGGCGAGCGCACGCCGGACGAGTTGATCGCGATCATGGAGAACGCGGGCTTGCGCGGCCTCGGCGGCGCCGGTTTCCCGGCCGGCCGCAAGTGGAAGATCGTGCGCGCCGAGGCCGCTCCCAAACTGATGGCGGTCAACATCGACGAAGGCGAGCCCGGCACGTTCAAAGATCGCTGGTATCTCGAACGCGATCCGCACCGCTTTCTCGAGGGGATGCTGATCGCTGCGTGGGCGGTCGGCATCGCTGAGATCTACGTGTACCTGCGCGACGAATACGCGCATTGCCGAAAGATCCTCACCGACGAGATCGCGGCGCTGCAAGCCGCATCGCCGGTGCCGCTGCCGCCGATCCACCTGCGTCGCGGCGCGGGCGCGTACATCTGCGGCGAAGAGTCCGCGATGATCGAGTCGATCGAAGGCAAGAAGGGCATGCCGCGACTGCGCCCCCCGTACGTGGCGCAAATCGGCGTGTTCGGCCGCCCGACGCTCGAGCACAACATGGAGACGCTCTACTGGGTGCGCGAGATCGTCGAGAAAGGCGCCGCGTGGTTCGCCGACCAGGGACGCAACGGCCGCAAAGGGCTGCGTTCGTTCTCGGTGAGCGGGCGCGTGCGCAAGCCGGGCGTGCACCTCGCGCCGGCCGGCATCACGATGCGCGAGCTGCTCGAGGAGTACGCCGGCGGCATGCTGCCCGGCCACACCTTCTACGGATACTTTCCGGGCGGTGCGTCGGGCGGGATCCTGCCCGCCTCGCTGGACGACATCCCGCTCGACTTCGACACGCTCAACAAGTACGGGTGCTTCATCGGATCCGCAGCGATCATCGTGCTCTCCGATCGCGACACGGCGAAGAGCGCGGCGCTCAACATGCTGCGCTTCTTCCGCGAGGAGTCGTGCGGTCAGTGCACGCCGTGCCGCGTCGGCACGGCGAAGGCCGTGGCGCTCATGGAACGCGACGACTGGGACCGCGATCTGCTCACCGATCTCTCGACGGTGATGATGGACGCGTCGATCTGCGGGCTCGGCCAAGCGGCGCCCAATCCGTTCCTTTCCGTCTACAAATACTTCCCGCACGAGGTGAGCTGAAGTGAACGGGGATACGAACGTGGCGATCGCCTTCACGCTCAACGGAACGCCGGTCAGCGCGCGCACCGACGAGACGATTCTGCAAGCCGCCGACCGGCACGGCATCGAGATCCCGCGGCTGTGTTATAAGGACGGCTACCGTCCCGACGGCAACTGCCGCGTCTGCATGGTGGAGATCGACGGCGAACGCGTCCTCGCGCCGTCGTGCTGCCGGATGCCGGCCGAGGGAATGAAGGTCACCAGCACCAGCGACCGCGCGGTGAAATCGCAGCGGCTCGTCACCGAACTGCTGCTCACCGACATGCCGGCGCAAACGACGTCGCCGTACAAGCGGGAATCCGAGCTCGACGTGTGGGCCGCGAAACTCGGCGTCGCGCAGCCGCGCTATCCGCAGCGGCATCAACCGGCCTCCGATCTCTCGCACCCGGCGATGTCCGTCAACCTCGATGCGTGCATTCAATGCGGCCGCTGCGTGCGCGCCTGCCGCGAAGAACAGGTCAACGACGTCATCGGCTACGCCTGGCGCGGCGAGCATGCGAAGATCGTGTTCGATTTCGACGATCCGATGGGAACGAGCTCGTGCGTCGCCTGCGGTGAGTGCGTGCAAGCCTGTCCGACCGGCGCGCTCTCGCCGGCGAACGGCGTGGCGCTGATCGAGCCCGACAAGAAGGTCGATTCGGCCTGCCCGTACTGCGGCGTCGGGTGCCTGTTGACGTACAGCGTCAAAGACAACACGATCCTGCAGGTCGACGGCCGCGACGGCCCTTCCAACGCGAGCCGGCTGTGCGTCAAGGGCCGCTTCGGCTTCGACTACGTGCACAACCCCGCGCGCCTGACCAAGCCGATGATCCGCAAAGAGGGTGTGCCCAAAACGGCGGCGCTGCTCGATCCCGACGACATGTGGAACGTGTTCCGCGAGGCGACCTGGGAAGAAGCGCTCGAGCGCGGCGGCGGAACGCTGCGCGAGATCCGCGACCAGCAGGGTCCGCAGGCGCTGGCCGGTTTCGGTTCGGCCAAGGGCAGCAACGAAGAAGCCTACCTCTTCCAAAAATTGGTGCGCACCGGTTTCCGGAACAACAACGTCGACCACTGCACGCGGCTGTGTCACGCTTCGTCGGTCGCCGCGCTGCTGGAGGACGTCGGGTCGGGAGCGGTCTCGAACCAGGTCGAGGACGTCGCACTGGCCGATGTGGCGATCGTGATCGGCTCCAATCCGACGGTGAACCATCCGGTCGCCGCGACGTTCATGAAGAACGCGGCCAAGAACGGCACCAAGATCATTTTGATGGATCCGCGCCGTTCGGACCTGGCCCGCCACGCGACGTATTTTCTCCAGTTCAACGGCGACACCGACGTCGCGCTGCTCAACGGCCTCATGCACGTGATCGTCGAGGAAGGTCTCGCGAACGAAGAGTTCATCCGTACGCGAACCGAGAACTACGAAGCGCTCAAGGCCAATCTGACGGAGTACACGCCGGAAAAGGTCGCGCCGATCACCGGGATCGACGCGCAGACGATCCGCGAGGTCGCCCGGCTCTACGCGACCGCGAAGGCATCGATCATCTTCTGGGGGATGGGGATCTCCCAGCACGTGCACGGCACGGACAACGCGCGCTGTCTCATTTCGCTCGCGCTGCTGACCGGGCAGATCGGACGGCCGGGCACCGGACTGCACCCGCTGCGCGGACAGAACAACGTTCAAGGCGCCTCGGACGTCGGGCTGATCCCGATGATGTTCCCGGACTATCAGCGGGTCGACAACGGAGCGGCGCATCGCAAGTTCGAAGCGCTCTGGAACACGCCGCTCGATGCGAAGGCCGGGTTGACCGTCACCGAGATCATGGATGCGGCGCACAACGACATCATTCGCGGCATGTACATCATGGGTGAGAACCCGGCGATGTCGGACCCCAACGTCGGCCACGCGCGCGAAGCGATGGCGAAGCTCGAACACCTGGTGGTGCAGGACATCTTCTTCACCGAGACCGCCAGTTACGCGGACGTCATCCTGCCTGCCTCGGCGTTTCCGGAGAAGACGGGAACGTTCACGAACACCGACCGGCGCGTGCAGCTCGGCCGGAAGGCGCTCGATCCGCCGGGCAACGCGCGTCAGGATCTGTGGATCATCCAGGAGATCGCGCGGCGGCTCGGCCTGGCGTGGAACTACGCCGGCCCGGCCGAGGTGTTCGACGAGATCCGCGCCGCGACGCCGAGCATGGCGGGGATAACGTGGGAGCGCCTGGAGAGCGAAGGCTCGTGCACATACCCGCTCGAGCACGAAGGCGATCCCGGCGAACCGATCATCTTCATCGAAGATTTTCCGCGCGCCGGCGGCCGCGGGCTCTTCTATCCCGCGGCGTACACGCACGCCGACGAGATGCCCGACGCGGAGTACCCGTTCGTCTTCACCACCGGCCGCCAGCTCGAGCATTGGCACACTGGATCGATGACCCGCCGCGCCAGCGTGCTCGACGCGCTCGAGCCGGATCCGGTCGTGAGCGTGCATCCGGACGACCTCGTCGAACTCGGCACCGAGCCGGGCGGCGTGATCACGCTGCAATCACGGCGCGGCAAAATCACCGCGTACGCGCGCGCCGATCGCGGGATGCAGCGCGGCGTCCTGTTCATGCCGTTCGTCTACAACGAAGCGGCGGCGAACCTGCTCACCAACGACGCGATCGACCCCTTCGGCAAGATCCCCGAGTTCAAGTTCTGCGCGGTAAAACTTAGCCGCGGAGAACGAGTGGAAGCGTCGATCTTATAACCCCGCGGGGTAGGACTCGCTCGGGGTGACAAAGAGGGGGGCGACATCTTGCGATGTCGCCCCGTTTCTTGTGCGCCCGGCATGGACGCTTGACTTGGAGGTGAGAGTCCTCTACGGGGCCTGGTCGTGGCAACCGTTAGCCAAGGGCAAGGGCGTCCGCCGCGAGGCGGAGTCCGAAGGAAGCCGGCGGCAAAC
>Ga0207416_1000786_pt1 | contig 48874 bp, 47 predicted proteins | sample PaiPotPPM11metaG_FD_184107 | JGI IMG/M metagenome (GOLD analysis project Ga0207416, IMG submission 184107) | Iron sulfur acid spring bacterial and archeal communities from Banff, Canada, to study Microbial Dark Matter (Phase II) - Paint Pots PPM... ...
ACGATCAACTATCGCAAGCAGGTCACGCCGATCTATATTCGCCGGGCGCTGAGCGCGTTGATGTAGTCTCTGTATATGCCGATCTAGCAATAGAAAGTGACGGCGCAATTCATTGCGCCAGTCAGCAGCGTAGAGGCGCTCCGTCCATTAGGGGAAGGCCGTAGGGGCGTGGGCTTGCCCCGCCCACAGACCTGCACGCCAACGACATGGGCGGGGCAAGCCCACGCCCCTACGGCCTTTCGGCGGATTTCCCCGCCAGGATGGAGAACCAGCGTGGATTGATCCTGGCGCAATGAATTGCGCCGCCACATGGTATAGCCTATATTTCTGTAGGAAGGATTCCTATCGCTATGCATGACCTGGAAACCGCGTCCCGCGAAACCATCGCCGCCCATCAAATGGGCCGCCTGCGCGCTGGGCTGGCGCGTATTTTGCCGCACAATCGCTTCTATCACGAGAAGTTGTCGCCGGACGGCAGAGCATTCCCGGCTTTAGAGTCGCTGGCGGACCTATCACATCTGCCTTTTACCAACAAGCGCGAACTCATCGCCGACCAGGCCGCGCATCCGCCTTATGGCAGCAACCTGACGTATCCATTGAGCGACTACGTGCGCCTGCACCAGACCTCCGGCACGACGGGGCATCCCCTCAAGATACTCGACACGCAGGAGAGTTGGGACTGGTGGGCCGAGTGCTGGACGTCGATCTACCGCGCGGCGGGCGTGACGCGCGACGATATCGTCTTCCTGGCTTTCGGCTTCGGGCCGTTCATCGGTTTCTGGTCAGCCTACGAGGGCGCGAAACGGCTGGGCGCGCTGACCGTTCCCGGCGGCGGCATGGACTCGGTGCAGCGCCTGCGCGCGATCGAGGACGTGGGCGCGACGGCGCTGGTCTGCACGCCCAGCTACGCGCTGCGGCTGGCGGAGGTGGCGCAGGAATGCGGCATGGACATGCGCGATTCGACGGTGCGCGTGACCATCCACGCGGGCGAGCCGGGCGCGTCGATCCCGGCGACGCGCGAGCGTATCGAGCGGGCGTGGGGCGCGCAGACGTATGATCACGCGGGCATGACGGAGATGGGCGCGTTTGGCTTCGCCTGCTCGCAGCAGAACGGCGTGCATGTCAACGAAGGCGAGTTCATCGCCGAGATCCTCGATCCGCACAGCCAGCGGCCTGCCGCCGATGGCGAGGTGGGCGAACTGGTACTGACCAACCTGGGCCGCTGGGGTTGCCCGGCTATCCGCTATCGCACGGGCGACCTGGTGCGGCATGGCGGGTATCGCTGCGGCTGCGGGCGCGCGTTTCTCTCACTGCCCGGCGGCGTGCTGGGACGCGCCGACGATATGCTGATCGTGCGCGGCGTGAACGTCTACCCATCCGCGCTGGCCGACGTACTGCATCGTTTCCCCGACGTGGCTGAATATCGTATCATCGTTACAAAGGACGGCGCGATGGACGAGATCGCCATCGAGGCTGAATGCCCGCCGGAGGTCACGCCGCGCATCCAGCAAGAACTGCACGTCGCGCTCAACCTGCGCATCCCGGTCGAGGCCGTAGCGAAGGATACGCTGCCGCGCTTCGAGCTAAAGGCGCGCCGGGTAGAAGATCGGAGAGGACATTGAGCTATGCCTATTGTGCGCATTGAGTTAGGGAATATACACTTTTTTCTCCGCAACAACGTATCTAATAGAGTGTATAATCATTAGTGTATGGTGTTTCAGAGAGACGAAGGAGCATGTGAGGATGCTGAACAATGACGGCGCGGAGAGCAAAGCAGATGTTTCACCAAAGATAACGACGAAATCAGCCAATGAGACAGCTAATGGTCTTTCTGGGAAAACTGCCGTAACTGCGCAACCAGCGGCAAAGGCGAGGCGCGCGGCGCTGGGCAGGCTTAGGGAGAGGTTGCGACCGCCCGGCTCTGCGCGAAAAGATGCTGCGAGTGTTGTAGCAGTGATGCCGGTGGAATTTCCCGAACCGACCAGCGATCTAGTGGAAGACGCGACCAAATCCACTGCGATCCAGATACAGGTAGAAGCTGCGAAATGGTCGCGGCGGCGTGATATTCCCCTGGCAATTCTGGCCTGGTCAGGTGTGGCGATCTTGATCATCTGGTTGGCGGGACATATCACGACCACCATCCTCTTGCTGATTATCGCGACCCTGTTGGCCTATGCGCTGGCGCCCGCCGTGGGCATTTTAGCGCGTGTGATGCCGCGCTTCCTCGCCATTCTCATCGTCTATCTCATTTTCCTGGGCGGCATTGGTGGCCTGCTCTACCTGATTATCAGAACGGCGGTCGATCAGGTTTCTTCGCTCTCGCACTACCTGAATTTTTTGTTGACGCCAGGGAAAGGCCATGTTTCGCCCCTGGAGCAGTTCCTCAACTCGCTCGGCATCTCGTCGAGTCAGATTGACTCGTTCCGCAACCAGATCATCAATAGCGCATCGGGGCTGGCCGGGGACGCCCTGCCGATCCTCGGCGGAGTCTTGAGTGGGGTGGTGGATATCATATTGGTAGCTATCCTGAGCATTTACCTGTTGATCGACGGAGGGCGCGCCACGACCTGGCTGCGCCGAAACATGCCGCATCGCCAGCACGGGCGCGTAGCTTTCGCGCTGAATACGCTGCAACGAGTGGTTGGCGGCTATATCCGCGGCCAATTGATATTATGTTCTCTGATCGGGGTGCTGGTGGGCATTGGCATGGCGATCATCGGCGTCCCTTACGCGCTCTTACTCGGCGTCCTCGCGTTTGTGCTGGAGTTTATCCCGATTCTGGGCGTGCTGATCTCAGGAGCCATTTGCGTGCTGCTGGCCTTGACGAAGGGCTGGCTGATCGCTGTCATTGTGCTGGCATACATTGTGGTTGTGCATGTAATAGAAGGCGATGTGGTCGGGCCGCGCATTGTCGGCGGCGCTGTGGGTCTGCATCCCGTTGTCTCTATCGCGGCTTTGATCGCGGGTGCCGAGCTGTTCGGCATCTGGGGCGCGCTGTTTGCTTCGCCGGTTGCCGGCATCATCCAGGCATTTTTGATCGCCATCTGGTGGGAGTGGCGCGAGATGCATCCGCACGAATTCGAGCAGACGAAAGATAAAGCTCTCGAAAAAATAGATCAAAACCTCGCTGAGAAGCCCGCTAATGAAGAACCGGGGGCAAAATTACTATCCTGAGGTAGGAAGAAAGATGGCAAAAAACCTTGACATTTCCCCCCATCGTTAGTTATACTTACATTAAGTAACTGGCATGCACATGTACAATCGCATACTGTTGAGATAACTGCTCTCATCAAGAGAGGTGGAGGGAAACGGCCCTGTGAAGCCCGGCAACCCCCCTGCAAAGTCGCGGGGAAGGTGCCAATTCCGGCGGGTAATACCGCGAGATGAGGGGAATCTGCATAGATGCAAGACCCCTGAGATGCAGGGGTTTTTTGTTACCCTGCGCAATGTGTACTTTACCAGACAAGTAAACATTGTGACGATGGGATGTGAAGCGAATCGCTAATACGAAACAACGATGAAGAGGACGAGTAAACGCCACGGACGGCTCCAGAGAGTTGGCGATGCTGCGATGCCAGCGCCGCACCAGTGTTGAATATGACCTCCCAGTTGCAGGTTGAACTCCCGACCAGGGGTAGTAGACCGCGCCGGTTGATCCCGTTACCAGGTCAAGAGTGCTGTGGGCCAGGGCGAGCCTTACGGTCGCCCTGGGCAGACCAGCACTTACCGAGGCTGGCGTCGTGAGATGCCAGCAAAGCAGGGTGGTATCGCGAAGAAAGTGTATCCCTCGCCCCTGGTAGGGTTGAGGGTGTTTTTTTGCCATTTTCGTTCTGGAGAGGAGGCAATGGTGGCACACCTTGAGCGGTCTGCACGCCAGACAATTCCAACGCCGGATGCCTCAAGCGAGCAGGTGGCCTATCGCTTGCCGGGCTATACCGATCGCGGCTATACCTTCGAGTCACTGCCGTTGCAGCGCGGCGGACAACTTGGCCCCGTGACGATAGCCTACGAGACCTGGGGCACGCTGAATGCCGCGCGCGACAACGCTATCCTGATCACGCACGCGCTTACCGGCAACGCACACGCGCACGACGTTGAGCGGCCCGACGATCCCAAAGCGGCGTGGTGGAACTTGCTGATCGGGCCGGGGCGTCCGTTTGACACGACGCGCTACTTCGTGATCTGCTCGAACGTTCTGGGCGGCTGCTACGGCAGCACCGGCCCGTCGTCCATCGACCCGCGCAGCGGGCGGCCCTACGGGATGCGTTTTCCCGTCGTGACCATTCGCGACATGGTGCGGGCGCAGCGCTTGCTTATCGACGCGCTGGGCGTGCGCCGCCTGGCGCTGGTCGCGGGCGGCTCCATCGGCGGGCAGCAGGCGCTGGAGTGGGCCGTGGCCTATCCTGAACTGGTGGAGAAGGTGGCCGTGGTGGCCGCCACCGCCGCTTTGACGGCGCAGGCGATCGCCTTTAGCGAAGTTGAGCGGCAGGCGATTATGACCGATGCGCGCTGGCAGAACGGCGATTACGCGCCGGGCGCAGGGCCGGGCGCGGGCCTGGCGATTGCGCGGATGCTGGCGATGATCACCTATCAGAGCGAGGAGGCGATGGAGCTGCGCTTCAATCGCCAGCCGTCGCAGCAAACGCCCGCGCAGACACCCGGCCACACGGCTGATCTCGGCGGCCGCTTTGAGGTCGAGAACTACCTGTATTACCAGGGGAACGCGCTGGCGCGCCGTTTTGACGCCAACAGCTATCTCTACATCAGCCGGGCGATGGACCTGTATGATGTCAGCGAGGGCTATTCTTCGCTGGAGGCCGCGCTGCGCGGCTTGCGCAGCAAGGCATTGTTCGTCGGCATCCGCTCGGACTTTCTCTTTCCGGCGGCGCGCGTGCGCTGGCTGGCCGAGCAGGTGCAGGCTTTGGGCGGCGACGCCGCCTACGTTGAACTGGATTCACCGCATGGTCATGATGCCTTCCTAAAAGAATGGGAGCAAATGACACATGCGTTGCAATTGATTATGCCGTAAATTCACATTAGTTAGCACGCAAAAGGAGCAACACAACTCATGGCACTGAACAGCAATCGCAGCTATGGCTTTGAAACGTTATCGCTGCACGCCGGGCAGGAGACGGCGGATAGCGCCACCAACGCGCGCGCCGTGCCGATCTATCAGACCTCTTCATACGTCTTCGATAGCCCGGAACACGCCGCCAACCTCTTCGGCCTCAAGCAATTCGGTAATATCTACACGCGCATCATGAATCCCACGCAGGATGCCTTTGAGCGGCGTATCGCCGCGCTGGAAGGCGGCGTGGGCGCGCTGGCGACGGCGTCGGGCCAGTCGGCGGAGACGCTGGCGATCCTGAATATCGCGGAGGCGGGCGATGAAATCGTCTCTTCGGCCAGCCTCTACGGCGGCACCTATAACCTGTTCCACTACACGCTGCCGAAAATGGGCATCACCGTGCGTTTCGTCGATGGCCGCGAGCCTGAAAACTTCCGCGCCGCCACGAACGATCGCACGAAGGCATATTACGCCGAAACAGTAGGCAATCCGCGCCTGGATACGCTCGATATCCGCGCCGTTGCCGATATCGCGCACGAAAACGGCGTGCCGTTGATCGTTGATAACACCATGCCGACGCCCTACCTGGTGCAGCCGTTCAAGCACGGCGCGGACATCGTGGTACACTCGGCCACCAAGTTTATCGGCGGGCATGGGACTTCAATCGGCGGCGTGATCGTCGATGGCGGCACGTTCGACTGGACGAGCGGGCGTTTCCCCGGCTTCACCGAACCCGATCCGTCGTATCACGGCCTGCGCTACGTTGAAGCTCTCGGCCCCATCGCCTATATCATCAAAGCGCGCGTGCAGTTGCTGCGCGATATCGGCCCTGCCGTCTCGCCCTTCAATGCCTGGCTCTTCCTGCAAGGGCTTGAGACGCTGCCCCTGCGCATGGAGCGGCACAGCCAGAACGCCTTGAAGATCGCGGAGTTTCTGGAAAGCCATGCCGCCGTGGATTGGGTCAGCTATCCTGGCCTCAAGAGCCATCCGCAGCACGAACTCGCGGCGAAGTATCACACGCACGGCTATGGCGCGATCCTCGGCTTCGGTATCAAGGGCGGCCTCGAAGCGGGCAAGCAGTTGATCCGGCACGTCGAACTCTTCTCGCACCTGGCGAATATCGGCGACGCCAAATCGCTGATCATTCACCCGGCCAGTACGACGCACTCGCAGTTGACGCCCGAAGAGCAGTATGAGACTGGCGTCTCGCCCGATTTCGTCCGCCTCTCGATTGGCCTGGAGACAGTCGAGGATTTGATCGAAGATCTGGACCAGGCATTGAAAGCGGCAGTGGCCGCCGTCGGCGAAACGGCGAGCGTGTAGCTGTCGGGGGCAAGTAAGTGGCAGGGGCGGTATATTGCCCCTGCCACCTACCAGCCCCAAAGGGTAATTATCATGGAATCTCACGTACAAGTTCTGAAATTTGGCGGCACGTCGGTTGGTAGTGGCGAGCGCATCCGCCGCGTCGCGGAGATCATCGCGCGGGCGCGGCGCGGCCCTGACGAGGCGTTTCCGGTGGTGGTGGTCTCGGCAATGGCGAAAGTGACCGATCAGTTGCTACGCATTGCGCACCTGACCATCAACGGCGACGACGAAGCGCGCGCGCGCGCCGTGGAAGCGCTCCGCTACCGGCACTTTGAGGCAGCGGAGCAGGCGGTATTGCAGCGCCAGGCGCGGCGCCTCTTGCGGCGCGACCTGGAAACGGCCTTTGCCGGGCTGGATCGCGCGATTGACGCGCTGCAAAACGCCGCGCATAACACTGCTGCCACTGACCTGACGATGGGCGCTGTTGCTGTAGCGTCCTATGGCGAACGTCTCTCCGTTCTGCTGGTGGCTGCCGCCGCCCGCGAGATGGGCATAGAAGCTGCTCCGGTGCGCGAAGAGGTAATTATCACCGCCATGCCGCGTATGGACGTGTCCCATTCGGCGAGCCAGGTGATCGGCGCGGACCCGTTGAGCGAGGAGACGCGGGCCAACGTGCAGCGCCTCGTGTCCCCGTTGATCGAGCGCGGCATCGTGCCGATCATGGCCGGTTTTATTGGGCGCACTGCCGACGGCATGATTACCACGCTGGGTCGCAATGGTTCCGACTATTCTGCGTCGGTGATCGGGGCGGCGCTGGACTGCGTTGAGGTTTCCATTTATAGCGATGTCGATGGCGTGCTGACGGCTGACCCGCGCCTCGTCATGAACGCGCGCCTGCTGACGCGGCTGACGTATGCCGAGGCGGCGCGGCTCTCGTGGTTCGGCGCGAAAGTGCTGCACCCGCGCACGCTCATTCCTATCGCGCAGCGCCACATTCCGGTGCGCGTGCGCAACACCTTCAACCCGCACGCGCGCGGCACGCTGGTCGGACCCGACAGTCGCCAGCCGAGCGGAGCCGCTGCTATCACGGTGCGCCGCCACCTCGCGCTGATCACCGTCGAAAGCACCGATCTCTTCGGCGCGCCGGAGAACGCCGGGCAGGTCTTCGCGCTGGCGGCTCGCGCCGGGGCCGCGCCCGTCGCCATCTGCTCGTCGTCCGGTCAGCACCTCTCGTTCGTCGTCGAGGAGCAGGCCGCCGCGTCCGTCGTCACGCTGCTGCAACATGAGATGAAGACGCTCGGCGCGCATAGCCAGCCGGAATGGCGCGTGAAGTCTCGCCGCGGGCTGGCGGCCTGCGCCTGCATCGGCTCCGGCTTCACCGTCGATCCCATGAGTCCGGCGCGCGCGATCACGGCTTTAGCTCGCGAGCGTATCCCGCTGATCACGCAGGGCGCGTCCGAACTGGGCATCACGTTGATTGTCGGAGATCGCGACAGCGAGCGGGCGCTGCGCTGCCTGCACCGCGACCTGATCGCCCCCGTCATCCCGCTGGTGCGCCACTCGCGCACCGTACAGGAGAAGCGGCGCGATATAGCGGTCATGAAGCCGTAACAGCGCGCGACCAACGGTCAGGAGAGTGACAGATGAACAAAATACCGGTTGCCGTTTTAGGCGCGACGGGCATGGTCGGACAGCGTTTCATCGAATTGCTGTACCGCCATCCCTGGTTTGAACTAGTTGCTCTCGCGGCCTCGGAGCAGCACGGTGGGAGCGCCTATGCCGAAGTTGCGCGCTGGCGCCTGCCCGGCAGCGAGATGCCGCTATTCGTTGCGTCCTTGCCCGTCGTTGCCTGCACGCCTGACGCGCTGAAGGGCGTCAAGATCGTTTTTTCCGCGTTGCCATCCACAATAGCGGGCGAGGTCGAGGCGGCGTTCGCGCGTGCTGGTGTGGCTGTGTTCAGCAACGCCGGGTATTACCGCATGGCTCCCGACGTGCCGTTGATCGTGCCGGAAGTCAACGCCGATCATGCTGCCGCTATCGTCCAGCAGCGCAAACTGCGCCAGTGGCGCGGCTTCATCGTCACCAATGCCAACTGTTCGGCGACGCCGCTGGTCATGGCGCTCAAGCCGCTGCAAGAGGCGTTTGGCGTGCGCAAAGTGTTAGTGACGACGCTGCAGGCCATCTCCGGCGCGGGCTATCCCGGCGTGCCGTCCTATGACATCCTCGACAACGCCATCCCCTATATCGGCGGCGAGGAAGAGAAGGTTGAGACGGAAACGCTGAAAATGCTGGGGCGCTGGGAAGAGGGACGCGGCTTCAGCGACGCGCCCATCGTGGTCAGCGCGCACTGCAATCGCGTCGCCACGCGCGAGAGCCACCTGGAATGCGCCAGCGTCGAACTAGAGCGCGACGCGACGCCCGACGAGATCATCGCCGCCTGGCGCGGCTACGAAGGCGAACCGCAGCGTCTCATGCTGCCCAGCGCGCCGGAGCGCGTCCTCGTCTACCGGCCTGAGCAAGATCGCCCTCAGCCCCTGCGCGACCGCGACGCCGGTCACGGCATGACGGTCACGCTCGGTCGCCTGCGCCCTTGCCCGATCCTGGGTTACAAGTTTGCTTTGCTCGGCCACAACACCATTCGCGGCGCAGCCGGCGGGTCTATTCTGAACGCGGAATTGTGCGTGAGCAAGGGGCTGATCTGATGGTTTAGGGGATAATGGAGCAAGGGTGTCGATCAGGTTCGGTATCGGCAGCGCCGGGCGTTTCCTCTGTCTCGACTACTCCTTGTTGCTCAAGTTCTTGCTTGAGGCGCAGCAAGCCGAGACGAATGCGCGCTTTGACCGTGCCGAGGGGGAAGTGGCAGCGTTGAGCGATTTCTGTGTGGGTCCAACCACGAAAAAACGCGAGGGTAATGACCAGGCGTTGCTCGATTGGCAAATGCAGCACTGCCTCCCGGACCTTCTCCCGCTGCAGCGAGCGCCAGGCTTCCTCCCACACGTCAGGCAAGGCAGTATTTTCCTCCCATACGCCGGCTTCCCACGGGATAACCTGCCAGGACGAACGGCGGCGCATCCCACGCAGATAGTCAATCGCGCGGTTGCGCACAATGGAGATGAGCCAGTAGCGAACGGAGCCTGCTTGTGGCGAGTACGAGCCGGTATGTTGCCAGACGGCTAAGAACGCATCCTGAACCACCTCCTCGGCCGCCTGGCGCTCGCCGAGCATACGATAGGCCAGCGTATAGAGCAGACCGCTATAGCGGTGATAGAGTGGTTCCATCGCCCACGTGGCTCCGCTGGACAGAGCCTGGAGCAGGAACTCGTCACCTGGCTCAGGAGGATGAAGTGGCGGAACCGCTGCCTGGTTCTGCGGATCGTCATCAGCTTGCCGTCTAGACATCCTCTTTGAAGTCCTTTTCATTTGTATGAGAGCTTCTTCGGCAACTGCCGTGTTAGAGTGGCAGTCCTTCTGGTGCGAAGCTGGCTGCACGTAATGCCCGCTCAATCTGCTCGCGCTCGACGACCCGTACGCGCCCAGGGCGACGCCCACTGCGCTCGCACTCGCTGATGAAGCTAGCCAGGTCGGCGACCCGGCTGGCATAGCCCCACTCATTGTCGTACCAACCCACGACATGAACCATCCGCTCCTCGTAAAGGAGAGCGGTCAGCAAGCCATCCACGATGCTCGATCGACTGTCGCCGCGGAAGTCGCTGGAAACTAAGGGCAGGTCCGTATAGCCAAGGATGCCTGCTAGCGGCCCGTGTGCGGCCATGATGAAGGCGGCATTGATCTCTGCCACGGTCGCGGCCTGTTCCAGTTCGGCCACCAGGTCAATGACTGAGACGGTGATGGTGGGTACGCGGTAGGAGACGCCGTGGAACTTGCCCGCCAGGGCCGGAATGACTTCGCCCAGCGCTCTGGTGGCGCCGGTCGTCGTCGGAATGATGTTTTCGGCGCCAGCGCGGGCGCGCCGTGGGTCTGTGTGACTGCGGTCAAGGATACGCTGGTCGTTGGTGTAGGAATGGATCGTGTTCATGATGCCATACCGGAGTCCAAAGCGCTCGTGCAGGACTTTGGCGATGAGCGCCAGCGCGTTCGTGGTGCAGGAGGCGGCGGAAATAATCTGATGTTCGACCGGGTCATAGTCGTGTTCGTTCACCCCGACAACCAGCGTCACATCGGCCCCTTTGCTCGGCGCTGTTACCAGCACGCGTTCTGCCCCGGCCTGCAGGTGTGCGGCAGCCTGGTCGGCGGTGGTAAAGACGCCGGTGGCTTCGATGACCAGTTCCACGCCTAGTTCGCGCCAGGGGATATCCAGCGGGTTGAGATGCGAAACGATGCGGATAGACTGCTCGTCAATCGTGATCTGACCGTCGCCTGACTCTACATGACCTGCAAAAGATCCATAGGTGGAGTCGAACTGGAAAAGGTGGGCGTTGATCCTGGCGTCGCCCCGGTCATTGATCGCTACAATGTCAAGGTCAACGCTGCGGGCCAGCGCGGAGCGAAGGATTAATCGACCAATGCGGCCAAATCCATTGATGCCAATCTTCATGTAACATTGCTCCTTACAACCAGGTACTGGCAAGCAGGTACTGCATTCGGATGATGGATCATGCTTCGATCTCCTCCTGTTGCCGCGCACGCAGCAGGTGATACACCAGGAGCAGTTGGGTCAGCGCCAATGGATGGCTCTGCTCGACTCGGGAGTCGGAATATAGGCCGAGATCTGCCGGTGAGGCGGCGCCACATTCGTCCAGGTGATCCAGAATGCCGCGTTCGAGCGCGCGGGCTGGCTCGTCAGGGATGGAGCCATCGATCTCCAGGTACTCGACGGCTCGGCCCCCCTCGCGCCCCAGTGTCGAACGCACGCAGCCCGATTGATCTTCGTCGATGATCTGGCTCAGGTCAGGATGATGGAGTGTCCCATGCAAAGTGAGACGCACGTTGAGATGCGCATCGTCGTTCTGATCAGGCCGCGACAATGGGTCAGGGAAGTAGGACACCTCGATGTCCGCGTGATAGCGCTGCGGGCGGATGAACGCCGCCGAATCCGGCTCGCGCACGTCGAGTTCGCGCAGCACCTCTTCTTCAGAATACCCGCGGTGAGTCGAGTCACGCCGAACCTTCCAGCGCCGCCTCAGTTCCTCGGGTGGATTGAGATAGACGCGCACGCTGTAGGCGTTGCGCATCTCCTGCCAGTAGAAACCGAGCAGTCCCTCGACGATGAGGAAAGGATGGGGAACGATGTACTGCGGCGCTCCGAAGTCGCCCACCCTGTGGTCGTAGTGCGGCTTCAGAATGGGTTCTCCGGCACGCAGCAGTCGCAAATGCTGCGCCATCATATCGAGATAGTTACATTCAGGGTTCAAGGGTGTGATGCCCAACTCCTTGCGCTGCCGCCGATTATAGCGATGATAGTCGTCTGTGCAGAGTACCGACACATGCTCAGTACCCAGGATATCCTTGATGCCTCGACTTAGAGTCGTCTTTCCTGCCGCGCTGTCTCCTACGATCCCCAGAATGATCGGACGCGTGAACGGTTCAAATGATAAAGCCATGTCGTTCTCCCAAACTGATGCTGAGCTATTGTTCCGGGTCTATCCAGATTGCGCCCATGCTATAATGATATCTGGCATAATACATAAGAACAAGCCGCAAATTTCTATGCTTAGCATAGGCTGGAGGTTATACATGCGTTGGTCGCGCCTGGAGAGTCTCACGATCCGTCAGCTTCGCGTCTTCTGCACGGTCTCCCGGCTCCTGAGCTACACGCGAGCCGCGGAAGAACTTGGCTGCCAGCAGCCAACTGTCTCGGCGCTGGTGGCGGGACTGGAACGAGTGACGCAGTTGACGCTTCTGGAGCAATGGGGAAAGCGCCTCGCCCTGACGGATGAAGGGCGCGAACTGTACGCGCACGCACAGCAGGCGGTCGCGGCGGCGGACGAGGCATGGCAGGCGATGGCGGAACTACGCGGAGTCGCAACGACGGAGCGCGCGCCGCTGCGTCTCGCTGCTGACACCACGGTGGGAACCTACGTTATGCCCCATCTGTTAGGTGACTTTCATCGACGACAACCTACTATTGCTCTCAGCCTGCGTGTGGTCAATCGCGCTGACGTGCGCGACTGTCTGCTGGCTGGGGAGGTTGACCTGGTCATCGCTGGCCGACCTCCAGAGGTCGCTGGACTGGTGGCGGAACCCTTCCTGACGAATCTGTTAGTGGCAGTTGCCTCGCCAGAGCATGTCCTGGTTGGGCAAAGCCGGATAACGCTTGCTCGCCTGGCTGAAGAAGTGTTCCTGCTGCGCGAGGAAGGATCAGGAACGCGGGCCGCGGTGGAAGAGTTGTTTGAGGTTGTCGGGATACCCCTCAAGGTTGGCATGGTGCTTGGACATGTCGAAGCCATCAAACGGGCTGTGGCGGCAAGGTTGGGAGTGAGCATACTCTCAGCGCTGGCCGTGAAGCGCGAAGTGCAGTATCACACCCTGGCGATTCTGGATGTAGAGCAACTTCCGATCCAACGACGCTGGTATATCGCGCGCTTTGCTGAGCGCCCTTTGACTGCCAGCGCCAGCGTGTTCATCGAGTTTTTACACGAGTACAGGCTGCGGAACTGATGCGGTTGCTATTGGGGGCTGTTTCGGCTTTGCAGGAGGAGCTGCCGGAGAGCATTCGCCGCCAGTGACAATCTCCTGCCCTTGACGTGGACGACGTACCACTGTCGTTGCAGCGGAAAGCCTTGCACATCCAGCACGACCAGGTCGCCGCTGGCCAGTTCGAGCGCGACGGACTCACGGGGAAGTACCGCAATCCCCAACCCGGCAGCTACTCCTTCTTTGGTCGCTTCGATGTTGCCCAATTCCAGGCTGGCTGGGATAGGCACCCCTACCTGAGCAAAATGCAACTCGGTGGCTAGCCTGGTGACGGACTCTCGCTCGCGCATCAGCAGCGTCTCCTCTTGCAGATCAAGAAGCGGGATGGAAGAGCGTCCCGCCAATCGGTGTAACGGCGGAGCCACCATCAGCAGTTCGTAAGACCTCAATAATTCGACGACGAAGCGCTCCCGCTGCTCGATGAAACCTATCACCCCCAGGTCTATCCGGTGGGCAAGGAGGTCCTCTTCGATAGAGCGACGGTGCGCCACAAGGAGCGTGACGTGGAGCCGTGGGTAGCGTGCATGGAAGGAGCCGAGCAAGGGCGGCACGACGTAGGTTCCAGCGCTGATGCTCGCGCCTATTACCACGCTCCCCCGGCTAAGCGTCTGAATCTCATGCACTACCGGGGCGATATCAGCCAGCAGCGCGAGCAGCCGTTCAGCATGGCGCAGCAGTTCCTGGCCCGCAGGGGTCAGCACGATGCCTCTGCCTCTGCGAGCGAAGAGCCGCAGACCCAGCGCCCGCTCGAGCGTCCTGACCTGCTGTGTGACGGCAGGCTGTGAGAGATAAAGAGCTTCGGCGGCTTTCGTATAGCTGAGGTGTTGTGCCACGGTGCAAAAGACCGTGAGCTGATGCACGGTAAAGTCAGTTAGCTTGCTCCCTGGATCAGGTATGATTGGCCCATGTTCAGTCATTGCAACCTTCCTATCTGCTGACCTTGTCGTAATCCGTAGGGGCGCGGGCTTGCCCCGCCCAGAAACGGTGAGGGTTTGGTATGGCTTACCAGGGCGGGGCAAGCTCGCGCCCCTACGGATTGGTGTGCAAAACGACCATGCACGTTTTAGGGCGGGGCAAGCTCGCGCCCAATAAGCGTCAAGATAAGGCGATGCTTGCCATCGCCCTACCCTCCACGCGCCCGCGCCCCTACGGATAAGCATAGCACATGTGAACTCGCGCAACCTATAAAGTCTACTCTATGGAGTTGATAGCAAACTGCTACTACAACGAATAGCTTTGCCATGTTACACTTCTGTCAAAGAACAACAGCACCTAGTATCGAAAGGAAAGAGCAGCATGTCAATAGAGATTCAGCCCCAGCAGAGAGGTCGCTGGGAATCAGGAGTGATCCCTTATGCTCAGATGGGCTACTGGATGCCCGACTATGAACCGAAAGACACAGACATCCTGTGCGCCTTCCGACTTGTGCCGCAAGAGGGTGTAGACCCCATTGAAGCCGCCGCGGCTGTCGCTGGCGAGTCTTCTACTGCCACCTGGACCGTCGTCTGGACCGATCGTCTGACCGCGTATGAAGAGTATCAGGCCAAAGCCTACCGGGTCGTTCCCGTTCCTGGGACGGATCAATATATTGCGTACATTGCCTACAGTCTTGACCTGTTCGAGGAAGGCTCCATCGCGAACCTTACCTCCAGCATCATTGGCAATGTCTTTGGCTTCAAGGCGCTCAAAAGCTTGCGCCTGGAGGATATGCGCATTCCCCCGCACTATGTGAAGACCTTTCAAGGCGCGCCCCATGGCGTCATCGTGGAGCGCGAGTACCTGGACAAATATGGTCGTCCCTTACTTGGCGCCACGACCAAGCCGAAGCTTGGTCTTTCCGGTCGTAACTATGGGCGCGTCGTCTACGAGGCGCTGCGCGGAGGGCTGGACTTTGTGAAGGATGACGAAAATATCAACTCGCAGCCCTTCATGCGCTGGCGCGACCGCTTCCTCTATTGTATTGAGGCCGTCAACAAAGCGAGCGCTGAAACCGGTGAGGTCAAGGGCCATTACATGAACGTCACCGCCGCCACGATGGAAGATATGTACGAGCGAGCCGAGTTTGCCAAGGAGCTGGGAAGCGTCATCGTCATGATCGACCTGACCATTGGCTACACCGCGATCCAGTCCATGTCCAAATGGGCGCGCAAGAACGGCCTGATCCTGCACCTGCACCGGGCAGGCCATGGCACCTACACGCGCCAGAAGACGCATGGCGTGTCCTTCCGGGTGATCGCCAAATGGATGCGCCTGGCCGGCGTCGATCACATTCATGCTGGAACGGTAGTCGGAAAGCTGGAAGGTGATCCCATGGCTATTCGGGGCTATTATAAGACGCTCCTCGGCTCGAAGTATGACGCTGACCCCGGCCTGGGCCTGTTCTTCGAGCAGGATTGGGCCTCGCTGCCCGCTGTCATGCCCGTTGCCTCGGGCGGTATTCATGCCGGGCAGATGCACCAACTGCTGCACTATCTGGGCGAGGATGTGGTCCTCCAGTTCGGCGGCGGCACGATTGGTCATCCACAGGGCATTGCCGCTGGCGCGACGGCGAACCGCGTGGCCGTGGAGGCCATGATCCAGGCGCGCAACGAGGGGCGCGACTACTTCAACGAGGGGCCGGAGATCCTGGAGAAGGCAGCGAAGTGGTGCGACCCGCTGCGCGCCGCGCTGGAACTCTGGAAGGACATCAGCTTCAACTATGCCTCGACGGACACACCTGATGCCACGCCAACCCCAAGTAATTAGTGGAACGAGCAGCATAGATTACATGGATTACAAGGAGTGACCGACATGGCTTTTCACCTGACCCAGGGAACATTTTCGTTCCTGCCGGAGCTTTCCGATGACGAAATTCGCATGCAGATACAATACTGTTTGGACAATGACTGGCCGATCAACGTAGAATTCACCGACGACCCTCATCCGCGTAATGTCTACTGGGAGATGTGGGGGCTGCCGATGTTTGACGAGAAGGATCCGACGGTGATCCTGCATGAAATCAACGAGTGCCGGAAAGCCTACCCGCGCCACTATATCCGGGTGGGCGCCTACGATCGCCGGAAAGGCCGTCAAACCATCGCCCTTTCGTTCATCGTCAACCGCCCGCCCGCCGATCCTGGCTTTGGCCTATCCCGCCAGGAGACCCACGACCGCGTCATCCGCTATACGTTGCATAGCTACGCGACAGACAAGCCCAAAGGGGAACGGTTTTAAAAGGAGAATATGAGATAATGCTTCCACCTGTTCAATCCGAGAGATCCGGCGCGGCAGCGCAGCCAACGCCCGTTGCCCCTGATGACGCCAGCGTAGATGTAGCAGCCGCGCTCCAGGAGTCGCAGGTCATGGAGGTGCTACAGCAGCTTGATGAGGAACTGGTAGGTCTCAAGTCGGTCAAGACGCGCATTCGCGAAATCGCCGCCTTGCTCCTGGTTGAGCGCATGCGTCGGAGCGTCGGGCTGACGACGCGGCCACCTACCTTGCACATGTCCTTTACCGGCCAGCCAGGCACCGGGAAGACGACGGTGGCCTTGCGCATGGCGACCATCCTGCACCGACTTGGCTATGTGCGCAAAGGCCACCTGATCGCCGTGACACGCGACGACCTGGTTGGTCAGTACATCGGCCATACCGCTCCCAAAACCAAAGAGGTTCTCAAGCGGGCGATGGGGGGGGTACTCTTCATTGACGAGGCTTACTACCTCTACCGCCAGGAAAACGAACGAGATTATGGGCAGGAGGCCATCGAGATCCTCCTGCAAGTGATGGAGACCCAGCGTGACGATGTCGTCGTCATTCTCGCGGGCTACAAGGACCGCATAGAAACCTTCTTCCAGTCCAATCCGGGCATCAGTTCGCGCATTGCGCACCACCTGGATTTCCCCGATTACGCGATCGAGGAGTTGCTTGCTATCGCCCAGCTCATGCTTGCGGAGCAAATGTATCGTTTCAGTCCAGAGGCGCTGCAGGCGTTTGCAGAATATCTCAAGAGGCGTATGCATATGCCCCGCTTCGCCAATGCTCGCAGCGTGCGCAATGCCATAGACCGGGCGCGGCTGCGCCAGGCCAACCGTCTCTTTGCCAAAGGGGGAAGAGTCTCGAAGATAGACCTGATGACCATTGAGGCCGAGGATATACTGGCAAGCCGTGTGTTCACTGAGGATTTGCCAGACGACGAGCAGCCCGCGGCTACTGATGAAATGTAGAAAATAGGTTGGATACAGCGTATCCAACCTATTTTCTACATTTCATCAGTTCATCCCTACGCTCATTTCAGAGCGTTCGCCAGGTCAGGCAACAGGTTTGCCGCGTTGGGAGAGCCGAGGCCGGTGATGGGGTCCCAGCCCTGAACTGCCGCATAGCCCGGCACGTTCACACCCTGTGAATTGACGCTGTTGTTGCCCGATGTGATGTCGTGGAAGTCCAGGTTGTAGCGGCTCGACATTGCCAGCTTGTAGAGCGTAGGATTGATGAAGCCGAGACCCTTGCCCGCCATCTGGTCTGCGAGTGCCATCAGGCCGGACCAGAGCGGTGCGGCGGCGCTCGTCCCGCCCGCGGGGGTCCATGTACCTGCTTCGTAGAAGGCAAGGCCAGTCAGCGGATCAGCATCGGCGGCGACGTCCGGCACTCCGCGCCGCCCCTTCAGCTCGCTCTGCACCGAGGCTGGCAGCAGTTGCTGATACGACGGCGTCGGGAAAAACTGGCTGAAGCCTCCGCCGCTCTGATTCCAGGCTACCTCGCTCGTGCTGTTGCCCTGGCGAGTCAGCGACGTGCCGCCGGTGGCCGTGACCCAGGGATCATCGGGAGCGAAGCTGGTCGTCGCGGTGGGCGAGAGCTTCGTGGCCTGCAAATTGCTGTAATCGGTAGCGCCGTTGTCGCCGGAGCTTGAAAAAAACGTGATACCATCCTGCGTGGTGGCCTGCTTGTAGAAGGCATTCCACTGCGCGACCTCTTGCCGCCCGCTGCTATTGTTCAACGTCACCTCGGACGCGCCCCAGCTTTGCGAGATGATGTTGCCCAGGTGATGACTCACGGCATACTGTTCCAATTGCAGGAATTGCGGCAGGCCGCTAGTCCCTTCGACCTCGTCAACGGGGCTGGTCATAACGATGATGTTAGCGCCGGGCGCGATGGCGTGGATAATCTGAACGTCAAGGTCTGTTTCACTGGCCCAGCCTGCCATGTCTTTATTTGAGGAGTTAAAGGGTACGGTGCCGAGCGGAGAAAGCACTTGCAGGTTGACAGGCGGCAGGTGAAACTGCTGATCGAAGACCTGCATGTCCTGTTGCAGCGTCGGGCTGCCGTAGGAGACGATATCGATCACGGTTTGCCCTTTGCCCGTATCTCCCTGTTCCGTCAGCGTCTCGACCTCATAGGCTGTGCGCAGCGTATACGGCGTGAAGCAGTTCGTCAGTGTGCTAAGCGGCGCCGGGCAGGTATCGACCTGCGGCGGTATGGTTGCCGCCGGTTTCGGTGTGTGAGTAGCCACGGCAGTCGGCGTGGCGCTGCCGCCCATGCCGGGAAGACTGCACGAGGTGAGAAATACCAGTAGTATGAGCAGGACAGGTGTGAGTTTTATTGCTTGTCGGTGCATCGAATAGTGCCTTTCATAATAGCGACGTTCAACATAATCAGGTGATCTCGGCAGGGCGGCAACGCGTTGCCGCCCTGCCGAGATCATCCCTCATTGTAGCGCGGCAATCAAGTCTGGGATGAGGTTGCTGGCGAGCGGCGCGCCCCAGCCGGTCACGGCGTCCCAGCCCGGCGCGGCCTGGAAGCCCGCGAGATGCACGCTGCCGCTGCTGACGGCGTTGCTGCCAGTGGTGATGTCGCGGAAATCGCGCTGGGCATTGGACGACAGGCCGATCTTGTACAGGCCGGGATTGATGTTGCCGAGTGGATGACCGGCCATCTGATCGGCGATGGCGATCAGCGCGGCCCATAACGGCGTAGCGGCGCTCGTGCCGCCGGTCAGCGTCCACTGCCCGCCGATGTAGAAGGCCATGCCGGTATTGGGGTCGGCATCGGCTGACACGTCCGGCAGGCCACGATGCCCGGCGAGCGTTTGTTGCAGGCTGGCCGGCAACCCTTGCTGGAACGACGGCTCGGTGAAGAATTTGCTGACGCCGCCGCCGCTGCCGCTCCACGCGCTTTCGCTGAAGCCGTTGGACGTATGCAGCAGGCTCGTGCCGCCGACGGCAGTGACCCAGGGGACATCGGCGGGGAAGTTGACGGTGGGCGTCGTCGCAAGCTGCGTCGCGGCAATGTTGGCCCAGTCGGTCGCGCCGTTGTCGCCGGAGCCGGAGACGACGGTGAAGCCGTTCTGCGTGGTGATCTGCTTGTAAAAGTTGGTGTACGTTTGCACAAACTGCTGGCTTTTGCTGTCGGCTAACGTCGCCTCGGAAGCGACATAGCTCTGCGAAAAGATCGAGCCGAGGTGATGCGCGACGGCGTACTGTTCCAGTTGCAGGAATTGCGGCAGGCCAACCGTGCCTTCGGTCTCATCGACGGGGCTGGTCATAACGATGATGTTAGCACCGGGCGCGATGGCGTGGATGATCTCCACATCCAGTTCGGTCTCGCCTGCCCAGCCGCTCATGTCTTTGTTGTTCGGGTTATACGGCACAGTGCCGAGCGGAGAAAGTATTTGCAGGTTGACAGGCGGCAGGTGAAACTGTTGATCGAAGACCTGCATGTCCTGTTGCAGCGTCGGGCTGCCGTAGGAGACGATATCGATCACGGTTTGCCCTTTGCCCGTGTCTCCCTGTTCCGTCAGCGTCTCGACGTCATAGGCTGTGCGCAGCGCATACGGCGTGAAGCAGTTCGTCAGCGTGCTAAGCGGCGCCGGGCAGGCCGTGATAGCGGCCACCGGGCTAGGCGGCAGCGGTCGGCGCGTGGGTGTAGGCGTTGCCGTCAAGCTGCCGCCGATGGGATTGCAGGCAGTCAAGAGCAGCGCCAGGGCAAGCACGAAGAAGAGCGGATATCTGGTACGCATAGCGGTTTGTTTCTCCTCTATTCTAGACACGGTAGGGTACAAGAGGGATTATCGCATAGTCGTACAGAGGCGACAAGAGTGTTTTGTATTTGTATATGATGCAACATTCCAGGGTGTACCTTCACCGATCCCGAAGCGGCGCGGCTAACTTTCTGCCAATCATCGCCCAGAATGCCCTGCCGTCAGGTATCCACCAGCGGTCAAGTGGATGCAGGCGTGCCTGTCTTAAAAAGGCTATAAGGGTCCAAGGATAGCCCAGGTAGCATCGGAGAGATCATTGGCATGATGAAGATGGAGATGGAGCATCGGGTGGTGATGGTTCAACATCGGAGAGGTAGCGTTCCCCAAACTGTCTGATCGCCTCCATGATATCTACCAGGGCCAGCCCTTTCTCTGTCAGGCGATACTCGACACGTGGAGGAATCTCCAGAAAAGCCTGGCGCTGCACAAATCCGATTTCTTCCAGCATTTTGAGCCGCTGCGACACGGTCTTGGGACTGACATTGCCCATGGCCGCCAGCAGTTCGCCAAAGCGTTTCGTGCCAGAGAGAAGCTCGTAAACGATCAAGAGCGTCCAGACATCGCCCAGCAAGCGCAAAGCGCGGCCCAGAGGACGAGTTGCGCAGGTTTCTCCTTGTTGTGATGTTGATAGACGTTTGGGTATATTCATAGCCCAAGTATACCACATTTTTCTCCTTTTCACTAATATCCTTGACAAAAGAAGCTTCCTGGTATAATCTTAATTCCGTAAGGAAAATATAAGAGAAAAAGCATGAACAATATTGCTCATTCCCTTTTCCCACAGAAACGACCTATTTTGTTTTCAATGGAGGATATCACATGACAACACAAAGCGAATCACAAGGCACAACCACGAGTCTCTGGCAGTTTGACCCTTATCACACGCAAGTCGAGTTCAGCGCCAGGCATCTGGGCATGATGACGGTGCGCGGTCACTTTCCCGATGTCACCGCGACCGGCTTTATTGACCCCAACCACCCCGAAGCGTCATCGGTAGACATCACCATCCAGACGGCAAGTATCAGGACCCACAACCCCCAGCGGGACAACGACCTGCGGTCATCAAATTTTCTGGAAATCGATAAGTACCCGACGATGACCTTCAAAAGCACGAAGATCGAAGCGGCCGGACAGGATCGCTACAGCTTGACCGGCGACCTGACCATCAAGGGCAACACCAGGCCGGTGACGCTGAATGTGGTGCGGTTAGGAGAATTCAATGACCCCATGATGGGCCACCGCATTGGCTACAACGCCGAAGGCCGGATCAACCGCAAGGACTTCGGCCTGACGTTCAACATGATGCTCGATGGCAGGCTTATCGTGAGCGAGGAAATCCAGATCCTCATCGAGGGCGAGTTCGTCGAGAAAAAGCCAGAGTAAACTGCTGGCGCGTGAGTATCCAGGCAGGAGCATTTCCGTGTCTGTACCAACACGGTTGAAGGGATCATGATTTATGGCTGTCACTATGAGTGTCGGTCTTCTCATTCTGCGCCTTGTGGTTGGGCTGACCCTGACCTTACATGGAACGCAAAAGCTCTTTGGCTGGTTTGCTGGCCCTGGGCTTACCAGATTGAAGGTGGGATTCGAGAAACAGGGCTACAAGCCGGTGTGGTTGTGGATCAGTTTCGTGATCCTGGGAGAGGTAGGTGGCGGCGTCTCCGTCGCACTTGGGTTTTTGACGCCCCTGGGCGCAGCCGGTATTTTCGGCGCGATGTTCATGGCGATGTTCAAAAACCATTGGAAAAACGGCTTCATCGTGAGTAAGGGTGGCTACGAGTATACCCTGGTCTTGATGGCCGTGAGCATCGCCATCGGGCTTGGGGGACCCGGAAACTATTCCCTGGATGCGCTCTTTGGGATAACCCTCCCGGAGGCGCTGCTGTTCGGTGTGCTGGCCGTCGCCGCTCTGCTCGTCGATGTCATCGGCATCCGCATCAGCCGTCCGGCGGCAGTCGCACCATCTGGGGGCGCATCTCGTACCTCATGACGCAGCCGGACAAGCCACTTCCCCTTTCGCGCCGCTTGCGTATGTGAAACAAAGAACGCGCACGCGGTCGGTATTAATGCTTCTCGCGCTGGCGCAGCGCCTCGTAGAGTACGATGCTGCCGGCGACTGCCGCGTTGAGAGAGTTGATCTGCCCGCGCATGGGCAGGCTGACCAGCAGATCGCAATGCTCGCGCACGAGGCGGCTGATGCCCTTGCCCTCGTTGCCGACGACCAGCGCGAGCGGGCCGGTCAGGTCGGCATCGGAGTAGCGCGTCTGCGCCTCGCCGGCCAGGCCGATGACCCAGATGTTCTGCTTTTTGAGGAGGTCGATGGTGCGGCTCAGGTTGGTTTCCTGGGCGATCAACAGATGTTCGGTCGCGCCCGCCGAGGTTTTGACGACGGTCGCGTTGACGTCCGCCGCCCGGTGCTGCGGGATGACGACGCCGTGAACGCCTGCCGCTTCGGCGGTACGCAGCAGCGAGCCGAGATTGTTGACGTCCTGAATGGCATCCAGCAGCAGCAAGAAGGGCGGTTCGCTGCGATCCGCGGCGCAAGCCAGAATCTCTTCGAGCGCGGCGTAGCGGCGTTCCTCGACCACGATCAGGCAGCCCTGGTGAACCGCGCCGTGGCTGAACTGATCGAGGCGCGCGCGCGACGCGGTCTCGATGGGGATATGTCGCCGTTCGGCCTCGGCGAGGATGGCTGCCAGCACGGGCGCGTCGCGGTGGCCCTCGGCGAGCAGCAGGCGTTTGATGGGCCGGGGCGAGCGCAGCGTTTCCAGGACGGGGTTGCGCCCCCAGATATACTCAGGCACGCGGCGGCTCCAGCAGCGGTTCGTCCCGGTCAGCGTTCGTCGGTAAGGCCATAGAGTTGTTGCTCCTTCTCATAACTATTTCCTGAGTATAGCACATCTGCGCGGAGGCGCAATGCATTACCAGTAGGGGCGTGGGCGGCGCAAGCGCCCCATCCCCGCCTCCACATCCTCCCCCGCCCCTACTGGTATTTTGGCGCGGTTTTGATTACAATAGAGATAGTATCATCACTTCTGAAGTGAGAAGACTATGATCAGTGATGAGAGAACAATGGGGCAACTCCAGACTGATACGGAAGAACTGACGCGCCTGCGTGCCAGGCTTCTGCCACCGTATAAAGTTATTTTGCACAACGACGACTATAACGAGATGGATTATGTCGTCTTCGCGCTCATACACGCCATCAATCGGCTGACGCAGGCCGAAGCGGAGTATATCATGCTGACCGCGCACCTGCTCGGCAGCGCGATTGTTGCCATCTGTCCTAGAGAAATCGCCGAATTTTACCAGGAGCGGCTGCTCAGCTATGGGTTGACGGCCACTATTGAGCGGGATGAGTAGGTTGTTTTTGTCGTGCATCATCTATTAGACGCAGGGCCTGACCCCCACAAGGGGGTCACTACACGTTGTGGCCCGTCGAGGTGTGCAAAATGTAGTGACCCCCCTTGTGGGGGTCAGGCACAAGATGTGGTCAGGCGCAACGTGGGGGTCAGATACAGGCCCTGCTATTGGACGATTTGACCATTGACGCTCTTTCTTTCGCGGTATAAAATCATTGTAACCTGTGTGCTGGCATTGGAAATGACCGATACGTATATCGGAGGAATAAAATGCTGCATGATGCTGTTTTATCATGAGCCACCGGGAGGAGCAAGACTATGGTACATTTATGGCGTTCAAAAGAGAGAGAAGAAATTGACGCGACAAAAACTGCGCCGGGTGTTGGCCCAGTAGGCGATATCGCCGTCGTCGTCGCGGGCAAGAAACTTGATAACGAACTGGTGCGACTGGCCTGTTATATGGCGAAAAAGGCGAAACGCAAGGTTCACCTGGTTCATGTGATCGAAGTGCCGCGTACTCTGCCCTTGAAGGCTGTCATGACGAAGGAATCCGAAAATGCCGATAAACTGCTCACTGACGCGCTGGCCATCGCGGAAGAGTCCGGCTGCGATGCCGTGGCGGAGGTGGTGCAGGCGCGCGAAGCTGGCCCGGCCATCGTCGATGAAGCAAGGGATCATGCCTGCGCTCTGATCATGCTCGGCATGGTACGCGATCCGCAGAAGATGCACGACCTGGGGAAGACGATCCCTTACGTTCTGCTGAATGCGCCGTGTCGCGTGTGGGTCGTCCAGGACAAGGATGCGCGGCAAAGCACGGTCCCAATGCCGGCGACACCGTAGCGCAAGCGCGCCTATCCCATTTTCTTTAGAGTGTTATTATTGCATCGTGAATCCCGCCTCCTTTGGGAATAGCCTGGCGGGTAAGTATTTTCCTCTTTTCACACACGCGGGCCATGACCAATCTTTCCCATATGTTATAATGAATATAACCATCATATGCAGGTATTATTGGGTCTGATTGCCCATGCCTCTTTAGCGGCGTTGCTTTTTTGGGAGGGATCGTTGTCATGACTACCAGTTCTGATGCCAACCGACCGGCTCGCACTCATAAAGATTACTACGAGACGCTGCATCAGGCGGCTCTGACGATCTCGTCGAGTCTCGAGCTGGACGATGTGCTGCAGCGCACCGTGCGCAGCATCACCGAAGCCATGCAGGTGAAAGCGTGTGTTCTGCGCCTGCTCGATTTGCGTACAAACCAGTTGCAACTGAGCGCCTTCTACGGACTGAGCGGCGGCTATCTCGCCAAAGGCCCGGTCGACCTGGAACGTAGTTCGATTGACGCCGCGGCCATCCGCGGCCAACCCGTGATCATTCCTGACGTCAGGGTTGATAGTCGTTTCCAATACCAGGGCGCTGCTCGCAGCGAGGGGATCGTCTCTGTTCTCTGCGTTCCTCTAGAAGTACACGGCAAAGCCATTGGCGTCCTGCGCGTCTACACCGGAGAAGAGCAAGTATTCCACGATGACGATGTGCATTTTCTGACGGTGCTGGCAAGCCTGGCCGCGCTCGCCATCGAGAACGCCAACCTGTACGAAAACCTTAAACGCTCGTATGACGGCGTGATGGAGGTGCTGTGGGGTACATCGTAGATGTGGCGTATCATATGGTCGTATTCGTCAGATAGGGCGACGTAAACGCCGTGCGTTCGCCGCGCTTTTTGCCGGGGACGGGAAAGAGGCGCGCGGAGAGCGGTTTGTGCAGGCGCGCCGCCAGCGCCGCCACGTCGTCCAGTATTCTGGCGATGGTTCCCTCGTCCGTGTCGCCTGGCAAGGGGATCGTGTCCAGGCCGGTGCCGCAGACCGACGAATAGAGCAGCAATTGCGGAATGCTCACCAGCCCTTCCGCCCAGCGCCGCCCTAAAGCCGCGTCTTCCAGCACGGGCAACATCAGACCGCAGTAGCCGCATGTAGGCAGATCGACGCTGCGCAGGGCATTCGTCAGGGCGGCAGCGACGGTGAGCGTCCCCGGCTCGCCAAATTTGCCGTAGCCGCACAATTCTATCGCGGCAACGATGCTGTCTTCGCCCAGCGGCGCGGGCGAGAGATCGATGCCGCCAAACGTGAGATCATGCGCGCCGGCAAGTTCCTGCGCTAATTCAACGATAACTCCGCCCTCTGCCTCTAGCGTCTGCTTCACGGTGCTGCTGATCGTCAAAAAGCTGAGACGCATGCCGGTTCCTCCCTTGCGAGAGCGCAACGCATCCGCCACCAATCCCGCGCCCTGCAGGCCGACGGAGATGCTCGCCGGGCCGCTGTGATAGGCCGCCGGGAAGAATGGCGTCCCAGGCCCGACATGGGAAAGCATGGCAAAGCGGAAATTGCCGGAACCCCCGGTGGTTTCCTGCGCCAGTCGCTGGATGACCCGCGCAGTCAACGTTGCCGCGTTGTCTCTGCCGCTCTCGTCACCTGACATCAACACCGCCGCGTTGAGGGCTGTCGTGGCGCTCAAGATATCGGCGATGAGTTCGATGCGTTCCACGGGAGCATAGTCGGGGACAGCGTTGAACGGGCCGAGCGAGCAGAAGCCGAGTCCGGCGTCGTCCAGCATTCGCTGAAGTTCCTGGGCGTACTGGAGGATGTCCGCCGCCGACCAATCGGCCAGGTCATCGAAGAGCGGGCGTGTCGAGAGGCGCACGGTTTGCACGTCGTAGCCAACCTCCGCATAGGTCTTTTGCGCGTGGTCAAGGATCGCGGCCGCGCGTTCGATGGTGAGGTCAGCCAGTGGATGCGCTTCGGCGAGGCCGAGCGTGATGGTGCGAATGGGCGGCATGGTCATGACTTGCTCCGTATCATCGATATGCTATGGGCGCATTATATCATAGTTGGGAATGGGGTATGCTTAAGCCAGGGCAACCGCCTCCCCACCGGCCAGGGCAACCGCGATGGATTGCGCAGTACATTCCTCATACCGCATATAATAGTATCCATATAATTTGACTCCTTATTCTATATTATCCGTCATTATCTGTCCGATCTCCTCTCCGTTTCTCCAGCCAGCGTTTGATGCTTGCCTCTTTCCCCTGTAGTCCCGGCTCGTAGTAGCAGCGGCCTTTCAGGCTCTCCGGCAAATACTCTTGTAGCTGCCCGGCTGGCGGCCGCTCCGGATCGTCGATCGGCATCTCTTTGTAATAATCGTGGGCGTACTTGTAATCTTTGCCGTAATCGAGTTCTTTCATTAACCGCGTCGGCGCGTTGCGAATGTGCAGTGGGACAGGGTCGTTGCGTGTCTGCTGCACGGCCTCCTGCGCGCGCTGGTAAGCTGCTTCGAGCGCGTTGCTCTTGGGCGCGGTCGCCAGGTAGACGACGGCCTGCGCCAGGGCGAGGATCGCTTCCGGCAGACCGACGAAATGCACGGCCTGCTGCGCCGCCACACACACGACCAGCGCCTGCGGATCGGCCATGCCCACGTCTTCTGAGGCAAAGCGAATCAGGCGGCGCACGACGTAGAGCGGGTCTTCGCCGGCCTCGATCATACGCGCGAGCCAGTACAGACCGGCATCGGGATCGGAGCCGCGCAAGGATTTGTGCAGCGCCGAGATGGCGTCGTAGTGTTGATCGCCATTTTTATCATAGAGGAGCGCCCGATGCTGCATCACATCCTCAATTGAGGATAGGCTGATATGAATTGGCACCTTTGCGCTGATATCTTCTCCACTTCCCTGTACCGCCAATTCCAGCACATTTAAGGCGGTGCGGGCGTCACCATCAGCGAAAATGGCAATCTGTTGCAGCGCATCCTCATCAACAGTGACAGTTAGCCGTCCGAAGCCTTGTTCTGTATCTCGCAGGGCGCGCCGGAGAAGCGCGAGAATTTGCTCTTCGCTCAAGGCTGACAGCTTGAAAACACGCGAGCGGGATAGAAGCGCGCTATTCACCTCAAAGCTGGGGTTTTCGGTGGTTGCGCCGATGAGCGTTACCACTCCATGCTCAACATGAGGCAGAACAGCGTCCTGCTGCGCTTTATTGAACCGGTGAATTTCATCGATAAACAGGATCGTGCGCTGTTTCGAGAACTGGAGCAGCTTACGAGCTTCCTCTACTACTTTACGCAAATCAGCAACCCCTGCTGATACAGCGCTCAATGTTACGAACCGGGCATGGGTCTGACGAGCAATCACCTCCGCCAGCGTGGTTTTGCCGCTGCCGGGCGGACCCCAGAGGATCATTGAGGGAATGCGATCCGCTTCAATGCTTTGCCGTAAGAGCCGTCCTGGCGCTAAAAGATGCTCCTGACCGATGATCTCGTCCAGCGTGCGCGGGCGCATACGCGCTGCTAGCGGCTCTACGGCTGTCGCAGGCGGCGTATTCTTTTGCACAGGCGGAGTACTCCCCGATCCAAAAAGTGATGCTTGATCTGTCATTGGGTTACTTTTTCCTGGTCGAAACAGTTGACATATGTATTCTATAGCGTATCATATTTTCATGACGCGCGATACCTACGCCAACAGTTCGGGTGTTCGTGCCAGATAACATGATGAAATAACTTGACACAATAGAGCTATATCATCTATGATAAAGCCACAAATACCGATGTTGTTTTGTTATACCTACAGATGAGCCGGGAAGGGATGGATCGATTGAGCGAAGAGAAAGGAAAGCATATGCGGAGTACCGATGAGCAGCCGCGCAGGCGAACCGGCAAGATTGCCAGCTACAACGATTCCAATCTGGATGCGTCTCCCGACAGTAGTGAACGGGCAACGCAGGGAGTGACCCGTACTCTCGCGTCAGAGGATGAATCCCCCTTTGCTGTTCCTCGCTCACCGACCAGCTCCATTAATCGCGCGAAGCTGCAAGCTCCGCAGCGCACCACCAGCGCGGAGCCGGTTCCCATCGCTCCGCGCCGCGCCGGGTTGCACCGCTCGCCGACCGACGAAGATACGGTCATGCTCACGCCCCGCTATGTGCGTACCAGCGCCAGGCCGCGCAAGGAATCCCTGCTCCGTCATCTTTTGCAGGGCAGAGTACACTGGCTGCTGCCGCTCGGCATCGGCATGATCGCCATGCTCATTCTCTGGGAAGTTGGCTCAGTAGCCCTGGCCTGGGGTATGAACGAGTACAACAACGTCGTTTATGGGATGCCGCGCACCTACCAGACGGACTTTGTGGTCGGCCACAATGACAGCGCCGCGCATCCGAGCCATTTTATAGCTATCAACCTCAATCACCAGGCCGTCGTCATCGAGTTTCCGGGCGGCAACCCGCAGAACGCGAAAAGCTATATCGTACCTTATTATATTCTCGGCGCGGATAGCGCCGCAGTGCCTGTGACCGTCGAATTCAAGGACGTGACCGGCGATGGCATGCCGGATATGATCGTGCATATTCACCTGCAATCGCAGGATCAGACGTTCGTGTTTATCAACACCGGCAAACAATTCAGGCCGCCCACCAGCAGCGATCACATCCACATGTGATGCGGTATGAGGGCAGGGGCGATGCCGAGCTTGCTGGGAGCAAGATCAAGCCATCGCCCTGGCTTGCTATTGGGTGCGATAAATCCGGCTCCTACAGGGTGATCAGGCCGCGCTGGGCGGCGAGCGAGACGGCCTCCGTGCGGTTGGTCGCGCCCAGTTTGCCCATAATCGAGCTGACGTGAAACTTGGCGGTGCGCTCGCTAATCACCAGGTGAGCGGCGATTTCTTTATTCGGCATTCCCTGGGCGAGCAGTTTGAGGACTTCCAGTTCGCGCTCCGTCAGAGCCTCGTAGGGCGGCATGTGCTGCGGTGTGCGGTTGGAGACGGGAAGAGATGAAGTGGAGGCGATGTGCTGACCCACAGCGCCCATGTGTTTGAGCAGCTTCGAGGCGACGAGCGGCTGCAGGAGCGAGCCGCCTTCCATAGTGATGCGAATGGCTTTGAAGATTTCTTCGCGCGGCGCGCCTTTGAGCAGGTAGCCGTTGGCTCCCGCCTGCACGGCGTGAATGATGCGCTCGTCGTTGTCGAAAGCCGTGAAGACGATGATCCCCACCGGACTCGCCCCCGCGCCGCTTTGCTGCTGGCGCAGGCGGCGAATAGTCTCCACGCCATCCATGATGGGCATCTCCAGGTCAAGCAAGAGGATATCGGGACGCTGCGTCAGAGCCTGGCGCAGCGCCTCCTCGCCGTTAGCCGCTTCCGCCACGACCTCGAAGTCCGGCTGCGTCTCCAGGACCGCGCGCAAGCCTTCGCGCACAATGGGATGATCATCGGCAAGCACGATATGAATCATGGCGTTTTCTTTTCTTTTGGGCCAAGCGGCACGCTGACGGATAAAAACGTACCCGCGCCTGGCTCGCTCTGAATGGACAGTTGACCACCAAGCAGTCTAACACGTTCGCTCATGCCGGTCAAACCGAAATGGCCCTCGCCTATGATGTGCGTCACGTTGTCGGGATCGAAGCCGCAGCCATCGTCCTGGATAACGAAGCGCAGTTCATAATCGTCCGCCGTCAGCGTCAGGTAGATATGTTGGGCGTTGGCGTGCTTGCAGGCATTGGTCAGGGCCTCCTGGGCGACGCGGTAGATGCTGGCCTCGACGCGGGTGGGCAGCACAGGGAAGCCAGCGACGGGAGAACAGGCGTATTCCACCGCGGCGGACGAGGGCGCGTTGTCGCAGCCGCGCTGGGCCAGCGCCGCCAGCGCCTCGGAGAGCGTGTGCGCCTGCAGTGGCGCGGCGCGCAGGTCCATCACGGAGCGGCGCGCCTCGTCGAGATTAGCGCGCGCCAGCTTCAGGGCGCGGCTCGTGGCTTCGCGCGCGCGTTCTGGCCGGGAGGCCGCCAGGGCATCCGCCGTTTCCAGTTGCAGCGTGATCGCCGCCAATCCTTGCGCCAGCGTGTCATGTATCTCGCGCGCCAGGCGGTTGCGCTCCTCCGTTTTCGCGAGATGCGCCGCCGCTTTCGTATGTTCGGCGGAGAGGCGCGCGCGATGCATCGCCAGCCCGATCTGGTCGCCGATGATGTGCAGCAGTTGCAGCTCTTCCGCTTGCAGTTCGCGCCAATCCTCGCTTGTCACGTTCAGCACGCCGAGCGGGATCGTCCCCGCGTAAATCGGGACGCTGGCATGGAAGCGCAGCCCCCAGGACGACGGATCGCCTTCACGCTCGGCATTTTTCAGGCGGCTGCAGCGGAAGACGTCGATGTTGGCCGCGCCTTCCAGGCTGCCTTCGAGAAAAGTGTCCAGGCACAGACAATAGCCGGTCATGCGCTCCGGGTGATCGGCCAGGTAAGGTGGCAGGGATTGCGAAGCCGCGAGATACGGCTCGCCCTGCGCGTCCAGCAGCCAGACCCAGCCCGTTTGCAGGCCGAACAGGCGCGTAACCTGGGATAACACCTCTTGCAGCGCCTGCTGCACATCAACGTTGCGGTTCAGATGCCCGGCGATCTCGTAGAGGACGGCCAGCTCGCGATTGCGCCGCAGCAGCGACACCGTTTCCTGATTCGTTGTAGTGTCTTCGGATTGTGTGTCCATAATTTAAGATTTCCAGGGCAACCCTTGCGGTTGCCCTTAGCTTGCTATGCTTCCGCAGACGCCGCGGCCTCGTTTGTGCTTCGTTTCCTTTGCTCTTTGCCGCGCACCAGCGAGGCGAAAATGCCGACCGCCGCGATGGCTGCGCAGACGATGAACGCCATCTCGAAGCTGTGCGTGAAGGTTTGCTGTAAGCTGTTCACCTGAGCGGCCTGTAGCGCGTGATGGGCGGTGATGATGGCGCCGGCTGCCGCGCCTCCGAGGCTGACGAAGATCGCGCCGGCCAGCGCTACGCTGATGCTCTGTCCCACCACGCGGCCCGTGGCGAGAAAGCCTGCCGCGCTGCCCTGCTGCGCCCTCGGCGCGGCACCCATCAACGCACTGTTATTGGGCGATTGGAACAGAGCCTGCCCGACTCCGGTGAACGCTAATCGCCAGATAATGTCCAGCAGCGAACTGTGCGCGTTAAGTTGGCTGATCAGCACCAGCCCGATGCAGGCGATGGTTAATCCGCCAGCCGCCAGCCAGCGCGTGCCAAAGCGATCGGCCAGCGCGCCGCTGAATGGCGCGATGACTGCGATGGTCAGTGGCAATGGCGTGAGCAGCAAGCCGGCGGTTTCCGTCGAGAAGCCGCGCAGTTCTTCCAGGTAGAAGGGCATCATAAAGCTGACGGCAAAGAGCGCCAGAAAGCTCAAGATCAGGCTGAGATTAGCGGAGAGGAAGACGCGGCGACGCAGCAGCGACAGATCGATAATGGGGTGCGGCACGCGCTTCTCCGCCAGGTAGAGCGCGATGATCGCCACTGCTGCAACCGCCATCGTTCCGATGAGCAAAGGCGACGACCAGCTCCACTCTTGCCCAAAAGACAGTCCCATCGTAAGGGCGACCAGGCCAATGGCGAGCAGAATCGCGCCGGGCGGATCGAATTTGCCCTGGCCGCGGTGCATGCGCTCTGTTAGCACGAGCAGCGTGGCGATGACGCCAACAATGCCGATGGGAAGGTTGACGTAAAATATCCAGCGCCATGAGAGGTGCGTGGTGATGATGCCGCCCAGCGTCGGGCCGGCGCTGGTGCCGAGCGCGACGACGACGGCGTTCATGCCCAGCGCGCGTCCGCGCTCCGATGGCAGGAACGCGCCGGTCAGCATTGCCGGGCTGATCGCCATGATCAGCGCCCCGCCCAATCCTTGTAGCGCGCGCCAGGCAATCAGCAGGCCCAGCGAGGGCGCGGCCCCGGAGAGCGCGGAACCGATGGTGAAAATAATCAGGCCGGATGCCCATATCGGTTTATGCCCGATCATGTCGGACAATCGTCCGATGGTCAGCAGAACCCCGGCCACTACCACCAGGTAAGCAATGATGACCCATTCAACCTCCCCATTGAGCGGGACGCCAAAGAACTGCGCAATCGTGGGCAGGCTGATATTGACAATCGACGAGTCCAGCGTCGCCATGAAGACCCCGACCGCTACAATGCCCAGCACGGCCCATTTATTGGCGTGTTCTTGCCAATCGTCAGCTTTTTGTTGGCTCGCGGCGCTATTGTATGCGCTCGGATCGTTTTCTTCAACGCCAGAAGTAATAACGGTGTTTCCCTTGGTGTTGTCCGGTGGCATAGCCTTGTCCCATTCTCTAACGAAAAGATTTACCCAACTCGTTATAGCACGATAACACGAAGAAAGACGTTTCTTGTTCCCAGGATGGATTATCGATAGACGAAGAAATATACCGTCATGCTTAATCCGACCAGGATCACGAAGCCGCGTACTAAGCGCTGATCGATCTTGCGCGCGAAATAGGCCGCGCCGTAGCCGCCGATGATCGCGCCTGCTATCATTACCAGCGCCTGCGGCCATTCCACAATGCCGCGAATGATGAAGATCACGAGCGCGACGCCGTTGATCAGCGTGGTGAGCAGCGTCTTGACGCTGTTCATCTCGTGGATGTTCTCCATGCCCATGATGCCGAGCGTTGCCAGCATGAGGATGCCGATGCCGCCGCCGAAATAGCCGCCGTACACGGCGATGACGAGCTGGAAGCAGGCGATGCCGACCAGCCGCGGCCACGTCACCTTGCCCGGTGCGGCCGCCGGGGAATCCTGCTTGATTGTCAACGCGGCCTTGCGCTCGCGCAGCCGCGTCGTGATCGGGCTGCTCACCGCGAAGAGGACAGTGGCGAGCAGCAGCAAATAGGGCAAGAGGGTCACGAAGGTGGATTGCGACGTGCCGATCAGCAGTTCCGCGCCCAGCACGCCGCCGATCAAGCTGGTGACGCCCAGCACGAGCAGGATGCGCCGATCCTGCTTCACCAACTCTTTGCGATACGCGCCGATGCTGGCGACCGAGCCGGGCCACAGCGCTACCGTGCTGGTGGCGTTGGCGTTAATCGCTCCCACGCCGGTGAAGATCAGCGAGGGCAGAGTAATGAACGTGCCGCCGCCGGCGACAGCGTTGAGTGTTCCCCCAAGGATAGCCGCGATAAAAAGGAGAATGGCGAATGGAATGGTCATGGAAATAGATAGCTCCTGATTTTATGAAACCGAAAGACGAAAGCGAAAAAGGGAATTTTTTCGCTTCGGAAAATTTCGTCAAAAAAAGTATTGACAACTTATTATGCCTGTGGTAGTATACACCATGTCAAGAGAAACCGCTTGTATGCGCAGGCGAACCGGTGACTATAGCGAAGAGGGTACACCCGTTCCCATCCCGAACACGGAAGTTAAGCTCTTCAGCTCTCACGATACTTGGGGGGCAGCCCCCTGGGAAAATAGGACGTCGCCGTTTCACCCGCCCACACGGGCGGTTTTTTTGTGGTCCTTTATATAATCTCCCGGATCAGACGCCCAACTTGTGTTACTACTCAGATAAAACCGTTATCGTCCTGTATTCTGTCTCTCTCCATCTCCTCCACCAGTTTCTGATCCGTCTTGCCACTCAGATCTAACTTCGCATATAAATCCGGGCGGCGCTCTTTCGTCAGGCGCAGCGATTCTTTGCGCCGCCAGCGCGCGACCTGCTCGTGGTGGCCGGAGAGCAGGATGTCGGGGACGCGCCAACCGCGGAACTCTGGCGGGCGTGTGTACTGTGGGTATTCGAGCAAGCCGCTCGCGTGCGATTCTTCCTGGATCGACTCGTTTGTGACGACGCCCGGTATGAGGCGCGCCACGGCATCGACGATGACCATCGCTGCCAGTTCGCCGCCGGTGAGGACGTAGTCGCCGATGGAGATTTCGCCGGTGATGAGATGCTGGCGCACGCGGTCGTCGATGCCTTCGTAGTGGCCGCAAAGCAGCGTCAGGCGCGGCTCCTGGGCCAGTTCGCGGGCGATCTGCTGCGTGAAAATCCGTCCCTGCGGGGCGAGCAGGATGATCGGCCCTCCCTGGTGGATAGCCTCGACGGAGGCGAAGACCGGCTCCGGCTTCATGACCATGCCCGCGCCGCCGCCGTAGGGGTAATCATCGACGACGTGATGCCTGTCCGTGGTGGCATCGCGGATATTGTGCAGCGCGACGCTCAGCAGGCCGCGCTCCTGGGCGCGTTTGAGGATGCTTTCCGTGAATGGTCCCTGGAACATGCCGGGGAACAGGGTAAAGATGTCAACATGCATGATTTCTCACAGAAAATGAAGCCTTAGCTTCTGGTCGCGCGGAGAGCTTGCAGCGCTTCCTGGGAGTTTTGAGCAACGCTGACCTCTACGACCAGGTTTTCCAGCGTTCCGGCATTGGTAATTCCGTTAATAAGTTCCCTGGCGATTTCCAGGATGTCCGGGAAGCGTTTCTGGATAATTGCCAGCAATGCCCGTTGCTCCCCCTGGGCCAATCCCTTGTCCAGACCTTTTTCTATACCCTTCTCCATACCCTGTTGCATAATTTCTTGATAAACCCAGGAATCTTCGAGAATGCTTTGATACATGGCAAACATCCTTTCTAGCGTCTCTTGCTCGATTTTCCCTTTCATGATCAGGCTGGCAACCACTTTTGCCAGCGCCAGCAAATCGTATTCTTTTGCCGCCACCAGTTCCGCTACCGTCGTCAAGAGTGATTCCTGCTCTGTGCCGCCTTTTGTCAATGGTACAAGCGGTAACAGTCCGATCAGACCGGAACGAAGGAGTTCCTCCGCCGATCAATCTCTTCTGACAGCAGTGTACCATACCGGTCGCGCTTTGTCGAGAACGTTCCAGGGTAACGCCGCAGGGCAACCGCAAGGGATTGCCCCTACCATACGCGACACGTCTCCGCAGGTTGATCTGTGGTATGGCGAGCTTGCCGGGGGCAAGATCAAGGGGCAATCCCTTGCGGTTGCCCTGGCCGCTTGCAAAAATCGCACGCGCACCATGCACCCGATTCTTGTATCCTTCTTTTGACTTGTGTGTTACAATAGCACCAGTGTAACTTGCTGGCAAGCCTGACGCCCATAAGGGGTGTCAATAAGCCTGACGCCCACAAGGGGTGTCACTACATTTCTCACTACCCTTACTCGATGTCGTATGTGTAGTGACGCCCCTTGTGGGTGTCAGCATCATGTTTGGAGCCTGTCAACGCCATGTCCTGGTCCCAGATACAGCAAAACGGGGACGTTTTTGATCAAATGACAATCCTGGTCGGGAGCGCGATCCGCCTGCTGGGCGGCGAGGCTGGCGTCTTTGTCGTCGCCAATGAGACCTTCGATCCACAGAGCAATACCGAATACGCGCTCTATCGCCTCGATGCCGCCGCACTGCCGACTCTGCTGGGCAGCGTGCAGGTGGGAGGACAGCCCAGTGCCAGCCGCTTGCTGGTGTGCGACGCGCTGCCGCCAGAATTGTCGTCGCTGCTCGCGAGAAACGGCGATGCGGGACAGGGTCGCGTATGGCATAGCGAGTCGGGGCAGTCGATCGAGCGCTGCTCGTTGTTCGTCTACGATCAGCGCGGTGCGATCGGCGTGCTGCACTGCCTGCGACTTGCCGGGACATGTTCGTGCTTTGAGCAGTCTGACGAGACGGATGGCACGCTGCGCCTGTTTGTGGTGGAATTGGCCGCCGGGCTGCGTTCTTGCCTGAAAGCGTTGTCGCTGGCGCGGGCGCAAGACCGGCTCGCTGCCGTCTTCGCGCATAGCACCGACGGCATTCTGACCGTCGATACGGCGCTGCGCATCATCGATTTCAATCCGGCGATGGAGCAATTGACGGGCTGGCGCGAAAGCGAAGTGCTGGGGCGCTCGTACCATGATGTGCTGCACCCGCGCGAGCGCAATGGCCACGATATCAGCGTGCGACATTCGCCGCTTATGCAAGCCTTCGCCGGGCAGAACGTCGTGAACCGTGAGATGCTGATCGCGGCGCGTGACGGTCAGCGTTTCACTGTGCTGGTCAGCGCCTCGTCCGTGCGTTCGGCGGCGGGCGAGCCGATCAGCGGCATCCTCACCGTGCGCGATATCACGCGCGAGCGCGCGGAGGAAGAGCAGCGTTCGACGTTTATTTCAGTGATCTCGCACGAATTGCAGACGCCCATTGCCATCATCAAAGGCTATGCCTCGACGCTGGCCCGCGCGGACGCCGCGCTGGACACCGAGGCGCTGCGCTCGCGCCTGGGAGCCATCGAGGAAGAGGCCGACCGCCTGAACCGGCTGGTGAACAACCTGCTCTATGCCTCGCGCATCCAGGCTGGCGGACTGCATATGGAGGTTGTTCCCCTCGACCTGACGGCGTTGATCGAGAGCGTCGCACGGCGCTTCCGGGCCAGCACGTCCGATGTGCAGATCACGCTCGATCTGCCGCCGAACCTGCCGACGGTGATGGCCGACCGCGACCGTATCGAAGAGGTCTTGCAAAATTTGCTGGATAATGCTATGAAATATTCGCCGCGCCAGCGCGTGGTAACGGTCGCGTGCAGCGCCACCGGAGACGAGGTGATCACCAGCGTGAGCGACGCGGGTATGGGCATCTCGCTGCGCGACCAGGAGTACATCTTTGAGCGCTTTGAGCGCGTCAACAACCGGGCGACGCAGACCATGCCGGGCGCGGGCCTGGGCCTGTACATCTCGCGCGCCATCGTAGAGGCCCACGGCGGCCACATCTGGGTCGAAAGTACCTTGCATCAAGGTTCGACGTTTTTCTTTAGTTTGCCGCGCGTGGAAAAAGCGCAATTGCCAATGGTGGTGTTTTGATATGGAGAAGGATCGCTTCGATCAACGAGATATGACAATTCTAGTAGTGGATGACGAGCCGCGCATCCGCGATCTGGTGCGTATGAACCTGGAAATGGAACACTATCGCGTGCTGGAAGCCGGTGACGGCGAGGAGGCCCTTGAACAACTGCGCGAGCATCTGCCCGACCTGGTCGTCCTGGATGTGATGATGCCCGCTATGGACGGTTTCGAGACGCTGAAAGCCATCCGCGAAGTCTCCACCGTTCCGGTGATCATGCTCACCGTGCGCCAGAGCGAGCAGGACAGGATTCGCGGTCTCGATCTCGGCGCGGACGATTATCTCGCCAAGCCGTTCAGCCCGCGCGAGCTGCTCTCGCGCATTCGCGCCCTGCTGCGCCGCTCGCTGATGCCCGCGCCAGCGCGCAAAACCGAGATCGTCGTCGATCCCGACCTGAAAATCGACTTTTCTAAGCACGAAGTGATCGTGCGCGGCAAAAAGATTAACCTGCGCCCAACCGAATACCGCCTGCTCTATCATCTCGTCAACAACGCGGGCCGCCTGCTCACCCATGAAACGCTGCTCTCCAAAGTGTGGGGCAGCGAATATCGCGACGAAGCCCATTACCTGCGCCTGTATATTACCTACCTGCGCCAGAAGATCGAAAAAGACCCGGCTCATCCCGAATACATCCTTACAGAGCGCGGCGTCGGCTATCGCTTTAAGGAACTGGAAGGGATGGGGGAATGAGAAAAAATGTCGTAGTACTCCTGTGCCTGCTCATACTCTCTTCCTGCACTGTCAATAGCAACAACACCGCCAGCAGCCAGAGTTCTAAGGTTAGCATTGCTGCCTCCGCGACTCCTTTCACGCCCACGCCGCTGCCTTCGCCCTCGCCTGAAAGCCTGCAAAATCTGGAAGCAACGGAGCAATTGCTGCTCATGACGCCGCGTCCTCTGAGCGATCCCTACAGTCTGGCGCAGCGCCTCAAACTGCACACTGCCGCGCCGATCCCACACACGGGACGCACGGCGCCGCTCAATGCTCGCATCGGGCAGGAAGACTCGTTCTGGATCAACAATGCCGATACCGGCGCGTACAGCCGCGTGCGCGCCCGCCTCGTTTCTATCACGCCGCACCTGTACATGTACGTCGAGGATGGGCAGAGCGTCAATCTAACCGCCATTGCCGCCTCGGCCAACACATTCGAGACGGCGATATATCCCACCAACCGCGCCGCGTTCGGCAGCGAATGGACGCCCGGTATCGATGATGATGTTCACCTGACCGTTCTCAATGCAGTGGGATTGGGGGCAAACGTTGGCGGCTCTTTTTCGCCCGCAGATGAGTATCCGACGACCGTGAGTCCCTATAGCAATGAGCGCGAGATGATGTATATCAACCTGGATGGCCTGATCCCCGGCACAACCGATTACGACAGTGTTCTGGCCGCCGAATTCCAGCGTATGATCGACTGGCATCAGCAGCCTGACAGTCAGGCGTGGATCGACGAAGGTCTGTCGCTGCTGGCCCAGCGGCTCGACGGCTATCCTGCCGATGAAGCCGCTGCCGGCTTCCTGCAAGCGCCCGATGTGCAGCTTACCAGTTGGTCGGACGATCCGGCGACAAGCCTTGCTCATTATGGCGCGGGCTACCTGTTTATGGACTATTTCGCGGCTCACTATGGCGGCGATAAGACGTTGAAAGAACTGCTGCAAGATCCCGCGCCGCCGCCGCAAAACTTCAACGACGTACTGGCGAAAAACGGCTATAGCGATACCTTTAGCGACGTGCTGAACAAGTGGTTCATCGCCAACTACGCTCAGAGCGCCGCGGCGTCCGGAGGCGTCTATGGCTATCCTGATCTGACGCTGCCGCCGCTGACGCCGCAGCATATCCTGCCCGGCTTACCTTTCACGGAAAACGACACGGTCTCGCAGTATGGCGCGGAATATTATGCCTTGCCGCTGTCACCCCATCGCGGCGCGCTGGAGATCACCTTGCAAGGAACGCCCGTTGTGCGTATGATAGATGCTGTGCCGTTCAATTCAACCAATGAATGGTGGAGCAATCAGTACGATCACATGGACACCACGCTAACGCGCAGCTTTAACCTGACGCGCGCCAAGGGGAAAGATGCCACGCTGCAATTTGCCGCGTGGTTTGACCTGGCGCAAGGCAATGCCGCTTACGTCGAAGCCTCGACCGATGGCAAGAACTGGACGACGCTGAAGGGTCTGTACACCACGAATGCTGCCTGGGGCAATGGCTATACCGGTACAAGCGGCGGCTTGCCTACACCGCAGTGGGTACAGGAAAGCGTCGATCTCAGCCGCTACGTTGGGAAGCATGTCTCGATACGTTTTGAAACCGTTACCGGGCAGGCGGACAATGGGCAGGGTTTCGCCATCGACGCGCTGAGTATTCCCGCCATCCATTTCACGGATAACGTCGCGACGGACAATGGCTGGATGAGCAACGGCTTCATTCGCTCGAATAACCTCCTGCCGGAACATTTCAGCGTCCAGGCTTTACTCTATCATGGCGCGCAATTTACTGTCAGCGACATGCAAGTTGACCCGGCGAGCGGGCAGGGGCAGATCATCATCTCAGGCTATGGCTCAACCATTACGCGCGTCGTGCTGATCGTTTCAGCTTACGCGGCGCAAACAACGCTTCCGGCTTTGTACCAGTTGCATATGACTTTGATGTAGAGAGATAGAACAGGCGAGAAAGGAAGGATTACCTTGAATAAAAAAGAGCGTGTAGAGGCCGCGCTGCGCGGCGACCCTGTTGATCGCGTCCCTGCCAGCGCGTGGGGGCATGACTTTACGCGCGAATGGGACGTCCTATCGCATGTTGAGTCGATGGTAGAAAATTTCAATCGCTACGATTGGGATTATATGAAAGTGAATCCGCGCGCGAGCTATCATGTCGAGGGCTGGGGCGTCAAAGTGGGGCCATCCGGCGATCCCTATAAAGCGCCCGTTTTTGAAGACACGCCCATCAAAAATGCCGCGGATTGGCGGCGTATTCGTCCGCTTGAACCAGACCGCGGCGCGCTGGCCGACATGCTGAAAGCGCTGCGGCTAATCAATCACGAGATCGGCTACGACGCCTATTTCGTGCAGACCATCTTCTGTCCGCTTGGCGTCGCCAAATACCTGGCGGGCAACGATGCCGCGCCTGTGCTGTATAGCATTCGTGAAGACCGTAAGGCGATGCACGCTGCCCTGCGCGTGATCACCGAAACCTTCAGTGCCTATGCCATCGCCTGCCTGGAAGAGGGCGCGAGCGGCATTTTCTACGCCACCAACGGCTGGGCCAGCGAGGGAATGCTGACGGCGGATCAGTACCGCGAGTTCGGCGAGCAATACGACCTGGAATTTCTGGATGCCACCAAGAGACGGGGCAAGTTCAATATCCTGCACAACTGCGGCACGCACATCTACTTCGATCAGCTCTCTTCCTATCCAGTGCAGGCGCTTAGTTGGGATGCCTGGGGCGAGGGCAACCCCGACCTGGGCGAAGGCAAGAAACGTTCCGGCAAGGCCGTCATGGGCGGCATTCGCCAGAAAATGACGCTCAAGAGCGGCTCGCCTGAGCAGGTGCGGGATGAAGTGGCGCAGGCGCTTGAACTGACGGGCGGGCGGCATTTCCTGCTGGCCCCCGGCTGCTCAATACCTCCGGAGACGCCGGCGCAAAACCTGGAAGCTATGCGCCGCGCCCTCTTCGCGTAACTTGACACCTGGACGGGTATTGGCTATACTTTTTCGACAAGGAAAGAATTCAAGAATTATGGAACGCTATCGAACAATGCGAGCATTCTCAGCAGGGGGGGTGATTTTTCGCCTTGTTCCATTGCATTCTTCAGCAGAGGAAACCATCCCAGCAAGCAGGCAATGGCTGGAACAGGAGCAGAGGGCCTCCGCTTCGTCGCCCACGTACACGATGGAAGTAGCGCTGGTGGGGCGCAGCTATGCCGGCATCTGGACATTGCCTAAAGGTACGCCGGAGCCGGGAGAGACGATGGAACAGGTGGCCGTACGCGAGGTACAGGAGGAGACCGGCTTGCAAGTACGCTTAATCACGTTTGTCGGCTACATCTCGTATTCTTTTGTGCGCGATCAAATTCGCTATCAGAAGCAGGTGCGGCATTTTCTCTTTGAAGCTATTGGCGGCGATATCTCCCTGCACGATCAGGAGTACGATGTGGCTTCGTGGTTTCCCTTATCCGAGGCATACCGTCACCTGACATACCAGAACGAAGTGTACATTCTTGGTCAGGCGGCAGATATGTTCCAGCGCTGGCTTGAATACCGGCAGCGGGAAGGGCAGCAGTAATCGTATGCAAAACAGGTCACAGTATCCGTTGGCGCGACAATTACTGTTTCCCTATAGCGGGGAAGAGGCGCTGACGCCCAGGCGCGCGGCGCGCGTCCTGCTCGCCTGGGCGCTGGTGATTCCGCTCCTCCTGGCGAGCGGCATGCTGCTACTGGCCGTGATTATGGCGTTGTCATTGCGGGAAATAGCCATCTATGGGCTATTCACATTCCTGTCAGGAGTCTTCATCTTCGGCGGACTAGGCGTTCTTGTGGTGGTGACGAATAACTGGTCGGCTCACGTTCGTCGTACAAGGCAGGCAGCCGGAGCTAGCAATACAAGTGGAGTGAGACATGGATCTAAGCGTTGAAGGCAGGTCAGAGCGTATCCCCCCTGGCTCGCATATTTGCCAGTTGTATAGCAAGGTGACGGAAATTCCCGGCGTCACCGCCCGCTTGATGAAAGTGGGGCTTGCTGCTTCGGAAAAATGCCTGTTCGCGGCAGCGCCAGCGCAGATCAAAGATTTCAAAGAAGAATTACTCAAGCTGCAAGTCAACGTAGACCAACTCATCGAGTCCGGGCAGCTTGTTTTGTTCGAAGACCGGGACACGTTCCTGGCGAACAGTAAACGCTTCGATCCGTATTTTCTGCTTTCTTCGCATCAAACGTTCATTGCCCAGGCGCTGCGCGAAGGTTGGAAAGCCGTGCGCATCTCGATTGACATGACCTGGCTCGCCAAAGATATCGCCACGCCTGAGCAGATATTGAAGTACGAGGCGGCCTCGGACGCTGTGTTCACCTTCCAGAACGCGCCGATCATTGCTCTGATGCACTACGATCACGGCAAGCTCTTGCCCAGCCTGATCGTCGAACTGCTCAAACTGCACCCGATCTCCGTTGTCGGCAAGTATATCCGCCGCAATCCCTACTATTTGAACTCCGAACAGTACATGCTCAAAATCTTGCGCATCAACCGTGACAAACAAAAAGGTAGTCAGTAGCGCGGCACATAAAAAGCCCGGTATCCGCGGATGCCGGGCTTTTTTATGTGTCGCGCTACTGACTAATTGAAGAACTGGCCCATGTTCAGGTTGCTCTGGCCGCCTGCCTGCTGCGCGCCTTCTGGCGTCGGCGGGTGATAGCTCATCGATTGGATGCCGATGCGCCCCGGCCCGGTCATACGGTTCAGCACAAAGGAGGCTCCGGCGACCAGGCCGCCGATCATGCCCAACAGGCCGCCGCCGCGCTGCGAACTGGCAACCGTGGTGACAGTCATTTGCACCGAGGGGTCTTTCCAGAGCCACGCGCCCGGCTCGACGTCCAGCGTCTCTCCCGGCTGGAGCATCTTCTCGAAAACGTTGCCGTAGCCGTGCAGTAGCACGATGCCTTCGCCGCCGCGCGCCGTGAACTGGTCGATGAATAATCCGGTGCGGCTGAACAGAATGTTGGCTGCCGAATTCACAAAGGTGAAGCCATAGTCAACGTTGCTGCTGGCTATCAGGAATTGATGCTCGCGCACCTCGACCATCTGGCCGGGCTGCAGGCGCAGCGCCACGATCTGCCCGACAGAGTCGCGCGAGAAGGAGATGTTGCCTGGACCTTGCGCCTCCGTCAGGAAAACCTGCAAACCGGAGAAGAAGCGCTTGGCCGCGCCCTGCATGGAGCGGAAGCCGATCTGCACGCCGGGATGCTTCCACAGCAGGATGTGATGCTCGAAGTAGACCGAGAGCTGGTTGCCCAGCATGACATCGGCAACCGGCACCAGCTCGCCGTCGATGGTGATCGTCATATCACCGACGTGAATTGGCCCTTTGGGGTTATGCAGTTCGGCCTTTGGCACGGCATTGCCGAACATACTATTGGCGTACTGCTCATATTCGTTAGGCGGGGCATAGACGCCCGACGGAGCGCCGTACTGGCTTTGCGGCTGTGGTTGCGGCTGTGGTTGCTGCGGCGGTGGTGGTGGCGCGCTCGCCAGCAGATTAGCTCCACAATTGGGACAAAATTTGACGCCATCGGCTGCCTGATTGTGACACTGCGGGCAAACCATCTTCGTACCTCCTTTGTAATTAGCACCCTTCTTTATCGGGGTCTGCTGCTGAATGTTGTAGCGGCGCAATGCATTGTACCACTACAACATTCGGCAGCAGACCCCTACAATTGTCTGGCATGATGATAGCAGGATTACCGGCAATATACAAGGGTGATTCATGATTTCGCTAGCGGGAAGTGCCAAATGTCGCTCGCCCCTGCATGTTGTTTGACAGAGCAGGCTTTTATCTGCTATAATCCGTTGGCAATTACGTCCGACGTATCGTCGGTTTTTTTGTCGATTCGTGGGGGAGCAGCGGGCAGGGATAAGCCACAGCCCCTTTGTGAGAGTCGATGAGCATAGATAGAGCAGAATCGTTAGACAGACGTTTCGGAGAGGACCGCTACTCATGCCAAACAGTGCATCTGCGAAAAAGCGCGTGCGCCAGGAAGAAAAGCGCCGCATGCACAATCGCAGCGTCAAATCTTCAGTGAAAACCTATATTACGAAGGCTCGCGTGGCTATCGACGATGGCGAGAACCGCGAAGAGGCCCAGGAAGCCGTGCGCCACGCCGTCAGCGAGCTGGATCGCGCCGCCAAAAAAGGCGTGCTGCATCGCAACAACGCCGCTCGTCGCAAGTCGCGCCTGATGAAGCGGCTGAACACGATGGAAGTTGAATAAGCGCTTGCGTCCATGAGCAAGTTTAAACGAGTGTATTAGGAGGTGAAATCATGGCCGAGAAATATGTCGCGCCAAAACCGGCGGGGCGAGCGCTGTTGGCTGCCGTCGAACACGATCAACTGCGTAAAGATGTCCCGCAGGTTCAATCAGGCGACACAGTGCGCCTGCAAGTTCGCGTCGTTGAGGGCAATCGCGAACGCTTGCAGCCCTTCGAGGGCATCGTTATGCGCCTGCGCGGCAGCGGCGTCAATCGCAATTTTACCGTGCGCCGCATCACGCATGGCGTAGGCGTTGAGCGCACGTTCCTGATGAATTCCCCGCGCCTCGAAAAGATCGAAGTGCTGCGTCATGCGCGCGTCCGCCGCAAACAGCTCTACTATTTGCGCGGGCTGACCAGCAAAGCGGCTCGCTTGAAAGAAGTGCGCCCGATGTCCAACAAAGAGGCCGCGGCAAAGGCTGCGAAGCAGGCTGCTCGTAATGCCAGCGCCAGTGAAAGCGAATAATCGACTCGCGCCGTCGCTTGCAGAAGAAATGGCCCTGCTCGCACAGGGCTGTTGCTTTATTGCCGGACTTGACGAGGCCGGTCGCGGTTGCCTGGCCGGGCCTGTCGTCGCGGCTGCCGTTATGTTGCGCCTCGAAGATGACCTGGCAACCGATCTCTCCGGCGTGAACGACTCCAAGCAACTCACTGCCCAGACGCGCGAAAGGCTTTACGACGTCATCTATCGCCACGCGCTGGCCGTTGGCGTCGGCGTCGGCCCCGTCGCGCTGATCGACGAGCGCAACATCTTGCAGGCCACCAAACAGGCCATGCGCTTCGCCCTGGCGCAACTGTCCACTCCGCCGCAGGCGCTCCTGCTCGACGCTCTCACTTTGCCCGGCATTACCATTCCGCAGCGTGCCATCATCCACGGCGACGCGCTCTGCCTCTCCATTGCCGCTGCCTCGATCATCGCCAAAGTTACCCGCGACCGCCTGATGCTGCAATTACACGAGGAGTATCCCGCTTACGGCTTCGCGCAGCACAAGGGCTATGGCACACCCGCTCACCTGGCCGCGCTGCGCGAGCATGGCCCGTCGCCCATTCACCGCCAGAGCTTTGCCCCCGTGCGCGCGTTACTGGACGGTACGCTGTTTGACACGTGTTCCGTACCATGCGAATAATGTTTTTGGCATATTATTCTTGCAGACCATCAACGCGATTGCTGAAAAAACGTTAGCAGATATCCAGAACGGATAGAATATTATGAATGATCGACAGGCTCGCCTGGAGGCGCTGGAGCGGCAATCCGGACGCCTGGAACGCCGCCAGGAGGCGTTGGAGGCACGCGCCAGCCAGTATTCCGGGCTGCTGATTATGATCGTTATCGGCGGCTGTGTGGTCACTATTGTCGCGCTGACCGCGCTGCACCTCTTTGGCTTTATCTTTACGCTGGCGGCGATTGTCGCCTCCGTGGTGGTGATACGTTACCTTAACCAGGTCAATGCGAGTATCTCCAGGAATCGCATCTGGGTGCAAATGAAGAAGACGCAGGTTGCGCGGATGCAACTGGACTGGGAGGCCATTCCTGCCGTTTCAGAGCGTTCGGAAACGACCGATCACCCATTTGAGATTGACCTGGATATTACCGGCGAGCGTTCTCTGCACCAGTTGATCAATACCGGCGTCTCCGTCGAGGGCGTGCAGCGCCTGCGGGACTGGCTGCTGGCTCCAGCGCCCGACATCGAGGCGATTCGCCGCAGGCAGGGATTGCTGCGCGAGCTGACCCCGCTCAGCGCCTTTCGCGATAAGTTCCTGTTTCACGCGCTCTTTGCCACGCGCTACGGCAGCGATCAGTTGAGCGGTGAGGCGCTGGTGGAATGGCTGAAAAAAGATGACGCACCCCACATTGGGCGTATAGAACTGATCTTCCCTACAATTCTATCAGGCTTGTTCTTTCTAACGCTGCTGTCGTTTCTCTTCGCGCATCTTTCTGTCATCTACTGTATCGCACTGCTCTTGCTCTCGCTGCTCTGGTTTCTGCTGAGGGGCAAGAAGCGCGGCAACCTGTTCGTCGATGCTCATTACCTGCGCATCGCCTTCGAGCGGCTCAACGAAATCTTCGGGTTTCTGGAAAAATATCGCTACGGGAAGCATTCACAACTCAGGCAGTTGTGCGAGCCGTTCTATCTCTATGCCGACTATCGACCCTCGGTGCTGATGCGCCGTCTCTCGCGCATTGCCACCCGCTCCGAGATGGAAGGAACTGAGATCGTGTGGCTGCTCGTCAATGCCATCATCCCGCTAGGCTTTTACCTGGCGTACCAGTTGCAAGAGTGCAAAAAGCGCGTCGCCAAATATTTGCCGACCTGGCTGGATGCCTGGTATGAGCTTGAGGCGCTCTGCTCGCTGGCAAATTTCGCCTACCTCAATCCTGACTACACGCTGCCGAAGATCGAACTGAATGATCGGCCAGAGAAAGAATGCGTGCTGTTTGAAGCGCGCGGCCTGGGCCATCCCCTGCTCAAGCATAGAGAGAAAGTGGTCAATGACTTTGCCATGCATGATCTGGGCGAAGTCATGCTGATTACCGGCTCGAACATGGCCGGCAAAAGTACGTTTTTGCGCACGCTGGGCATCAATCTTTGCCTGGCCTACGCGGGCGCGCCGGTCAACGCGGCCTCGCTGCGTACCGCGCTGTTTCGCCTCTACGCCAGTATCAAAGTGAGTGACTCTATCGCCGATGGTTACTCGTACTTCTACGCCGAGGTGCGGCGGCTCAAAGCCTTGTTGGCCGCGCTGGAACAGGCTGATCAGCCCCCGCTTTTCTTTCTCATCGACGAGATTTATCGCGGCACGAATAACCGCGAGCGCCTGATCGGCAGCCGCGCTTACGTGCGCGCCCTCGTCGGCCATCGCTGCGTCGGCGCAATCTCCACGCATGACCTGGAACTGGTCACGCTCTCCGAACTCTTCCCGGCCATCAAAAACTACCACTTCCGCGAAGAAGTGCGCAGAGGCAAGATGATCTTTGAATACCGCCTGCACACAGGCCCCTGTCCCACAACCAACGCGCTCAAGATCATGAAGCTGGAAGGTCTGCCCACCGAATAGGGCATTACCACCATGCGCCGGGCGGCATATCCTGAAAGGCGATGCGTCGGGGCATTCTGAAACCCGGAGGAAGCGCGGGAGCCTCTGGTCCTGGCGGCGGCAGCGTGTTTGCGCTGACCATCTGCTCGCGCAGCGCAGCGATCTGCCCTTCCATGATGTTGCCCATCATACCGGGCTGCCGCGTGGCAATCCAGCGCATCATCGCCGAGAGGAACAATTCTTTCAGATAGGCGAAAGAGAAGTCCCCGGTCAGTTCGGCAAGGTGGGCAATGATCTCGTCTGAGAGGCGCAAGTCGGCTTGCAGTGATGCGTTCCACAGCGCAATGTATGCCTGCCGTTCCGGCTGGGAGGGCAAGTCGAAGTGATACTTGCGGTCGAAGCGGCTGGGCCGGTCGAGAATAGAGAGATCGAGCCGTTCCGGGTGATTGGTGGTGGCGAGGGTGATGATACCCGCGTTGCTGGCGAAGCCATCCAGTTCGTTCAGAAAAAAAGAACGGTTGCGCGATGTGAGCAGGGAGTCGAGATCTTCCAGGACAAGGACGCATGGGGCCGATTGCCGGGCGCGATCGAAGACCTGGTGGATATTGTGTTCGTCGGTGCTATATTGAGCGTTGAAGCTCTTGACGTAGAGGCAAGGCTGCTCCAGGGCGTTGATCAACGCTTTGACGGCGTGCGTTTTGCCATTACCGGCGGGACCAATAAACAAAATGCCGCGTTTCCAGGGAATGTCATACGTTTCGTAGAGAGCGCGAGCGGCGAAAAATTGCGTGATATCCTCGTAAATCTCTTGTTTGAGGCTTCCTTGCAAGATCAGGTTGTCGAATGTTGCGCCCTGGATATCGAGATAGAGGTCTTCATCTTTGTACCAGCAAGCGTCGTCGAAAACGAGGAGTTCGCCTCGTACCTGGGCATTCCAATGGCACACCACGCTGATAAATTGCTTCGCAATCTCGCGGCTCTCGGCCACAATCCAGTAGTGATAAACCCGGTTTGGCCCTTCACCCCAGTTCATAACCACGACCTCAAGCTTGTGGCCCTCCCATGCTAACTTGAACCAGGCGTTCTTTGACCGGTCATAGGTTGTGTTCTTTTTCGCGCCCAGCCAGCGCGTCATGACCTGGTTGTGAACGGAAGATACATGTGCCAGCGTACAGAGATCGGCGTTCGCGTATTCTTCCGGGTTAAAGAGGCCATCGCGTCCCTCGACAAGCGCTTTGTCCGGGAATGCCTCGCGCAGGCGCTGGCTGACGACATAATCGATGGCGTTAGAAGGCTGGCAAAGTGCGTTGCTAAAAAAGCTGTCGATATCCATAAGCTGCGTTGTCTCCTGATCAGTGAATTTGAGCTGACATCAACCCGTTTGACAACCCTAAAAATTACGCACGTTAACCGCCAAAGTTGCAGCTTACATATCGCGTTCCACGCTGCGGTCGATTTTGCCGCCATTCGTCAGCAAGATGCCGCGCGCGCGCGACTTGCGCACCGCGTTGTTCGCGTCCGCAAGGCGCACGGCGACGACGGTCAGCGCGCCCTGCTCATTCTTCTTTTGTGCCGATTCGACCTTCGCCATGTTCTGCCCGATGGCCCCGCGTACCGGCCCGCGCCTCGTAAAGCCGATCACCGCGCCCACGATCACGCCCACCGCCGCACCGATAATTGCGCCCAGCGGCTCCGTTATAGAAGCCACGGCGAAGTGCGCGGCGAACAGGATC
>Ga0207416_1000787_pt1 | contig 48837 bp, 50 predicted proteins | sample PaiPotPPM11metaG_FD_184107 | JGI IMG/M metagenome (GOLD analysis project Ga0207416, IMG submission 184107) | Iron sulfur acid spring bacterial and archeal communities from Banff, Canada, to study Microbial Dark Matter (Phase II) - Paint Pots PPM... ...
GTGACACGGGTGAACAGGTGTTGGACAAGGCGGACCACTCCTTCACAATCGAGGAAACGTCATAGGGTCTACCCTGCATCGTATTTCAGACGACCGGTCGTGTCAAGGTGAACGCGCTCCGAGGACCGTTGGCGACGGGAGACCCCCGAGAATCGTCCGCTTAAATTCTCAAATTCCATTAGCTGGGTTGGTCCTGTGAGCCCGACGGTTCAGCGTCGGGCGGTGCGCCGGACACGGCTCCCGGTCGATCGCAGTGCTCTGCCATGCACCCCGGTTCGGCCCCGTCCTTGACAACCCCGGCCGTCCGTGTATAACGGAAAGGTCGGTGTAAGGGGGTTCCCGGTGCGTCGCGCCGCGGCGGTCCTGCTGTTCGTCGTCCTGGCGGTCATGCCGGTGGCCGCCAGCGCCGCGCCGCGCGCGGCGGCAACGCAGGTACCGGGCCGGGCGCCCGCGGCCCGGCTGCCGGCGTGGCAGACACCGGGTCGCGCGGCCGCTCCGCGGCTGGCCGCCCCGCAAACTACCTTACGCCCGACCGTCCGCTCGGGCGACGGCATCGCGCTGGGCGCTTTCATCCCCGAGGCTCCCGCGATGGCCAGCGCCATCGATGGCTACACCAGGGTCGTCGGCGTATCCCCCGCCATCGTGATGTGGTACGAGGATTGGGCGCACAATGGGTTCGACCCGGCCTTGATGCAGACGGTCGCCGCGCGCGGCGCCACGCCGCTGGTGACCTGGGACCCCTGGGATTGGAGCGGCGACGCCATCGATCAGCCGGCCTATTCCCTGAGCGCTATCGCGGCGGGCGGCCACGACGACTACGTGCGCCGGTGGGCCACGGCCGCCGCCGCCTGGGGCCGGCCGCTCTACCTACGCTTCGCCCCGGAGATGAACGGGGTGTGGGCGCCCTGGGAGGCCTTTGTGAACGGCAACACGCCCGCCGACTACGTGGCGGCCTGGCGACACATGGTGAACATCTTCCGTCAGCAGGGCGCGACCAACGTGCGCTGGGTCTGGTGCCCCAACGTCATCGCCAGCGACGCGCTCACCTTCGCCCCGTTCTATCCGGGCGACGCCTACGTGGACTGGGTGGGCCTCGACGGTTACAACGGCGGGACCGCGCTGCTGTGGGGCGGCTGGCTGAGTGTCAGCCAGCTCTTCGGCCCGTCCTACGGGGTCCTGACCGCGCTCACGAGCAAGCCGGTGATGATCGGGGAGACAGCCTCCGCGGAGGCGGGTGGGGACAAGGCGGCCTGGATCACCCAGGGCCTGCTGACCGACCTGCCGGCCCAGTTCCCGGCCGTCCGCGCGATGGTGTGGTTCGACGGCGTCAAGGAGACCGACTGGCGCGTCAATTCGTCGCCGGCGGCGCTGGCCGCCTTCCGCCAGGTGGCCGCCTCGCCACTGTATCAAGGCTCGCTGCACTGATCCGCTCGCCGTATCCCAGCGGACCGGCTTCGATCGCCTCAAGGCGGGATCAGGGGGCTACCGTTTCCGACCTTTGCCTCGGTGACGCTCGGGAGTGGGGCCACGGCCGGCAAGGTAACCGGCTGGCGCTGCCTTATCACAGCGGGTGGCCCCTCACCCTCGAACCGGCGGTCCCAGCCGATCCGCTGCGCTTCGCCTTCCGCAGGCGCTCCCGAGTAGGTATGCCGCGCCATCCCTACAGCGCGTTAGTACGATACCGGGAACATGTGAGGAAATTGTGCGGCCGGAGCCAAGAATGGTTGGGTTCGACGCCCGTCACGCTTCGCCTGGCGAGCCGCTACCACGGTCGCGTAGGCTGCTGAGCCGTTGAGCCTGAGCGCCTTCCCAGCCCAGCGCTCCTGGATTGTAGTACCGGCGGCCGGCGAGCGATGCAGGGAGATGAACCTGGTCGGCAAAGTGCTCAGCGTGATCGTGCGCGTATCGGTAGCCACGTCCATAGCCCATCGCACGGTCCAGTCCGGTCACGGCATTGCGCAAGTGCAAGGGCACCGGCTGATTGAGGGTTTCGCGCACGTCCTGAATGGCCGCGCCGTAGGTGGTGATCGCCGAGTTGCTCTTCGGCGCCAGCGCCAGGTAGAGCGTCGCCTCAGTGAGCGGCAGATACCCCTCCGGCATGCCGATGAACTGAACCGCCTGCTGCGCCGCCACGGCAATGGGTAGCGCCTGAGGGTCGGCCAGACCGATGTCTTCGGCCGCCAGGATCACCAGGCGGCGGGCGACAAAGGGGGCGTCCTCACCCGCTTCCAGCATGCGAGCGAGCCAGTACACGGCGGCGTCGGGATCGGAGCCGCGCACGCTCTTGATGAACGCGGAGATCACCTGATAGTGCTGATCCCCGGCGCGGTCGTAGAGCAAGGCGCGGTGCTGCAGCGCCTCCTCGATGGCCTCCTTGCCGACCTGGCGCGTGCCATCATCGCTCGCCGCGGTCGCCGCGACGGCGAGCTCGAGCGCATTGAGCGCCACGCGGGCGTCGCCGTTGGCGATCCGCACCAGATGCTGCAAGGCGTCGCCGGCGAGCTCGACCCGCTCATCGCCCAGCCCGCGCTCGCTGTCCGCCAGGGCGCGGCGAACCAACTGCTCGACCGAGGCGTCGGGCAGCGCCTCCAGCCGGAAGACGCGGCAGCGCGATAGGAGCGCCGCGTTGACGGCGAAGCTGGGGTTCTCCGTTGTCGCGCCGATCAGTGTGATAAGTCCACTCTCCACGAAAGGGAGGACAGCGTCTTGCTGCGCCTTGTTGAAGCGGTGGATCTCGTCGACGAAGAGGATCGTGCGTCTTCCGCCGGCGCTGCGTGCCAGGCGCGCCTGCTCGGCGGCGCGGCGCAGGTCGGCCACTCCCGCGGAAACGGCGCTGACGCGGATGAACTGGGCGTGCGTGAGTCGAGCGATCACCTCGGCCAGGGTCGTCTTGCCGCTGCCCGGCGGTCCCCAGAGGATGAGCGAGCCGAGTTGATCGCGCTCGATGGCGCGCCGGAGCACGCGCTCGCGCCCAATCAGGTGTTCTTGACCGAGCAGCTCGTCGAAGCTGCGCGGGCGCATCCGCGCGGCCAGCGGCGCGCCTGGTCCGTCGCCGTCGTCGGGCGCCCCCGCCGGCTCCGCCACCGCGCCCGGCAGGGCCGGCTGCTCCTGCTCGACGCCGCGCTGCCGGTCTGTTGTTGCCTTCTGGCTCCTGCCGTGCTGGGCCACGTTCGTGTCCTCCGCCGCACTCGTTCCCGTCGATCTGCCATTGTAGGGCGGCGACGGGTCCGGGACTGTGTATAGACCACTGCCATCGACGCCAAGCTCGATCGTCCTGGCGTATCCGGCGCACTTGCTGCTCGTCATTAGTACAGGGTCATGCGGTCCATCCGGTGATATTAGGTGGCATTTGGCGCCTGGCGACTGAAGTCGCGGCTAACCCTGCTGAGCCCGCCTTCGCGGGCTCTGACCAGCCGGCCAGCCCGGCGTGGGTCTGGCTCCTTAGAGTCCGCGAAGGCGGGCTTAGCAGGTGGTAGCCCGCGAATTTATTCGCCGGGGGTCCGTTGCCGCCGGACGTCCCCCGATCTTGGTGGAGGCGCCACTGACGATTGCCGATGGAGTTGATTAGCCATGCCGGAATGTACGCCTGGGGCCGCGCAGCTCCTACCGCTGCTTGACCATCTCGCCGAGGCCGGCTATCCGACTGCTGACGCTTGGCGGGGATGGCAATGCTCGCAGATCAACGGCGGCGCCAACAATCTGCTCTACCGGGCCAGCGACGGGGATAGCAGGGTCGCCATCAAGTTCACCGTCCGCGACGATCGCGATCGCGCGGGCCGGGAGCACGAGGCGCTGCTGGCGCTGCAACGGGCTGGCGTGGACGTGGCCCCGCGCCCGCTGTTGCTCAGCCGCGATCGTTACCGCCAGCCGGTGGTCGTCGCGACCTGGCTCGACGGCGAGATCAGCGCCGCTCCTCCGGCATCGCCGGACGAGTGGCGTCTGTTGCTCGATCACCTCGAGGTGTTCCACGCCGTCTCCCCGTCGCTGTCGTCGCCCGTGCAGCGGCCGGCCGTGCTGACAATGGCGAGCGCGGCCGGCGGCCTAACGTGCATCCACGAGCAGGTCGAGCGCAGTCCCGCGCAGGCCCGGCCCAGGGAGTTGCTGGACCTTGTGGGTCGAGTCGACGCGACGGACTTTTCGGATTGGCCGGACGCACCCCTGGCGCTGTGTCGCTGCGATCCCAACCCGACCAACTTCGTGCGCCGCTCCCCGCGCTGGGCCTCCGTCGACTGGGAGAACGCCGGGTGGGGAGACCCCGCCTTCGAGCTGGCGGAGATGCTCGTCCATCCGGCCTACTTATCTATTGCCGAGGAGCAACGCCGCAGGGTGATCGACGTTTGCTGCAGGCGCAGCGACGATCGCATGCTTCGTACCCGCATCGGCGTGTACACCGTGCTGATGCTCGTCTGGTGGGTCGCACGCTTCGCCCGCGCCATCTATGAGGTCCCGCGCGGCCTGGACCGCCGCATGGTCGAGCGCCCGGACAACTGGCAGGAGGATGCCGTGCAGAAGTACGAGCGCTACCTGCGCATGGCCCACCGATCGCTCGATTTACAAGGAAATAGGCCGGGTTCGTAACGGGCGCGAAAGACTGCCTGGCGTTACACCAGCGGACACCTAGTACGCCGGGCCGGCAACCGCGTCAGCTCGGGGTACCTCTTGCAATTCCTGCCTGAGCTCCGCGGCGAAGGCACGGCAGCGCTCGACCGCGTTGCCGACGTGCGCGCGCGGGTCGAGGAGCGCGAGCACCTCCTGATGAACCGCGTCATAGGAGCCGGGCACGCGGCCACTGGCCATTGCGGCGTCGGCGAGCCTGTCTGCCAGCGGGTTGGGCTGGCCGGCCTGCACTGCCGGCCACGACGCCATTGCCGCTTCTCTGATCAGCTCGTGCAGCTCCTGGCGGCCGAAGCCGCGCTGCCGAACCCAGGTCAGCAAGAGGCGCTCGGTGCCGGCGAAGGGGCCGTAGGCGTGCAGGTTGCGCTCGACGGCGGCATCGTTGACGACCAGGCCGGCTGAGACGTACTGCATTGCCCCCAGGATCTCGTCGATGGCCAGGAACGCCTCGGGCAGGATCAGCCGCCGCGCCGCGGAGTCGTCCAGGGTCCGCTCCAGCAAGCTGTGCGCGGCATTGCCGGAGGCTACGGGCGGGAGCGCCATCACGTAACGCGCCAGCGAGCAGACACGCTCCGTCGTGCGCGGGTTGCGCTTGAACGGCATGGCGCTGGAGCCTATCTGGTTTCGCTCGAACGGCTCGGACAGCTCGCCGAAGCCGGGCGACTGCAGCACGCGGACATCGAAGGCAAACCGATAGGCCGATTGGGCAATGGAGGCGAGCACGTTGAGGACCAGTACATCCTGCTTGCGCGGGTACGTCTGGCCGGCGATGGGGTAGGCCGGAAGATTGAAGGTAGCAAGCGTTCGATCTTCCAATGACGAGGCATCGTCGGCCAGGCCATCGAGGAGCAGCGTGTAGGACGCGGATGTGCCAACTGCCCCCTTGAAACCCTTTCCGCGCAACTGCTCGCCTACCCAGCGGAGCTGACGCAGGTCGAGGAGGAAATCTTGCGCGTACATGGCGAGGCGATAGCCGAGCGTGGTCGGCTCGGCCGGCTGCAAGTGCGTGTAGGCCATGCACAGCCGTTCAGCGTGTCGCTCGATCTGACCGGCCAGCGCGTGCAGTACGCCCCCCAGCCGCTGCAGGACGTAGGCGAGCGACTCGCGCAGGCGTAGCACGTCGGCGTTGTCCTCGATGTCGGCCGAGGTGGCGCCCAGGTGTAGCTTGCCGCCGCCGACGGTGGCCTGCTCGGCGTACGTCCGGATCTCGGCCATCACGTCGTGGCGAGTCTCGCGCTCGATGGCATGGGCGCGCGGGATGTCGATGTCTTGGACGTGGGCGCGCAGGTCGGCCAGCTCCGCGTCGTTGACCAGCCCGACGCCGTGCTGCGCCTCCGCCAGCGCCAGCCAGAGCCGGCGCCACAGCAGCCGGTAATGCTCCTCCGACCAGATGCGCCGGAGCGTGTCGCTGCCGTAGCGCCAGGTAAACGGCGAGAGAAACTGCGCCTGCGTGAAGACCTCGGTATTGTCGTCGCTCACATTCTTCCTCGCCATCCGACCCTAACGGTATATGCCTATGCGCTCCGCCTCGCAGCCTTCATTGTAATGATTGGCCCAGCAGGTCGGTGGCAGTCCGAGGGCGAAGGGACGAAGTCGCGGCGGGCACATCCGGGGCGCGATCGGGGTGGCCCAGCCCTCTTCGCGCCCCGGTGCGCCGCGTTAGCGGCCTTGTTACTGGCCGATCAGCTACCGGGCAACAGGCAGAACCCGATGTCCGTGCTGGTAAAGGTGGGTGGGGTTAGGCTGATCAGTTGAGCGCTGATCGTGCCGACCCACACGAAGCCGGCCAGGTTGCCGGTCCCTTGGTTCGCCGTGAAGTTGCCGGTCGCATGCCTGGTGGTCAGGTCGGCGTGCCCCGTGTAGCGGACGGTCAGCGTGCCCGCATTGCCCGGCGCGCTGACGACGTAGGAGCCGTGGAGGTCCGACTGCCCTGTGGCCGTGTTGAGAATGATGTCCTGCGCGCCCGCGAAGGCGTCGCCCGCGAGCGGACCGGAGCTATAGTGGCCCGCGACGCCACTGTCCCGGAAGATCTCGATATCTCCCGCTGTCTTTACCGTGCCGATGCTCGTCGTCGCGATCGTCAGCGCACCGGTACACGTTGCGGGCAGACTCGCGGCCGCCGCCGGCAGCGTGGCTGCCGCCGCCGCTGCGATGGCAAGCCCGATAGCCAACCCATGTCGAAGGCCCTTGAACACCGTTATGCTCCTTAACTCCATAACTCTCTGCGCGGCTGCCGCCGGGCGGGAAGGGCCACGGTGGCTCCTTCGTACGCCAGCGACAGCGTTGAACAAGCTCCTCGTTCGCGTTTGCTACCCTAGCTCACCGAGCATTCTCCTTATCCTGCTCCTAGCCGGCCGGGGCGGGGACAGGGGCCGCCAGTACGTTCAATAGGCCGGCTAGCCGGTGCGGCATCGTCAACATCGGGAAGTGACCGGTCGGCATTTCGTGATAGCGCCAATTCGCGCTGCCGCGGATCCCAGCGGCGATGTGCCCGAATGGGTCGCCCGCCGGCTTGTCGGTGCAGTAGATGAAGGTGCGGGGCAATCGAGCCATAGCCGGATTGGTGATGCGCACAGGCTCCGTGTAGGTCTTGAGGGATTGGGGCAGTCGCCGGCGAAGCAACTGCTGGATCTCGGCCTCGGACAAGCCGTCCGCGTCGACCCGGCCGGCGGTCTGATGGGCCAGCGGCGGCACCTTCCACCCGTCGCCGATCGTTTGCGCTTGCTGTTCCCAGGCGGCGCGCATCGCTGGCGGCATGAAATCGAACATCGCCTGGCCATCGGCGGGGACGAAGGCATCGAGGTAGATGAGCTGGGCCACGCGTTCGGGCGCCTCGCCGGCCACACCGGAGATCACCATCCCGCCGTAGCTATGCCCGACCAGCATGACGTCGCTCAGCTCCTCGTACGCCAGGACCGCCGCAATGTCCTGAATGTGCGTCGTTAGACCAATCCCCTGCCCGGCCAGGTGAGCCCGCTCGCCCACCCCGGTGTGCGTGGGGGTGTACATCTCGTGTCCTGCCGCCTGCAACAACCGACGGACCCGTTGCCAGAGCCACCCTCCGGTCCCGGCGCCATGCACGATCACGATCGTTGCCATCGGAAACCCTTCCGCTGTGCCAACCAGCAGCACCACTGTGCAGCCGGACCTCACCGCTCGATTACTGCCGCAACACCCGCGCGCTTCGGCGCTGAGTTTGCCGGTCAGCGTCCGGCTGTCGGACCAACAATCGCCGGACGCCACACTACCGGTCCTCCGCCAGTGCCCCGTCAGGGCGGGGTCTGGGGTGTCCCCAGAATAATCCCTTCTTGTCCTTATCCAATAATGGCCCAACAGATCTCCTGTTGATGCACTAGGGCAGGAGGACCCGCCCGGCATAGGTGAAAATGGGCCCGGCGCCCTGGAAGCTGACGTCGCCGCCCAGCGCCGCCGTGCCGCCGGTGATGACGGCACGGCCTTGCACGGCGTCGCCGTTGATCGTGTAGACATCGAAGAAGTCCACGGTACCCGCGTGACCGGCAACGGTGCCGGTGAACTTCTCCGGCCCCTGACAGGTCCCCTGGCCCGATGCGCGCACCACACAAGTGGCCTGGGCGACCGAGGCGCCGGTGAAGGTTCCGGTGAAGCTGGCGGTCGACGCCACGCTGAGGGTGGTGACGCCGCCGACGGACTGGACCACCGTGGGCACGAAGCTGGTGCTCATGCCGCTGCCGCTGGCCGGCGTCAGCGTGGCCGCGGAGGCCACGGGCACGGGAGCAGCAGCAGGACTGCGAGTAGGCCCACCAACAGGGGACGGGCCTTCAAGGGAATGACAGCCTTCCGTTCGTTCGTAGCCATGTGCTGTCCTCCTGAAACGTACATCGGTCCCAGTGGCCTCAGCCCGCCTGGGAATCCACGACCAGTTCCGGTGGCGGACCCGGTGGCGGCTGCGTCAGGTCAAAGCCGTGTACTTCCTTGACCTGCTGGACGAACCATCGGGTAAAGGCGTCGTCACCGGCGCCAAAACGCTGGAACGCCCCCGCCGGGTCATCGCCCTCCAGGGTGACGATCACCAAGTCCCCCTGTGGTGTGGATTGGAAGAACGTCCGCTCCCGGACCCCGAGGCGTTGCCGGGAGGCCACGTAGTCTCGCTGCCGCGCACCGCGCAGCTCCCCGACGAAGCTCCGCCACTGTCCCGTTTTGCCCGTCAGGATTGGTATGGACATCGCCAGTAGGGCCATGTCGAAACTCCTTCCTCGAAACACGAATCTCAACTGCTGAGAAGCGATAACGACGAACCGCCGACGATAGCGAGGAGCTCGGTGCCTATGCGCTCACCTCCGTTCTTGTACCCGCCAGTTGCACCGATCAATCAGGAAGGCCCCCGCGGCCCATCGCCCGCCGCTGTACGACGCGGAGTGCGCCGAGAGCCAGTAGGAGCACGGCTAGTAGAAGCAACGTTGCCGGCGCGGCTTCACTCGCAGCGCCACCGCCGGTGCCCGGCATCCGGCTGGGTACGACCTGGGCGACCTGAGCCGGCGAAACGGTGAAGGGGAAGGGCACGTCCCGGAACGATGACGTTCCAGCATCGTCGAAGGCGACGTAGTCGCCCGGCGCGAAGGTGGCTGTGATCCACTCGTGCTGACCCGGACTGAGATCGCCGGTCCCACCGTTGGCGCCGGCGGGGTCGACTACCGATCCCGTTTGGTTGGCCTTGAACGCCGTCGCGAAGTCGGCGGCGGTCTTGCCGGGGCGCAGCTTGAGGATGATCGCCTGGTGCAACTGCGCGCCGTCGTTCGTGACTTTGACCGTGTGCGCTCCGGCGCCGAGGCCAACGGGCACTCCGATCCCGCTGTCCTTCAGGCTGATCGCGACGTCGGCTTGGGGCAGGTCAACGGCCCCACCGCCGGGTCGGGCCACGACGGTAATCGGCCTGAGCAACCCCTTGAAGAAGTCGGGCACGCCATCCGCCGTGGAGCGGGTCGCGCTCAGCAGGACGAGCTGTCCCGCCGGCAGGTCGAGCACGGCGTGCTGACTGGCGCCGGGCTGCGTCATGCTCATCCCGCCGTAAGCGGCCGCGACCAGCGCAAAGAGCGCGTCGGCGGTTCTGGCGGCCTTCACGTCGTCGAGGGTCTTGCCCTCCTTCAACTGCCAGACCTTGAGGTTGTGGCTCGCCTTGCCGTTGTTTTGGTAAGTAACGGCGACCGGGCCGGCGTCGACCTGCACCGGCGCGTCGAAGGCGTACTCGGTCGCGGTGATCGTGACCTGTTGCGGGGCGGCCGCGGGTGCGGCGGCGACGGCCGCCGGCAAGGCCCCGAGTGCCAGTGCCACCACCAGGCCGGCCCCGGCGGCAACGAGCTGCTTGACAAGTCGCATGGGTCTACCTCCTTCTGGGGTCGGACGGAGCGAGCTGCTGCGTCCGCGAGCGATACCGACGACCAGCGCCGACATCCGTGACAGGGCGAGCGGATGAGGGCTTAGGGCGCTGCCTGCCCCGGCATGGGGATGGCGCCGAGCTGCTGCATCAGGCCCAACTGGTCGATGTTGGCCCAGTGCTCCGTAATCTTGCCGCCCGCACACCGGCCGATGTGGATCTCCGTCCAGGTCACCTGCTTGCCGGTCGTGGGAATGCCCATAAAGGTACCCCGGTGCGTGCCGCGCGCCGTCAGCCGCGCCACGACCCTGTCGCCTTCGGCCACCATGTCGTCGACCGTATACCGGAAATCGGGGAACGCCTCGAAAAGCGCGCCCCAAAACGCCTTCAATCCGGCGAGACCGGCTGGCATGCCGGGCGGGAGCGGGACGTGGTCGACATAGTCGGGGAGAAAATAGCCATCGATCGGTGCGAGGTTGTGCGCGTTGAAGACTTCCTCGGTCAGACGGCGGACGAGGGCCTTGTTCTCTTCGGTGGACATGGAATCTCCTCCTTCTAAATGTTCTCTCGATGGCTGAGTGCGGACGCCGGCGACCGTCACCGGCGCCTACTGCCGATGGTCATTGGGCCGCTCATGCGGCTGGTGGCGCGGGCATGAGGCCGAGCTGGGTGAGCATGATCACCTGGTCGAAGTAGAGACGGTGCCCCATGAAGCGGCCGTCCCTCGCCTGGAAGACGTCGCAGAAGGGAAGATCAATCTGGCGGCCGGTCGGCGGGATGTCGCCTGCCGGGCCGGCCATGCGTCCGGTATTTGTCCCGGTGAAGTTGCCTTCGACCATGATCGTGTCGCCCGACTCCACGACCGTCTTGAGGTGGATCCGCCCATCAGGAAATGCGGTATAGAATGCCTGTCCATACGCCGCGAACGGCTCGAGTCCCCGCATCGTTCCAGCGCCGGGAGCGGTGGTCTCGACGTCGGGGCTGAAAACCTCGAGCAAAGTGCTGTTGTCCTGGGTATTGATCTGCTGGTAGTGCTTCTCGACGAGTGAACGCAGTGTTGACATGTTCTCCTCCTTGCGCTTCGTTTCTCAATGCACGGTGTCGTGGCTAAGGGCGCCATGGGTTGATGCCGGTGCTGACGCCGAGCGGGAAGCGGCGCCGCGCGGGAGCGCCCCAGCTCACGTCCTGGGGGGCCCGGCCCCAGCCGATCGGGAGCGCTCCCTGAATGCCGCTCGCCGAGCGCTCGCCCTACTCGCCCCAGACGACGCCCCCGTTTGCCAATGCCGTGGCCACGTCGAGCAGCATCAGGCCGACGGCAATGGCGAGGGCGAGTAGCTTGGTGCGCATGTGGTCACCTCCTTCCTTACCACCTACTAACGCAAACCGAGTGTTCAAGTCAGGGCCGGCGGCCCATCGTCCGCCGATGGGCGACGGTCATGGCGGTAAGAGACAACAGCAGCATGGCTGGGAGGACTAGCCTGATCGGCAGGGATTCACTCGCAGCGCCACCGCCGGTGCCCGGCATCCGGCTGGGGACTTGCGCCACACGGCTCGCCGCCTGCAGCTTGGCGAGCGTCTGCGCGGTGGCGGTGGAGATGATGGATGTGATCAATCCGCCCTGCACGACGTACGTACCCCGGTACTCGATGGGAGCGAGCCCCCGCTTGCGCAGGGAGTCTTGGGAAATCATGGCGGACAAGGTGACCGTGTCGCCCGCCACCTGGAGGCCGGCCAGGTCGACGTGGACGTTGTCGGCGATCTCTCCCTGCACGAATGCACGGTACTGCTGCTTCCCCGTGACGATGCCGGTTGAGTTGGGCGGAGGCGGTTGGATCCTGGCCTCGACGTTGTCGGCGAAGTAGACCATCGCCGCGTCGAGATCGTGGGCGTTCACGGCGGCATAGTAGCCGCGTACGACCGACTCGGGGTCGGCGCCCTGAGCCGCGGCCACGAGCGGGAACGTCAGCAGCAAGCTCATCGACAGGACGGCAATAAGGATCGGGTACGACCGCATGGCTGGCTTCTCCTTTCCAATGAAACGGTGATCCACAGAGGCGCCTCGCGAGTTGTCGCTCCTGCATCTCTGTAGGCCAATATGGCGCCTTCCGGTGCTCACTTGCCAGATCGAAAGGCGCCCATCCGTTGGTCAACGCCACTCCGGCGGATTGGCGAGCTCATAGCTTGAGACGGGCTAGGAACTGGCGATGCTGTAGCTGACGGCGGCGGTGCTGTAGTTGAAGACCTGCACCAGCACTGTGCCACCGGTGGCGCTGGGCGTCACGGTGACGCTGGGCGCGCTGGAGGTCACGGCATCGCCCAGACCGGTCGCCCGCCCTTTGGCGCTGCCGAGGAGCGTGCCGTTCTGGTAGACGTTGAAGCCCACGGCGTGGGCCTGGCCCGCGTCGAAGGGACTGTAGTTGAGGGTGATCGTGGTCGCCGCGCCGCTCGGATTGGCGATTTCATAATAGGCGAAAGCGCCGCCGGAAGTGCCGGCCAGCGCGCCGGTGACTGGGCCCGGCAGTTGCGCGGCCTGTACCTGCAGCGCGCCATGCATCCAGTCGTGGATGGTGCACTGGTAACGGTAGGTCCCCGGCTTGGTCGAGCCGTTGGTGACGATCGACCAGGCATTGACGGACGTCAGGCCGTTGAAGTTGGGTCCAAGCAGCACACCCGCGTCGACCAGTTGGCTCGGATCGCTGAGCGCCGTGCCGGATGGTACGTTGCCCGGATCGCCGATGCCCTCCGGCTGACTCGCGCCCGGCTCCACGCAGACCGCGGGCGGCGGCGCGCCAGGGATGTTCGGGATGCCGATGTAGCCGTGGCCGCAGTCGAACCCAAATGGCTGGGGCAAGTTCGGGCCATCGGCGGGGAAGGTCACGGTGTGCAGATTGATCTGGTCCTGCCAGACGTAGTGAACCTGGTCGCCCGGCGCCAGGGAGAGCGGCTGCGTGGGGAACATCTCATCGATGCGGACGTGGTCGCCGCCGGCGGCGCCTACGCGCACCTCGTAGGTCCGCGTACCCGGGTCCCCGCCAGTGTAGCGCATCACGTCGGCGGCCTTTTCCGCGGCGATGCCCTGGTCGCGCTCGCTCGCGTACTGCTGCTGCGACGCGACATCGATCTGCGCCTGGGTCGTGGTGGGCTGGCCGGCGTCGACCACGGTCAGGTCGCCGCTCATGTTGGGATGGATGTAGCAGAGGTACTTGTACTTGCCCGGCGGGGCGACGATCTTGATCAACTGATCGAGCACGGACGGGTTGCCCTTGCTGTCGAGGCCCACATTGGGACCGGTGACTTCGATGTCGTCGCCACCGCTGAAGGTACAGGGCGCCTGGCCGAGCGCCGCCACCCCGCACACCGTCGGGCCAAAGCCGTTGTTGAAGGCGATGCTCCCACCGCCGTGGGTGCTGCCGCCGGTGATGGGGAAGTTGGACGGCCCGAACTCGATCTTCGGCGCGCCCGTGCTGGTCGCCGGTATCGGATCCTCGCGGTCCAGCAGCGCGACTGGGTAGACGGAACGGGCCACGCTCTCGTCGGTCGCGAAGGCAACGATGTGGAAGGAGCCCGGCGCCGACTGGAAGTCGAGCGTGTCGCCACTGTGGATAGTGACCTGGCGGGAGAAGAAGTCCGCATACTCGAAGAGGCGGTTGAATGGTGGGAACGGCTGCTGGTTGGCCTGGTCGGGGTGGTCGACGCCGATGACCAGCGGCGCTGTGCCAGTGGCTGGCTGCGCCAAGGCCGGCGCCTGGAAGCCAAGCAGCAATACCAGCGCCAGGCCGGCGCGTGCGATGATGGGTAGAGCGCGCATGACTAGGTCCCCTTTCACCACTTCCGCTAGATGCCGCCGACGCCGCTGGGGCGCGCTGGGCGACTCACGGAATCGTGGAGGCACTCGGGTAACGGCCCGGCCAGCGGTTGACCAAAGTCAATGCCATGTACCAGCTTGACCTGCTCTTTGAACCACTGGTCGAAGGGGTGATCGGACTGTCTCAGCGCCTGGAGGGAGCGGGCCGGATCATCACCTTCCAGGTAGACAATGCTCAGATCACCCTGGGGAGTGTGTTGGATGTACCAGGCCTCCCCGGCAAGACCAACGCGCCGGTGGAAGTCTTCATAGTCACTTCGGCGCGTGCCCTGGACTTCCTGGGTGATACGCCGAGCCACGTCCGCCCCACCCGGCAGACAAGGCGCCGCGAAGGCTAAAGTTGCCATGGCGTCTCCATCCTCTCTGCGCTCTAACGCAACGGGTTCACGAGCGAGTCGCGACTACTCCCGCCAGCCTACCAAGCGAGCATCTACGCAGCATCAGCAGAATTGCGCAGAGTTAGGACGGACGATGCGAAGGTTTCGCCAGGGAGTACGTAGGAACCGAACAGGCCGGAACAAGCCGGTCAGTGACGGTCTTGGGGCTCCAGCTAGCGCGGCTGGCGGATCGTTCGGTCGGCTCTCGTCGCCAGGCCCTTCTCAACCGCCCAGGCGGCGACTTGCGAGCGCGTCGTGAATCCCAATTTGGAGAGGATGTTTTCGACGTGCTTGGCGGCGGTGCGCTCGCTCACCACCAAGGTATCGGCCAGGGCGCGGTTGGACTTGCCCAGAGCGACCAACGCCGCCACCTCGCGCTCCCGCTCGGTCAAGCCGGCGAAGGCTTGCTTGGCGGCGCGGCGCGGCGTCGGCGGTGGGAGACCGGGAATGTGCCTGGCGGCGCCTGCCAGAAAGGTCTCTCGCAGCGTCGCATCGGTGAGCGTGGCCCCGAGTTCTGCAACGACGGTGCTCGCGGCGGCCGCGGCGGCCGCGGCCTGGTCACGGCGGCCCTGCGCGCGGTAGACGGTTGCCAGGCTTGCTTCGAGACGCCAAAGCAACGGTCGTAGTCCAAGCTTAGACGCGACGCTGCGCGCGCCGGCGATCGCCTGTTCGGCTTCGTCCCATCGTCCTAACGCTGCCAGCGCCTGGCCGCGGAGGAGCCACAGCGTCGGGATGACCGCGTCCTGACCCACCTCGGCATTTGCCGCCGGCAAGATCAATCGATCGACGATCCGCAATGCCGCTTCGCCGTCGTCGCGAGCCAGGGCAAGCTCGGCGCGCGCGCACCAGATCAGCCGTTGCGGCAACGTTTGGGCCGGAGCCTCGGCGCTAAGCGCAGCGTCAAGTACGGACACCGCGCGAGCGTAATCGCGCTCCGCCACGTAGACCTTGCCGAGCAACGCCGCCGTGACACGAATCGAGTAGAGTGCGCCAACTCCTTGCGCCAGTTCCAGTCCCTTTTCGAGGTGTCGCTGCGCCTCGGGCAGCGCGAGCAGGTCGAGATACAGGGCGCCCAGGATGCGGTGCGCCACGATGAGCCACTTGCGGTGTTCGATCTCTTCAGAAATGTTCAGCGCAGCTTGTGCGTCGACCAACGCCCGGGCGAATTCGCCCCACGGGCCGAGGGCGCCGGCGAGATAGGCAAGCGCGAAGGCCTCGCCCGCCCGCCATCCAATCGACCGAGCGATTTTGAGCGACTGGTCACCGACGCGTTTCACCTCTGCCAGGCTCGTTGCCGCCCAGACGACCGGGCCGTGGAGGTAGTGGACCCCGCGTACGGCCAACATGGTCAAGGCGGTGACCATTCCCTCGCGGTCGTCCAGTTCCCGATAGAGTGCCGCCGCCCGCTCGTAATAGCGGGCGCCGGCGCGGAGGTCGCCGCTGAAATAGCTTGCCAGGCCGATGGAGTCCAGCGTCTCGGCCTCACCTCGGCGGTCCCCGAGCGCCTCGACAATCCGCAGCGCCTCCTCGTGATACCGCAGCCCGTCCAGCGGCTGGTCCGCCTCCACGTGCCAGTAGCCCAGGCCCCGCAAGCTGCGGGCGAGCGTGCATGGCTCACCGATGAGACGTGCCAGCTCTAGCGCCTGGCGAAAATAGACTCCTGCTCGCTGATAGTCACGGCCAATCCAGAGGAAGCCGAGGTCGAAGAGGCTCTGCCATTGCGCGGATCGATCCGCCGCCCGACGGGCGGCGTCGAGCGATCGTTGGTAGTCCTGCTGCGTCCCCTCAAAGTCGCCGATGACCTCGTAGGCCTGCCCTCGCTGGCGATGCAACAGCGACGGGGGATCGAGCGCCAGCTGCCGCGCCGCCTCCAGCGCCTGTGTAAAGTGCTCGATAGCCGAGCGCGGTGCGTACAGCGCTTGCGCTCGCTCGCCGGCGCGCTGGGCGTATTCCATGACTTTCGGCCACACGCCGGCCGCCGAGAAATGGGAGGCCAGATCGGCCACGTGCGCCTCCAGCGCGCCGGCGTAGACGAGCTCCATCGCTTCGCCGATAGCCTGATGCAGCGCCCGGCGCTCCCGCGCCAGCAGGCTGGCATAGACCGCCTGCCGGGTCAGCGCGTGCCGAAACGCGAAGACATCCGCAGATTCTTCCACCACCAGTTGAGCCGCGATAAGCTGCTTGACCAGATGGAGCAGCGAGGCGTCATCCTGCCGCGTCAGATGTTGCAAGAGATCGATGTCGAAGCGCCGGCCAGTTACCGCGGCCAGGTCGAGCAGGTGGCGGGCTGCCACGCTCAATCCATCCAGGCGACGCTGCACCGCCGCGTGGACGCTGCGTGGGATGCGCAGCTCGTCGAGCGGTTTTCGATCCCAGGCCCCGGCCTCGAAGAAGATATCGCCGGCCGTGACCAGCGCCTTCAGTATCTCCTCGGTGAAGAACGGGTTGCCTTCGGCCAATGCGTAGAGCGCTACCAGGAACTCCGACCGCACCGGACGCTCTAACCGGAAGATGGCTCGAACCATCGTGTCGACCTCGACCATGCTGAGACGAATCAGAGCGCACTCGGCCGCTAGTCGCTCGCGCTCCAATGCCCCAATGAAGCGAGCCAGGCCAGGCTGTACCTCGTCACCCCGATACGTCAGGAGCAGGAGAATGGGCAAGGTGTCGATGTGGCGAGCCAGGTGCAGCAGGAAATCCAGACTGGCATCGTCGCTCCAGTGCAGGTCTTCGACGACGAGGAGTAGGGGATGACGTGTGGCAAGGCGAGTAATGACCTGGTTCAAGTCCTGAAGAAGGCGGCGTCTTTCCTGTTCGGGCTCGCGCGCAGGACCGGGCGACGACCGGGGCGAGAGGTCGCTTATTTCCGGGAGCAGCCCGCCGAGCTCCGGCCCCACGCGGCCCAGATAGGCGGCGACCTTCTCCGGAGAACACGAGGAAAGGAAGCCGCGGAGGAGATCAAGCAGTGGAGCATACGGGAGCAGGCGGTCCTGCTCGAAGCAGTTCCCCCGCAGCGTGAGCGCGGCAGCAACTCTCGGCGCCGGTCGCGCTTGGAGGCGCGCCTTGACTTCGGCGATGAGCCGAGACTTGCCGATGCCTGCTTCACCGACCAGGACAGCCACCCGGCCTCGCCCCGCCCAGGCCTGCTCTGCCAGCCGAAGCAGTGTTTCCAAGTGAGCGGCACGCCCAACGTGTACCGGGCAGATCAGCGAACCGTCGAATGTCCTCACAGCAAGCCATCCCCTGACCAGAAACCGATGCGGGTGGCCCCGACTGCACGGGCCTCCGCGCGATCGGACCGTCATTGCTCCGCTGAACCGATCTATACAGATGGTAGAGCTAGCATACGGCGCCCCACAAGCGACCGTGCGCTCAACTCCGGCCGCGACGATCGAATCGGACTGTATACTCAGGAGTAGCGACACCCAACGGCGAGGGGGATATACGTGCGCTGGCTCACAACGGATCGAGTGTATTGCCTGGATTGCGCCGAGCTCGGACAAGTCCGCAGCCGCTGGTTCAGCGAAGGCCACGCCCCGCGCTGCCCCCATTGCGGCAGCCGAGCCGTGGAGCGGCGCAACACCCCATTGCGCGTGCTGCGCGACGTGCTGGTCATCACCAACGGCGCTTGAGCGTTCGGAAATCCGGCGGCCGGTGGCCGTCCACACGAATACGGTTAGAGGGATGGGCGATGGCTGAGTCGTTGCGGGGGATTCTGGTCGGGCTAGGCGGCCGCGGTCGTTACTGGCTGGGCAATGGCATGCGCCATCCTGACGTTCGTTGGGTTGCTGGCGTCGAGCCGGTCGAGGCCAATCGGGAGCGCGCCGTAGCGGCCGGAGCGCCGGCTGATCACCTCTACCCCACGCTCGATGAGGCGCTGGCGGCGTTCCAGGGCCGGGCGGACTTCGTGATGGACGTGACCCCACCGGCCACGCACGAGACAATCGCCGTTCAGACGTTCGCGGCCGGACTCCATCTCATCGGGGAGAAGCCCATGTCCGACGACTTTGCCGCGGCCAAGCGCATGGTTGAGGCGGGGCGGGGGGCCGGCAAGCGTCACATGATCACCCAGAACTACCGCTTCGGTCCGCAGCCGCGCACGACTCGTCGTCTAGTAGCTGAGGGCCTGGTCGGAACGGTGGGCCAGATCGACGTGGCCTTCTACATGAACTGGGCCGATAGCCCCGGCTCCCACTACGTCACCCAGCCCTACATGTTCACCAAAGACATGGGCATCCATCACTTTGACATGCTGCGCTACGTCCTCGATAAGGATGCCGAGTCGGTGCGCTGCGCGACCTGGAATCCTTCCTGGGGCTGGCACCAGGGCGACGCGTCCCACGTCGCCGTGTTCAACTTTGGCGGCGCGTTCGCTGTCCACCGCGGCGTCGGTTGTGCCGTGGGCACGCGCACCACCTGGAACGGCGAGTGGCGCATCGAGGGGCCGCAAGGCACGCTCACCTGGGAGGGTCCCGACCTCTATTACACCCACCTGCACCGGGCCGACAAGCCGCGCCGTGAGCAGGTGTTTCCGGATCGGCCCGCGACCCCTGCCGGCCAGGACCCGCTGCTGACCGAGTTCGCCGCGGCGATCCGGGAGGGACGGGAGCCGGAGTGCAATGCCGCCGACAATTTGCACAGCCTGGCCATGGTGGAGGGCTGCGTGCGCAGCGCCGAGGCGGGCGGCCAGAAGGTGTCGCTGACCGACCTGCTTGTTTAGTGCCGCATCGCTCGTGTCAACCGGGCGACGCCCTACCGCTGTGCCGGTGCCGGCGTCCCCAGCGTCCAAGCCGGCACTGCGTCGGGGAACCAGGGTCGGACGAGCAACGCGGTTTCGCGCACGAGCTGCTGCATCTGTGGCGGGATGTCACGAGCAAACTGAGGCGAGGTCGTGAACATCCCGATGAGACGCTCGTAGAGGCGGTCTGGCTGATAGCGCAGCGTGGCCAGCTCCTGAGCGAGCCAGCGCGCTCCGGGATAGAAGCGCCCATTAAGGGCAAAGATTGCTCGCATCAAGTGCCCCATCACGTCGTCCAGAACGGTATGCAGGAAGGCCCCGTCGCCGCGCATCGCGGCCTTGTGCAGGTGATAGAGCACAGGCAGCTTGAGGGCAGCGAGCTGTTGACCGACCATCTTTTCGATCAGATCGTCGGGGAGCCGGCGCAGTCGCCCTTGTATCTCCAGAACCCTGCCGTCGGGATCGCTGAGCGCCAGGCCCGATTGCAGCCAGGAAAGCGGCGACCAGAAGCCATAGCGGTCCGGCGAGTACCGCTCCACGTCCTGCTGGACGACGACCTGTTCGATGACGCGCTCGATCGCCGCGATGGTGACGTGCATGAGCTCGACCTCACGGTCGCCAACTCGCAGCCGGTCCAGCTCCATTCGCTCGTGGCGAAGGAGCTGTGGAGAGAGGCGATCCGATTCGCTCAGCGCCCGGAGCGCCAAATAGCGCTTCGGTCGCTCTAGGATTTCATCCCACAAACAGAGCAGATCAAGGTCGGAGAAATAGTCGGCTCGGCCGGATCCGGCCGAGCCGATGAGCAGCACGCCGGCGAGTCCCGGGGCCTCATCGAAGGTGGAAAGCACCTTCGCCAGCACGTCACTCTGGAAGAGGTCGCTCTCCGCCATGCTTTCCCTCTCCCCAACCGCCGAAGCGCCATTGTACCGCGCCGCCGACCCGGTGTCGGTGCATCCGAGGACCGGCCCACGGCGTAGTAGCAGCAGAGCAGACACAGGGGAAAGGAGCTTGGTCTATTGAAGCGCTCATGAGGCTCTTAGGAGTCATTAAGGTGGCCACCGGACACTCTAAGGGCCAATTAATGGTGGGCCGGTACAGTTTGTGCGATGAAGAACGAAAGTAGGTAGTGCAATGGCGATGGTCATTGCCGGACAGTTTCTAGGAGCACTCGGGATGCTGTTGTGGCTCGGCCCGCGGGCGAGGGTGCGCCTGGAGCTAATCCCCCTGTACAGCGAGCGATCGCTGCCAGGTTGGAGTTCCCGAGCGCGCTAGTTCGGGCAGAAACGGATAGATCACCATGTTGATGCGAGCAGACCTGAAATGCTATTATTGTGGATACGTCTCGGGCCAGATTGAAGGCGACGATAAGGCGCCGCTGGCGAAAGGGAAGATCAGCACGCAATCACCGTTAGGAGTTCCCAAGCGCCGGCAAGACGGCCGGCTGGGCTGTGTGCGTTGCGGCGGTCCGCTGTATCTGGACGATGTCACGTATTTGCGCGACCGCGTCCGCCGCATGTACGACCTGCCGCCGGTGGGCGTTGAGCACGCGGTGGCCAAGGCCAGCTAGACCTTTCCTTCTCCCCCTTCCCTTCCACTCGTGGGGTCTGCCAAGCGCCTGGCAGACCCCACGAGGTTTAAGGTTTCCTATACGGAGACGCCCTTCAACTCGGCTCGATGTTCGTAGAGTTTCTCCACGGCGCGCGCTACCTCATCCATATCGGAAGGAGCGGTGAGGAGGAAGGAGTGGCCGATGACCATCGCCTCGTCCTCGTGCGCCTTGTCGCAGACGGGCAAGGAGAACCGAGTCGGGTCGATGGCCTGCCAGTACTCCTCGCCCAGCCGGTGCCGTCGCTTGGTGTGGGGCTGATAAAGCGAGCAGCGGTGCAGCGGCTCGTAGGTACTGCCTACCGAGAGGCCGGTCTCGGCCCCCAACGCCTTGCGGAAGACCTTGCCGGGAACGCCGTCCCAAGCCGTGGAGTCGTAGCGGAAGGTGAAGCAGTAGTAGGACTGCCGGGTTATCTGGGGATAGCGCCTCATGGGGTGGACGCCGGGCAGCTCCGCTAGCCGCCTGTTGAGGTGTTGGGCATTGGCGTCCCGACGCTCGACCTGCTCCTCAAGATGCTCCATCTGCGCCAACAGGAGTGCCGCTTGCAGCTCGGTAAGCCGATAGTTGCCGCTCTGGGCCGTCGGAGCGCCGGGGCGGAACGGCCGACCGCAGTTCCGGAGCGAGTAGAGGCGCTGATACAGCGTCCAGTCGTCGGTCAAATTGAGGCCGCCCTCGCCGGAGGTGAGGACTTTGGACTTTTGCAGACTGAAGGCGCCAATGTCGCCTAAGGCGCCCACGCCTTTCCCGTGCCATTGCGAACCGTGTTGATGGGCGCAGTCCTCGATCACCTTGAGGTTACGCCTGCGCGCGAGCGCGAGCAGCGCATCCATGTCCGCCATCGAGCCGTACTGATGCACCACGATGATCGCACGGGTTCGGGCAGTGATGGCCGCCTCGGCCTGGCCAATGTCGAGACAATACGTCTCGGGATCGACGTCGACCAGCACGGGCACGGAGTTGACGTCGATGCAGGCGGCGGCGGTTGCCTGCCAGGTCAGCCCGGGCACAATTACCTCGTCGTAAGCGCCGATATCGAGCGCCTCCAACGCCAACTGGATTGCGACCGTGCCGTTGGCAACCGGCGAGCAGTACTTGGCACGGCTGAAGGCGGCGAACTGCAAGGCGAATTGGCGTTCCATGGGACCGTCGGAGGACCAGTTGCCGCTGCGTACCACCTCCGACACCAGCTCGACTGCCCGCTCGGTGGCGACCGGCCATTTCGGCCAGGCTTTGAGCGGGCTGCGCACCGGCTCACCGCCGGCGATGGCGAGTTGACCCATGGATCTACCCTCCCTTTTGGTTCGCGAGAATGCCCTGGACGACCGGCGTCATGGCGGCCAGCGCGGTGCTCGCCGACATCTGGTTTGCCGTAAGCTTGGTCATGGTTGGGCCGATACCCAGACCGAAGATCTGGTCCACGAAGTTGACGACGGCGTGCGAGGGACGCACCTGGACGTGGTCGGCGGCTGCCAGGGTAGCGTTCAGATCGTCGTCCGTGAGCTTGGTGTAGCCCTTGACGATAGCGGTCCAGTCTTTCGTCACCGAACGCCGGCTGGGTAGCGCGCCCACCTGGGTGGGATAGACCTTGAGTCCTTCCGGCCCGACCATGTAGGAAAGCAGCTTCCAGGCCTCGTCGGGGTGCTGTTGCCCCTTGAAGGTGGCCCACTGGTCCGGATTGAGCGTGTTGTGCCGGGCCAGAGTTGGCGGCACGGGCATTGCGGCGACGCCCCACTGGAAAGACGTGATGGTCCCCAGCGACTTGAAGGAGCCGGGACTGGTGTTCAACATGCCGTACTTGCCGGTGTGGAAGTCCGTCGGCAAGGAGCCACGCAGCGCTTTCGCCTCGACGCTGGTCGGCTGGATGTGGAACTTGTAGGTGCAATCCACGTCGAACTGCATGCCCTCGGTGACCGCGTCCGCCTGCACCGGAAACTGCTTGGGGAAGCCCGTGACGTATCCCTCCGGCTCAAACCAGTCGCCGCCGTAAATCCAGGAATAGGTCCAGGTGTCGCCCCAGGCCCTCGCTGTACCGTACTGCGCGCTGGGCTGTCCGGGGTCCCGCAGTAGGGACTTGCCGACGTCGAAGAACTTGGACCAGTTCCACGTCTTGTCCTCCCAGTCGCGTGTCGGCGTGGGAGCGCCCACATTGTCGAACAGCGTCTTGTTGTACACCAGGATCTGCGGGTACAGATCGATGGGCATGGCGACGTACTTGCCATTCCACTTGCAGAAGTCGATGGCCACGGAGAAGAAGTCGGTCAGGTCATATTTGTCCGTAGCGATGAACGGGTCGAGGATCTGGAGCGTGTCGCGCGACGCGTAATACCGATAGCCGCGGTTTTCTGCCGGGAACCAGAGGGCCGGCGCCGTACCACCCGCCACCAGAGCGTCCGTCTTCTCATCGTAATGGCCGGACGGCGCTTCGATGGCTTCGATCTTGATGCCGGGATTTCGCGACTGGAAGCTCGAGAAAGCCTGGCCGATGATCTTCTCCTCGTCCAGGTTGGCGCGCAACATGGCCGTGAGACTCACGGCCCCAGACGAGCCAGGCGCTGAAGTCGCCGCTGCAGCGTTAGAAGCGGTAGCTTGGGCGCTGTTGGCGCTGCTCGCACCAGCGGAAGCACTGCTTGCGCTGACCTGGGACGATGCTGCCGCCGAGCTTGCCACGCTGGACGCTGGGGCGGTGGACGTCGAGGTGACTGGCGCGCTGGCTGGCGCCTGGCTCGACGATGACGTGGTGACAACCGGGGCGGTGGCCTGGCCACCGCAGGCGGCGACCAGCGTCACCGCGGTGGACGATGCGAGCAAGCTAACGGTAGATGTGAGAAAGTGGCGACGGGTAAGCGATGCCATTGACAGCCGTCTCCTTTACGCAACGACGTTGCCTGTCGATACCAGGCGTCGACGGTAGGAGCATACTTCCTCGGGGCGAGAGATGACAATGGAATCCACGAATCGCCAATGTTAGTGCCGTCACGGTGTCGGCGTAAGCGTAGGGACTGGTGAGCCAATCGGTCCGGTGGTCGAGATCGGCGTCGTCGGAGGCGTTGGCGTGGCGATCGGCGGCTGCGCGACGATCTGAGCCATGCTGTCCACGCCGATGGTCGGCACGACGAGCAGGTCGGTCTGCCCTTGAATCTGCGCGTAATAGCCGCTGCCGCCGGGGTTCTTGCTGCCGACGACCAGCATGTGCTGCGAGTTGTCATTGAGCGTAGCCGTCGCCGTCAGATACGGCTTGTCCAGCCCGTACGTGCTTGGGGAGTTACTCCCCATGGATAGCGTCCGGTCCTTCTGCAGGCTGGCCAGGTCCGCGACCACGCCGGCAATGTGGGTGGAATCGGAGTATGGGGCCGGCGGGTCGGTCAGCTTCCAGGAATGGTCGCTATTTTGCTCGACGCTCACCGACTTGCCGCTGTAGGTGATCTTGAGCGTCTTGACGTCGTTTTGGGTAAAGGTGAACACCGCGGCATTGGGGGTGGGCGTGCCGGCAGCCGCCCCGCTGGACTGGCGATTGGACGCATAGGCCACGCCGGCTAGAACGACGAGGACGACGAGCAAGCCGATAGTCACACGTGAGTTCATCTCATTCCCAAATAGGTGGCGGCGGGCACTAGCGGCGGCGCATCCAGACGGCCAGACCCGCCAAAAGGATGATGGCCGGCACAAAGATGGCGTTGCCGAAGATCAGCACGTTGGTCTGCCAGCCTACGAGCGTGCCCAATGAACGGTTTGGCCCAGTGTTAGCGGGAATGATCACGCCGTTCGGCTGCGTCGTCAGCCATTTCAACGCCGCGATTGCTGCCTCGCTGTTTGCCTCTGCAATCTGTGGGCTGCCCATCAAATTTGGATCCGTTATGAATTTGGTATCCCCAAAGACCACGAGTCGAGTCGGCTGAGCGGTGGGAACTGATGTCGCGCTCGGCGCAGGTGTGGCAGAGGAAGCTGCCGGACCGGGAGTAGCAGGAGGGGCACCGACCTTCTCCGCACTGGCGACGATGGTAAAGGGGCCGCGCTTGTCCTTGGACGGGTCGACTTTGGCCGCCTTGGGATCGGTAAGCTCAAAGCTATCGGAGGATGTCCTGGCGACCGCGGATACAGTAACGCCCGCAGGGGCAGGTGAGGATGCGGTAAGAGCCGTTGTGTCCTGGTACAGTGCGGGGGGGAGCCCGTTCGGCGTCATCTGGGTCACCTCATATTTTTGGATCACTACGGCGTTGGCCCCAATGCTTGACACGTTACTCGAAAAGTCGGCTACGAGGCCACCGTCAACGGCAACGCCATACGGCTTGGTGAGCCAGTTTAGATCCACCTGTGGAAATGGGCCGCTGAGGACCAGCAAGCGTCCGCCGCGAGCAAGATAATCCAGTATCGCTTTCTGGTCCTGGGGACTGTACGCAGTAGCGGGCGAAGCCTCCACCACGGCGTCAGCATCAGTCGGCACAGTACCCGAGGCAAGTAGTACCAACGGAGCAGCCTCCAGATTGTTTCGTTGCAAACTGGCAGCGAACGCGGAGAAGCTGGGACCGCTAGTTGCCTGCAGGTCCGGCTCGCCATGACCCTGCAGGAAATACACCTTTGGAGTCTTGCCGCTCACGACCTTTTGAATGGCGGCGGAAATGTCCTGCTCAGAGGGTGTTTGCAGTGTTTGCACGATCTCTTGCTTGCCATTCGACGTTACGACGATACTTGGGACAACCGTGATCTTGTACTGTTGTGCTTCTCCCGGGTTGGCGTCAGGATCGACAAAGGTCACGGACAAGTTTCGGGACGCGGCAGTGTATTGCTCCAGCAATTTCTGGGCATCACTACGCCCTTGCCCTCCCGGCGAGTTTGGGTCCTTAGCGTAGAAGGCGATGATCTGCACGGGCTGTTTGACCGTCGCTAGAAGCTTTGTGGTTACCGTGCTCAACGTGTTGACGCCGTTACTGGTTAGGTCCCAGTGCTGGTTGCGCTGCACGCCGAGGAAGTTGAAGATGATGAAGATGCCGACAAAGGCGACCGTCATGAGGCCGGCGTTGGAGCCGTAGCGCGCCTGCCGGCCGCTCAGCGCTTGCATGACCCGCGCCGGATCGGCGGCCACGTAGAAGACGAGCAGCAATCCGGCGGCGACGAGCAGCCAGATGAGCGCCGGATTGACGTGCCCGGTCACCAGAAGCAAGCCGGCGGCGGCAAAGAGCAGCAAGCCACCGGCCATGCCGGCGTAGGGACCTACGCGCCGGAAGATGTCGTCACTGCGCACCTAGCGATACCTCCGACTCTCCAGCGCCCGCGTTGCCAGGAACAACGAGCAAATGGTCAGGCTGAGCAGGTAGATGACGTCCTTGCTCTGGATTGAGCCGGAGCTAAAGTCGCTGAGATGCGGCTGAATGGCGAGATACGTCAGGACATTTCCCGTCCCGCTGGCAAAGTTCGTGGAGAGGCCATCGAGCAGCCAGAGAACGAGACTGATGACAAAGGCGACCAGGAAGGCGACGAGCTGATTCTGCGTCAACGTCGACGTGAGCAAGCCGATGCCGATGAATACCGAGCCAATCAGCACGATTCCGATATAGCCTGACAGGATGGTGCTGCGATCGGGATTGCCCCAGAGCATCAGAAACAAGGCGTAGAGGCCGGTCGGTACCAACATGAGCATGAAGAAGACGAAGGCGCCGGCGAACTTGCCGAGGATGACTTCCCAATCGCGGACGGGCGCGGTCAGGAGGAGCTCCACCGTGCCTAAGCGTTGCTCCTCCGCCAACAAGCGCATCGTGATGCCGGGAATGACGAACAAGAGGATGATCCCCATGTCGCCGAACACGAAGCTCATGTCGGCTTGCTTGGAGCCGGTAATGATGATCCCGAAGAGGAAGCCGTTGATGGCGAGAAAAGCCGCCGCGACGACGTAGGCGACAGCGGAGCCGAAGTAGGACACCAACTCCCGTCCGGCGATCGTCAGCGTGGTCCTCATGCCGCTTCCGCTTCTTCTTGTGTGGTGAGCTTCAGGTAAATCTCCTCCAGGCTCATGCCGAGTGGCGCCAGCTCGCGCAGCCCCCAACCGTGTTGCACCACCAAGGAAGCGAGACCTTCCCGCGGGTCGTCCTGGTCCGCGCTCTGGACGCGCCACTCGTTGCTGCCATCGTCGAGGGCGCGCGACTCCACTCGCGTGACGCCCGGGTACGCCTGCAGCGCCGCCTCCACCTCCGTCGCAGGGCCGCGCACGACCAGGCGAACGCTCTGTCCCGATTGGAGCCGGTGCGTCAGATTCTCCGGTGTGTCCTGGGCGATGACGTGACCCTCGTGAATGATGATGACCTGGCTGGCCACCATGCTCACCTCCGGCAAGATGTGCGTGCTCAGGACGACGGTGTGCTTGCCGGCAAGGCTCTTGATCAATGCGCGCGTCTCGATGATCTGGCGAGGATCGAGGCCGACTGTCGGCTCGTCCAGCACCAGGACATCGGGATCGTGGACGAGCGCCTGAGCCAAACCGACGCGCTGGCGCTGGCCGCGGGACAGCTTGCCGATCAGCCGATCCCGAAACTCGGCCACACGGCATTGGGGCAGCAAATCCTCCAGTCGCGACTCGATGGCCTGCCGGCGCATGCCGTGAATCCTCCCGGCATAGCGCAGGTAGGAAGTGACCGTCATGTCCTCGTATAGCGGAACTCGCTCCGGGAGGTAGCCGATGTGCTGGCGCAGTTTCAAGGAGTCCTTGAGCGCGTCGTAGCCGGCCACCTTCGCCGATCCGGACGATGGAGGCATAAAGCCGGTGAGGATACGCATCGTTGTCGTCTTGCCGGCCCCGTTTGGACCAAGCAGACCTAAAATCTCGCCGGGTTTGACGGAGAAGGTCAAGTCGCGGATAGCCGCGCGATTGCCGTAGAATTTGGTGAGCTCGTTAACCTCAATCAATCAAAGCTGCCCCTCCGCCCAAACCCCAACCATGGTAACACCGTCGCCACGCCCTTCTAGACGCACACCGACGCGGCTCGTAACGGCAAGGGAGCAGAGATTGTGGCGCCAACCTGACCTACAGCGGGCAATGTGGTGTGAGTGGTATATCCCACAAGTCGCGGGAGTTTCCGGTACCGGGCGACTCCTCCGTGTCATCCCGAGCAATGGATGGGCCTGTGCAGACCCCTCGACGGCGTGGACACACCGCCTCGCGTCGGGAGAGCATATACTCTACGAGTCTTGCGACTCCACAGCGCAAAGGACCCAAGCATGCGTCTAGAAACGGCTTCATGCTACTGAGATACCACCGCCTCATCTGGCTGGCGCTCGCCGCCTTGCTCCTCTCGTCGTGCAGCCGTCCGGGCATGGCGCCGGCCTCTTCCGGTCCGACGTTGAGCCTGGCGGAGTTCGCTTACCCACCGTCGCTCGACCCCGTGCAGGCGAACGGTGGCAACGCCTCCATGTATCTGCAGAGTGTGTTCAGCGGGCTCATGCGCTATGACGGGTCGGGTCAGCTTGTACCCGACCTGGCGGCGAAATGGACGGTGTCCGCCGATCGCACGATCTATACGTTTACGCTGCGCAGCAACGCGCACTTTCAGAATGGCGACCCCGTGACAGCGCAGAGTCTGCTGTACGCCATCAATCGGGCCTGTGACCCCAAGAGCGGTTCACCCGTCGCAGGCGACTATCTCGATATCATTCGGGGCGTCACGGAGCGGTTGGCCGGCAAGGCGGATACCGTTTCGGGCGTTACCGCGCCGAGCGCCGATGTCGTCCAGTTCACGCTCATCAAGCCGGACTCCTCCTTTTTGGCCAGACTCACCTTTCCAGTGACGTTCGCGTTGGACAAAGCAACGGTAGACGCGGGCGGGCCGAATTGGTGGCAGCGCCCCAACGGGTCCGGCCCGTTTCGCTTGACCCAGTGGCAGCCGGACAACGCGGCGGTATTGGAGCGCTTCGACGGCTACTACGGTCCGCCGCCAAGCGTGGCAAAGGTGGTCCTGCACAGCGCGACCGTCTTGAACAATCTCCCTCAGGCGTTCGCCAACGGCTCCCTGGATCTCTTGCCGCTCGGTCCTCCAGACATCGCGAGCTTGCTGGATCCATCCAGCAACGTACCGCCGCAACTCCGGCAAGCGTTGCACGTGTACGATCGGTCTTCGTTGGAATACCTGGCGTTCAACATCCACAAGGCGCCCTTCGATACTCTCGCGGCACGAGTGGCCGTCAATCTGTCGATCAATCGACAGCAACTGGTTGCGTCGGCGCTCGGCGGCGACGGCTGGCCGGCCCACGCGATCCTGCCGCCCGGCTTCCCTGGCTACCAGCCCAACGTCGACCCCTATCCGTTCAATGTCGCCGCGGCGAAGGCGGCGCTGCAGTCATCGCGGACAACGGCCGGCACTCCCATCGTCTTCGCCAGCGCCGAGCGCCTGCCCAACGGACAGCCCGGTCCGGTTACATCGGCCATCGCGGCGATGCTGCAGCAGGGGCTGGGTCTGCAGATCCAGCTCCGCTACGTCCCAGAACCGGACCTGGATACGATGCTCGCCGCCGGCAAGCCACCAGGCGATATCTCCCTCACCGGCTGGCAGGCAGACTACCTGGACGATCAGGACTTCCTCGACTTGCTGTTCCACACTGGCCGGCGGTCCAACCTGATGCAGTACAGCAGTCAGGCCGTGGATCATCTGCTCGATGTCGCCGCCGGCACGGCGGGCACTTCGGAGCGGGTGGCTCTGTACCAGCAGGCGCAGACGGCAATCCTCCACGACGCCCCGATCGCGCCGCTGTACTTCGACCGCGAGTTTGCCTTGCTGAATCCGCGTGTCAGTCGCCTATCGCTATTGCCGGACGGCAGCTACGACCTGCGAGACGCGACGATATCATCGTCGCCACCCGCGACCGCCGCCAGCGGCGCCGCCTGACGCCTGGGCCGGTGGTACCATCGGCGGCGAAAAGGAGCAACAATGGCCGAAGACGCGGGACAGCGGATCGACAGCTATATCCTCGACCTGTTCGTACACGAAGACGATGTCCTTCGCAACGCCGTGACGGGAGCGAAGGCAGCGGGTCTGCCCAGCATTCAGGTGCCGGCTGCTTTGGGAAAGCTGCTGACGATCCTGGTGCAGGCCACCGGGGCGCGTAAGATTCTGGAGCTGGGGACGCTGGGCGGCTACAGCGGCATCTGGATGGCGCGGGCGCTACCGGTCGATGGGCGGCTCATCTCCCTCGAGCTCAGCGCACACCATGCCGAGGTGGCACGTCGCCACTTCGCCGCGGCGGGCGTCGCCGAAAAAGTCGAAGTGCGCGTCGGCGCGGCGCTCGAGCAGCTGCCGCGCTTGCAGCCGGAAGCGCCGTTCGATCTCGTGTACATCGACGCGGACAAGGACAACTATCCGGCCTATCTGGATTGGGCAATCCGGCTGGCACGGCCAGGGACGTTGATCGTCGCCGACAATGTGCTGCGCGGCGGGGCGGTCATCGCGCCCGCGTCAACGGATGGTGGGGCGACCGGCATCCACGAGTTCAACGCTCGAGCGGCGTCGCACGCGCGACTCGACTCCATCATACTTCCTAACCGCAATGGCCACGACGGAATTCTGGTTGCGGTGGTGAAGGCATAACGTCGCTCCAACGGACCTGAAACCTGCCGGACGGAGGTTCCTACCTGGCGGCGGTTATACTTATCTGGTCGTAGTGTGAGGTTCCGATGCGCCGTCTGCTTCAGCACCCGCTTGCCGTCGCTCTTTGCGCGATTGTTCTGCTCAGTGCTTGCGGCAGGGGAACTCCCGCCGCGATAAGCACTCCGGTGAGTGCCACCGAGACCGCGGTTGAGTCGGCTACCGCCGTACCGGCTAGCCCGACGCCGATTACTGTTCCTTCCGCCGTGCCCGCCACTGCGACGCATAGCCCCGGCGGGTCCACTTCCGCGGTGAAGCTCGTCACACCAACGACGGCGCCGCCAACTCCTGGGCCGCCGACGGCGACTCCTGTACCGGTGCTGCCGCAACAACTGGAGATTCCGGCCATCGGCGTCAAGGCGCCCGTCGAAGAGGTAGGCCTCACGTCCGATGGGGCCATGGACGTGCCAAAGCAATGGGATGACGTTGGTTGGTATCGCTACGGCCCGCTGCCGGGAGATCGGGGGAACTCCGCCATCGCGGGCCACCTTGACTCGACAACCGCGCCGGCCGTGTTCTGGCGTCTCGGCGCGCTGAAGCCGGGCGACAAGATTATGGTCAGGCTCTCCGACTCGAAGACGATCACCTTCGTCGTCACCGAGAAGGACAGCTATGCGTTCGACAAGGCCCCGATCGACCGGATCTTCGGACCAGCGTCCAGCTCGAACTTGAACTTGATCACCTGCGGCGGATCGTGGGATGCCTTCACGAAGAATTACAGCAACCGAATCGTAATCTACGCGACTCGTGCGTGAGCGGCGGCGATGGCGCCGCGCAAGTCCGCCTGGCCGGCGACGCCGGCCGCGACACAGGCGACCGCGAGGCTTGTCACGCCGTCCTCCAGCGTAACGAGCTGCCGGTGACCCGGGTCACGGACGGTCGCGACCAGGTCGTTGAGCGCCGCCGCGACGGCCCGGCGATACAGCTCCTGGGAATCCTCCGGGGGAGCGTAGGCCGCCCGAACATGCTGATCGACCACGTAGGCCTGACCCTTGCCGCGCATCGAGCGCTGGGCGCCGCTCAATCGATGCGCCGACTCCATCGTCAAGCCGGGCAGGTGAGCCAGACGCTGGGCATCCTGATCGGACACGATGCCTTCCAGTTCCAGGCGCGTGGGCGTCCAGCCGCTGATCCGGATAGCGCCGCGGTCGAGGACGAGGTATCCCTCCTGCGCCTCTAGCCGGCTCGGCTTGTCAAAGGCATGCGTGAACACACCGAGCACGCCGTTTCTGTACAGTACGTCGGCGTGTACGACATCCTGCTGGCTGGTTCCGTCGCGCTCAAGCGTGAGCCCTCGCACCGTTTCGGGCATCCCGCCGATCAGCCAGCCGTACACGTCGAAGAAATGGACGCCGTGCTCGATGAAGATGCCGCCGCTCCTATCGCGATCCCAAAACCAATGACCGGCATCGAGACCTTCGTCTCCGGCGTCGTTGCGGAACTCGACGCGCCGGGGTGCGCCAAGCAGTCCCTCGAGCACGATCTGCTGTGCCAACTGATACAGGGGGCTGTAGCGCATGACGTAGTCCACTCCGACCGGCACGCGCCGCTCCCGTGTTGCCGCGAGTAGCGCCAAGGCATCGTCGAGCCGCGTGGCGACGGGCTTCTCCAGAAAGATGGCCTTGCCGGCTCGCGCCGCGGCCAGGGCCATCTCCGCGTGAAGGAAGGGCGGCGAGGCAATAACGACGACGTCTACGCGCGGGTCATTCACCAGCTCCTGGTAGTTGATGGTCCACTGGGAAAGGTTCAGATCGACCGCTGCTCGCCTGGTTCGGTCTTCGTTCGAGCCGGCAATGGCCCTTACCTCCACTCCCCGCACCAATGGCAAGGCCGTGGAGATGAAACGACCGAAGGCGCCGCCGCCGCCGATGATGCCAAGGCCGAGTACACGGTTCCCAATGCTCATTTGACCCACGAGTTGCGCGACGCAAGGATCGTGCCAGCAGGGATTGGCCCCCGATCAGGCCACACCAAGGGCGTGCGACAACCAAAGGGACGGGGCCCCCACAAGGTATTGCAGGGGATTGAACAGGAGGATGTGCATCTGGCTGCCGAGAACCAGCAGGAGGAGGATAATAGGACCGAATCGCTCTATCTGGCGCAACTGCCAGGACCAGCGGAGGGGCAAGACGTTGACCAGAAAATTGAACCCATCCAGCGGCGGCAGGGGAACCAGGAAATTGAACACGGCGAGCAGCACGTTGATGTAGGCAATGGTAGCGATGAGGCGAGGCAAATCTAGATAGGGCAGATGCACCCCACTGAAGATTCCCAGACGAAGGAGGAGCGCGGCCGCTACCGCGGTCAACAGGTTCGCTATGACGCCGGCCACGGCGATGATCGCCATCCCGTTTCTGCCATTGGCAACCCGTGACGGGTTGACCTGGACCGGCTTGCCCCAGCCGATGCCGATGCCGCCCAGGAACGTCATGATGAGCATCAACGTGCCGAAGGGATCAAGATGCTTTATGGGATTCAGTGTGACGCGGCCTTGCAGGCGCGCGGTAGAGTCACCCAGCCGATCGGCTACGAAGGCATGGCCAAACTCGTGGACATCGATGGCGATGAGCAGCGCGATAGCAAGGTAGAGAAAATTGCCCAGGACGCCGGCGAGGCCGCCCGAGGATATCCTGGTGAGGAAGTAGAACGCCAGGGCGATAACGACGAAGTACACGACCGCCCGAGAATCGATGCCTCGAAACATCGCTTTCCCCCCGACGCGCCCTTAAGTGGCTCGCGTCCCCGGAAACCACAGACCGAACACACGGCCTGCGCTGAGCGATTGCAAGAAGTCGCTCAAACCGGGGACGCGAAGTGATTGCTGGGGAAGGCTATTTCTTTGCCGCGGTTGCCGGCGCAGCAGCCGTGGTGGCGACCGCCGCCGCCGGCTTCTTCCCCTGACTCTTGGGCTTGCGCTTTTCCTTATTGCGCGGACTCTTGTCGCCCATGCCCGGCTCCCTTCACTATGCACCACGTCCCACTAGTATAGCCGGTGCGAGGGTTGGGGGCTAGGGGGTATGCTACCTATCGAGGTTGGAGGACGGTATGGCTGACGATGCGAAGCTGGCGGCGCTGCGGGAGACAATCGGCGGTCTGGAATCAGCACTCGTCGCCTATTCCGGCGGCGCCGACAGCGCTCTGGTGCTGAAGGTGGCGCATCAGGCGCTGGGCGAGCGGGCGCTTGGGGTCATCGCCTGTTCTCCCAGTTATCCGGAATCCGAGCGGCGGGATGCCGTGGCGCTGGCCGAGCAGCTTGGCGCGCCAGTAATCCAGGTCCAAACGGACGAGATGGACGATCCGAACTACGTCGCCAACCGAGGCGACCGGTGCTACTTTTGCAAGCACGAGCTATTTACCAAGCTGGAGTCGCTGCGCGCCGAGCGGGGTTTCGCCGCCATCCTCGACGGCTACAACGCCGACGATGTCGGCGACTATCGTCCGGGTATTCAGGCGGCGCGAGAACATCACGTTCGGCATCCGCTGCAGGAAGTCGGGCTCAGCAAGGCGGAGATTCGCGAGATCTCCCGCGAGTTGGGGCTGCCGACGTGGGACAAGCCGGCAATGGCCTGCCTGTCCTCGCGGATCCCTCACGGGACGCCGATTCAGATCGGCATGTTGCAGCAAGTGGACGATGCTGAGCAGCTGCTGCGTCGCCTCGGTTTCCGACAATTACGGGTGCGTCACCACAACAAGATCGCACGCATCGAGGTAGAATCGTCGGAGCTACCGCGGCTTCTCGAGCCCGCCATCCGCGACCAGATCGTGCGAGAGCTGCGAAAGCTTGGCTACGGCTTCGTCACGGTTGACCTGGCCGGCTATCGCATGGGCGGCGGTCTGAACGAAGCGGCGGTCGGCACGTTACCGGTCTATCCCGCGGAACCAATCGCGTCGCGTTGAGCCTGCCGGTCGAACAGCGGAACAACGGAGAGCAGCGGCGGCGCTTGATGCAGCGTTCGTTCGTGCTGGCGGTGTTGGCGGCGGGCGGCGCCGGCGCTGCCATCCATGCGCGCTGGGTGGGGCCGTATCGGTTGCAACGGCGGGTTGTGTCCGTTCCCTTTCCCCGCTTGCCCCCTGCCTTCGACGGCTTTCGTGTGCTCCACCTATCCGACTTGCACTACATACCGGGAAATCGCTGGTTGGAGCGCCGCCTGGCGGAGTTGGCGTTGCAGACACAGGCAGATCCCCCCGACGTGATCGCGCTGACGGGCGACTTCGTCGAGTGGGACGAGGACGCCGGCGCATGCGCCGCCTTATTGGCGACGCTGCGCGCCCGCCACGGCTCCTTCGCAGTGCTAGGGAACCACGATTACGGCAATGCCTTCGACCCCGAGGAGGTACCCCGCCACCGGCTGCTTCACCGGCTCGGCGACCTTGTCGGCGACCCTTTGAGCAGGTTCAATGGACGACCGCCGAAGCAGGAGGGCAACCGGATCGAGGCCATCATCTCGGCGCTCGACCATGCGGGGATTCAGGTGCTCCGTGACCGGGCCGTGCCCATTGGCGTGCACGGTCAACGGCTGTGGATCGCCGGCGTCGATGAACCCCACCAGCGACGGCAATGTATGGCCAGGGCCTATGACGGCGTTCCCGTGGAGGAGCCGCTGCTCCTGCTGGCCCACTCCCCGGATGTGCTGGAGGGCGATTTCGCATTTTCGCCGGGACTGCTGCTCGCCGGGCATACGCACGGGGGGCAAATACGGCTCCCGCTATTGCGACCCTGGGTCACCCACACACGCGTGCGGCTTCCCAACTACCGGGGCCTGGTTCGCACATCGCACGGGCTCATGCACATCAGCGCCGGCATCGGGGCGACGGTGCCGTTGCGCTTTCGCTGTCCACCGGAGGTAACCACGTTGGTGTTGCACCCGGCTGAGGCCGTCAAGGTTCCGCATGAGGCCGACCGCTGGAATCGGACATCACCGCCGGTAGACGCTACCGATTCGCTGATCCCGCCTGCGCTCGCTGTTCGAGGGCGGCCCGGCGTGCATCCCTCAGATCACGGCGCTCTTGCGCCTCGCGCTGGCGGCGCTGCTCCACCGCCGTTCTTGCGCTGAGCGGCGGCAGGGGACGGGGACGGCTCTCGCGGTCGATGCCGACGAGGATCAGGTACGCTGAGGCGACGTGCCAGACGTTGCCGGAGTTCAAGTCTTCTGCCTCCACGCGTACACCGACCTCCATCGAGGCGCGCCAGACCGCGTTGACCGAGGCCTTTACCGTGACCAGATTGCCGATGAACACCGGTTGCAAGAAGCTCATTTCGTCGAGCCGCGCGGTCACGATCGGCCCGCGTGCGTGCCGCCAGGCCACCACACCGGCAGCGGTATCGATGAGCTTCAACACGGTTCCGCCATGCACGTTACCCATCGGGTTGGCGTCCGACGGAAGTATGAGCTGACTCATCGTGGCGGCGGAATGCTCGACCGTCAGCGGTGAAAGGGCTGAGTCATCGGTAGCCGGATTACCTATGGGGATTGACTCTGGATGATGCTCAGCCATTGTTCCTCCGACAAGGGGAACCGCACTGGGCCTACGATCCGCCCACCAGCCGCCGGTACAGGCTGTCGAGCTCGTCGTCGGTAGAGAAAAAGATGGTGAGCCGGCCGCCACGCTTGGAACGGTCGAGCCGCACTTTCGAGCCCAGGGCGTGCCGCAGCATGTGCTCGACACGCTCCAGCTCAGGGTCACGCTCGGGCCGCGGCGGGGGGCCGATCAGCAGCTCCATCGGCCGCGCGGCGAGCCGGCGTGCCAGCTCCTCCGTCTGACGCACACTGCAGTCGCGGGCCTGCACCTGATGCAGCAGCAGCTCCTGCTGGGACTCGTCGCCGGCGCCCAGCATTGCCCGCGCATGCCCTTCGGTGATCTCGCCACGCAGCAGCGCCGCCCTCACCAGCGGCGCGGCGCGCAGCAGGCGGAGCGCGTTGGTGACGCTGACCCGCGATTTGCCTATGCGTTGGGCAACCTGATCTTGGCTGAGTCCGAACTCGCGAATGAGCTGATCGTATGCGGCCGCCTCCTCCAGAGCATTGAGGTCGGCGCGCTGGATATTTTCGATCAGCGCCAGCTCGACAAGCTGCTGGTCGCTGACCTCTTTGACGACTGCCGGAACTCGACTCAGCCCGGCCAGCATGGAAGCCTGCAACCGCCGCTCACCGGCGATCAGCTGGAAGCGCTGGCGCTCACCTGGGAGGCATGGGAGGGCGCTCACCAGCAACGGCTGGAGGACGCCATGCTCTCGGATAGAGGCCGCTAGCTCATCGAGATCCTCGCACAGCTGGCGCGGTTGACGTGGGTTGCGCTCGATGGAATCGACCGGCACCTCTTGCAGTCCGGTTGGACGGTCGTCCGGCAGGATGGCGGCTAATCCCCTGCCCAACCCAGCGGAACGCGGCACCAGATCCTCATTTCCGCCGGCAACACGCCCTGGAGAGGCTTCCACTACCCGGGCAAGCGTGACGCATACTACCACACGCTTCCGGGAGCAATGGGCGCGAGTGGAAGGCGACGGATTGATGCACGAAGCCACGATGCATTGGGCAATCCGCCAATGGTATACTTCTGCTGCCTGAATCCGCTGCAGTGTGCGTTGTGGCGTTATTGGGGGAGGGGCATGCCGGAAGCCGCTGGCGAGGCAACGCCTATCCACGTACGCCTCGCACCAGGCATAGCTAGCTAACGTCATTTAGCGCCGTTCCACGGCGCTTGGCGTCGCCTTCGCGGTGGCTCGGTGTTGCCCTACCCCTTTTGACGAGTCCGACATTCGCATTGCGCGTGAGATCGGTCGGGTCTCGCGGCAACGCGGGGCCGAGCCGACATGGATCCAGCTCCGGCACGGGCTAAGTAAAGAAGGAGTGGAAAGGTGTCTAGCCACAAAGCCAATCGAGGCGCTCTGGCGGACAGTGGGGAGTCCAACTACCAGTTGCGCCTGGCAACCGAGGCCGACTGCGACCGCATTTACGCGAGCATCGGCAACTCCTTGGCGCGACCGAAAGGCAAGACACCGCGAAAGAGCTACGTGGATGCTGCTCGGCGTGGCGAGCTGCTCATGCTGGAACACTGGGATCCCCAGGACCAGTCGTGGCACCTCGCCGGCATGCTGGAATGGTACACACGCGTCGACGGCATTGTCACGATCAAGGACGCCGGCACCTACGGAGCAGAGCCGGACGCCGCCGTCACCAAGCGGCTGGTCCGCGAGCTCATTGCGCTTCAATCGCCAACAGAGGTCCGCGCCAAGACCAAGGACGAGCAGCAAGCCTGGTTGCGCATTTTCTCGGAGATGCCGGGCTTTGCCTTCGAGGACCGAGAGTATTCCCGACCCAATTGGGTCTACATTTGGGCCTGGGCTCCGGGGCGTAGCCGGCTGCAGTCGCCGCCGCTGCCCGCGGTGGCGCCACGTCCCAACGTTGTGGCCGGCTCAACGGCACGCTAGCGACTGACCTGGCGGCTTTGTGCGCCCGCCAACTCTCTCATCGCGTTTTACAGCTATTGGGGCTATGCCCTATCCTTCCGAAAGCATGTTAAAGGCGTGTCGCCTTTATCCGAGGAGCAGTTGAGTATGTTCGCACCCCAGCAGCCACAGGACTTGAGCCGTCTGACTCGCATCAAGGTCGTTGGCGTTGGCGGCGGGGGCAATAACGCCGTCAATCGCATGATTGAAGCGGGACTGGTCGGCGTCGAATTTATCGCAATCAACACCGATGCTCAGGTGCTGGCCATATCCGATGCGCCGATCAAGGTCGCGCTGGGCTCTGCCCTCACGCGCGGCCTGGGCGCGGGGGGCGACCCCGAGCGAGGCGCCAACGCCGCCGAGGAGAGCGTCGATCAACTGCGCGAGCTGGTCGTCGGCTCCGATATGGTGTTCGTTACTGCCGGAATGGGCGGCGGAACCGGCACCGGAGCGTCACCGGTGGTCGCGCGCCTGGCCCGTGAGTCCGGCGCCTTGACCGTTGGCGTGGTAACCCAGCCGTTCGCCTTTGAGGGCGCCCGGCGACGGCAATCCGCCACGGCCGGCTTGGCCAAACTGGGCGAGCACGTCGACGCCCTCATCTGCATTCCCAACGACCGCTTGCTGAAAGTGGCCGATCGCAAAACCAGCATTAGCGATGCCTTCCGTCTGGCCGACGACGTGTTGCGCCAAGGCGTGCAGGGGATTTCCGACATCATCGCGATTCCTGGGTTGATCAACGTGGACTTCGCCGACGTCAAGGCAATCATCGCCAGTTCCGGATCGGCCATGATGGCGATCGGCCGGGCTAGAGGCGATAACCGACTCGTGGACGCCACCAACCAGGCGATCGCCAGCCCGCTATTGGACGCGTCCATCGACGGCGCGCGCGGCGTCCTCTTCAATATCACGGGCGGCCCGGACCTCACGATCTTCGAGGTGAACGCGGCTGCCGAGATCATCCAGCGTGTCGTCCACGCCGACGCCCAGATCATTTTCGGCGCCGTGATCGACGACCAGCGTCGCGATGGCGAGGTGCAGCTCACCATCATTGCCACCGGCTTCGATCAGCCGCGTTCCTCAAAGAGCGCCGCTGGAGCGCCGCCCGCCCTCATCTCGACAGCCCGTCCCGGCACGGCGACGTACGCGCGCCGACCGCCCGAGCCGGCGCCGGCAAGGCCACCCGCCGACGAGGATATGGTTCCGGCTGCCGAGTTGGCGCCCACGGCGCCTTCGGAGCGGCGGCCCGTTGGCGAATCGTCCCCTGCCGGCGGCCCGCCAGCCACCACGACCAATGGCCCGACACGCCGGCCAGGGTCGAGCATCGAGATCCCGGCGTTCCTCCGCCGCCGCCAGGGCTAGCGGAATGCAGGAAGTCCAGCCGTCCAGCGGACGGCAAACCGGCGACGGCGTCTTCGGGGAGGGATTGCGCCGCCAGTTTCGCGATCTGTTGTTGTTGGAGTGCCGGGGCGGCTCGGTGCCTTTTCTGCGCCAACAGTGGGCTCAATTGGCGCGCCGCGCTAACGCCGAGGCAGACACGCTACCCGACCTGCTGCGTCTCGTTCGCCTCGCGGCGGAGGACGTTGCCGAGTTTCTCGATCATTCCGCCGAGGATACTGCCGAGCGCTTCCAGGCAGAGCGCCGTCTGCGTCGCGCCGTTCAGGATCTGGCGGCCGAGCTGGCAGCCGCGCACGCGCAGAGCACGGCCGCGCTCAAGAATACGCTCGGCGAGCTCGACCAATCGTTGGCCACACACGTTGAGCAGCTTGCCGCCTTCCAGGCCGTCAACAGTGCGGCCAACTCCAGTCTTGACCTCGCGACCGTGCTTGAAGTCACAGCCAAGACGGTTCGCTCGGTAACGCGCAGCGACCTCTGCAGCATCTATCTCTTTGATGATCAGCGCAACGACCTCGTCCTGCGCGCCAGTACCGGCCTGTCGCCGCAGGTGATTGGCCGGGCGCGCATGGTGCTGGGCGAGGGTATCACCGGTTGGGCGGCGCAATCCGGCAAGCCGGTTGCCGTGGCCGATGCCTGGGCCGATCCACATTTCAAATACATCCCCGAGTCGGGTGAGGAACGATTCCGCTCGATGCTCTCGGTGCCGGTCCTCCTCTTTACCGTCCAGAAGCTGGTGGGCGTGCTCAATCTCCAGACCACGCAGGTACGGGAGTGGACGCCTGACGAGATCACCTTCGTCGAAACCGTGGCCGGCCAGATTTCCCTAGCCATCGAGAATGCCCGGCTATACCACCAGACGGATGACCAGCTCCGTCTGCGCGTCGAGCAGCTCACGACCTTGCAACGCGTGTCGGCGCTCCTGGCGTCGAGCCTCGACGTGACCGAGGTCATGGATTCCATCGTGACCTACCTGAGAGAACTCGGCCATGCCGAGCGCGCGGCGATCTTCGACTACGACGAGGCCCGCGAGGATTTCCACATCGTGGCCAGCCACGGCCTGAGCCGCCACTACCGCGAGAATGTGCGCGTTCCCATGGGCGATGGGGTAGTAAGCCTTGCCATAAAGACGGGCGAGCCGGTCATCGTCGCCGATGCGCTGCTGGACGAGCGCCTGGCAGCCTCACCCGACGTGGTCCGGCGAGAGGGCTACCGGTCGCTTCTGGCCATACCACTGATGACCAGGCGCGGGCCGCTCGGCGTCGCCTGCCTCTACACCTCGCAACCGGACTGGTTCACCAAGGAGGACGCCCAGCTCCTTTCCGCCTTCACCAACGAGGCGGCCATCGCGTTGGAGAACGCCCGGCTCTACGAAGAGGTGCGGCAAGGCCTGCAGACCAAGAGCACGCTGCTGGCCGAGATGCATCATCGCGTGAAGAACAATCTCCAGACCGTCGCCGCCTTGCTCTCGCTGCAGCAACGGCGCGCGCGCTTCCCCAGCGAGCGGTCCGCCCTCGCCGAGAGCGTGGCTCGCATCCAAAGCATCGCGGCCATCCATGACTTGCTCTCCCATAAGGACGTCGGTGTGGCGGGGGTACGGGACGTCGTCCAGCAGGTTGTGAGCAGCGTCACCTCCGCCTTGTCGTCCGTAGATGTTCGGGTACAGTACGAGCAAGCTGGGGAAAGCCCAAGAATTGCCTCCAAGGAGGCAACCGTGCTCGCGCTCGTTCTGAATGAGATTGTCACCAATGCTATCCAGCACGGCTTTGCCGGTCGAAGCATCGGTTCGATCGTCGTCCATATCCACTCTGAGGGAGGTCAGGTGGTCGTGCAATTGCGCGACGATGGGGCCGGCCTGCCGGACGGCTTCTCGCTTGACCGGAATGGAGGACTGGGTGTCCAAATCGTCCGGACTCTGGTCGGCAAGGATCTTCGTGGCACGTTTTCGCTGGTATCGGACGGCGGCGCCGTTGCCACCATCACCTTCCCGGCCGGAGTGGCAGGAGATGGGGACGATGGCTAACGAGATAACGGCAACCAATGTTTGCTGACGAGGCTCGAATTCGCGTACGCGGCGGCGATGGCGGCAATGGCAGCGCCCATTTTCGGCGGGAGCGATACATCCCTTTCGGTGGGCCTGACGGAGGCGATGGCGGCCGTGGAGGGTCGGTCTACCTGTTGGCTGACGCCAACTTGAGCACACTGGCGCGCTTCATCCACGAGCACCATTTTCTGGCCGGCGGAGGAGGAGACGGCGCTGCCAACCGGCGCCACGGCGGTCGCGGCAAAGATCTGGTCATCCGCGTGCCTCCCGGCACCACGGTACGCGACGCAGACATTGGCGCGGTACTGGCGGATGTCGTGGCGCCGGGCGAGCGGGTCCTCGTGGCGCGCGGAGGTCGGGGAGGATTGGGAAATACCCACTTTACGACGTCGACCAATCAGGCCCCAAAGGTCGCCGATCGAGGGGAGCCAGGTCACGAGCGCTGGCTGGACCTGGAGTTGCGGCTGATCGCCGAAGTCGGGCTGGTGGGCCTGCCCAACGCCGGAAAGTCGACGTTGCTGGCCGCCATCACGCGGGCGCGTCCGAAGATCGCCAGTTACCCCTTTACCACGCTCGAGCCCAACCTCGGTGTCGCGGAAGTGGGGGACAGGACCATCGTCTTGGCGGACATTCCTGGTCTTATCGAGGGGGCTCACCAGGGTGTGGGACTGGGCCACGCCTTCTTGCGCCACGTGGAGCGCACGCGGCTGCTCCTGCACCTGGTCGATGGCTCCGGACAGGAAGGGCGCGATCCGTTAGACGATGTCGCCGTGATCGACCAGGAGCTGCAGCAGCACAGTCCGGAGCTCGCCGGGCGGCCTCAGCTCCTGGTCATCACCAAGGCGGACCTGCCTGACACGTCGAGCCAGGTACCCCGTCTGCGTGTCGCCTACGGGGAGAGCCGGGAGATCTTCGTGATCTCGGCGGCGACCCATCACGGTCTGCATCCCTTGTTGCAACGCGTCGCGACGCTGCTCGACCAGCTTCCGCCGACGCCTGTCGCAGAGATCGAGCCGGTGACTATCGCTCCCGATCTGGAGATGGTCCTGGTTCGGACCGGCGTCGCGCACGCGCGTGGCGCCTTGATCGATCGCCTGGTCGCGCAAACGAATCTGGACAACCCGGAGGGAATCGAACGTTTGCGTCGGCGCTTGCAACAGGAGCGGGTGCCGGAACTGGCAGCGCGCGCAGGCATGTCCTCCGGCGAGGTTCGTGCCGGCCTGACGCTGTGGCGATTGGACGAGGGCAGACTACGCTGGCTGCGAGCCGAGGAGCAGGAACGGTGAAGCCTCGAACGCATCCGGACGCGGAGGGACGGCAGCCGGGAGAGCGGCGAAAACGCCGGCTCACCCTGCTCCGCCATCGCCAGGCCGAGCAAATGGCTCGGGATGTTCAGGCATCGGCGCGCTCGGCACGCGGGCGCAGACCACCACCGGCGACGCTGCTCTTGGGTGGTGGCGGTATCGTTGGGCTCGTCTCCAGCGGACTCGTCGTGCTGGCGCTGACGCCCGATACGACGCGCGACCGCCTGGCACTCTTGTTCACCACCGGCCTGGCGGTATGGGGCTTGGTGGGCCTGGCGGTACTGGCCACACGCCGTGGTATGCCTTCTCGGCAATCGGGCCTCGTGGCCTACGATGCGATACGGCAAGGATTGCTCGTGGCCGGCTGCCTGGAGCTCAACCTGGCCACGCGCATGCTGGACCTCTGGACGCCGGTCGTCTGCGGGTTGCTTGTCGGCGTGTTCGCGGTGTTCGAGGTGGTGACGTTGGGGCGACGGCCCGCTTAGCGTCGTTGGGCGCCTCCTCGTTGCCGTCTCACCAGGGGCGGCCGCTTGGGACAGTTGACGCTGGGAGGATGATTCGGTGAAGCTGCTCGCGCTCCTGCTGGCGGTGACCAGCGGCGTTGCCGTGGGCACGCAGCCGCTCCTGAACGGGGCGCTCGGCCGCTCGCGAGGAGTGCTTGAAGCGGTGTTCGTTTCCGTCAGCGTCTCCTATGTGGCGATCGTGGCGCTCCTCATTGCCAAGGCGACTCGTTCGGGGCAGGTTGGTCTCCCCTTCACGGTCGTCGCCTGGACGCTCGTCGTCGTTGCCGCCCTGGTCGGCGGGCTGGCGCTGTACCTGACCACGCGCGGTCTTGGCGTCTGGTATTACACCGCGGGCTTGCTTGGCCTGGTCATTCTCTTTGCCGGAGCCTTCGTGACCCCGATCCTGGGTGTTGGCGCGACCGCGGCTGCCGTGATCGCCGGCCAACTTGGCGCCAGCATCGTGTGGGACCAGCTGGGCGTGCTTGGCATGCCCCAGGCCCCATTCTCGCCGCAGCGCGCGGTAGGCATGCTCCTGATTATCGCCGGCGTCGTATTGGTGCGAGGCTTGTGATCGACGACCTTATTGTCGCGCCCGGCAGGGTCGTCTCCTCTCATCGTCCAGGTTATCTCGCCACCAACCGGCCGGTGCGACAACTCTGACCGGCTGAGCGGGCGACAACGCTTCGAGAAGCTGCCTGGCAGGCACACCCGAAGGAGCCGCGAGGTCAGGCCATAGCTCCAGCAGCGGCGCCAGCACGAAGGCGCGGCGCCACAGTCGTGGATGGGGAAGCTGGAGCATCGGATCGTCGCTGGATAGGTTGTTGAAGAACAGTACGTCGATGTCCAGCGTCCGTGGTCCCCACCGTCGCATTCGCTGGCGACCGAAGCCGGCTTCCATCTCCCGGCAGGCCGCCAACGTACCCGCAGGTGACAGGTTGGTGGTGGCATGTGCGACGCAGTTCAAAAATTCCGGCTGATCGGTCAACTCTTGCGGCGCCGTGGCGTAGAGCGACGACACGGCCGTGACCTCTATCGCCTGTCTCGGCAGTTCACCGAGCGCGGCCGCAAGGGTCGCCGCACGATCGCCCAGGTTGCTGCCCAGCCCGAGCCAGACTTCAGCAGCCACGAACAACCAAATCGGCAAAACCTGCCACGCGCCTCGCAGCGGGGACATGGTGAACGCGGAGGATATCAGCGCCGTTGGCGATAGCGAGCGCCTGCGCCGCCGCGGTGCCCCACGCTCGCTCCGCAGGCGGCAAGCCCTCCGGCTGACCGGTGAAGCCCTTGCGCGAGACGCCGACTAGGAGCGGACGGCCCATGTCCCGCAACTCAGCCAGCCGCCGAAGGAGCAGTAGGCTGTCGGCGGCAACCAGACCAAAACCGAAGCCAGGGTCAAGGACGATGGCGTCCGTTGCGACGCCTGCTGCCAGAGCTCGTTGCAGGCTCGTCGTGAGGTCGGCTCGAACGCTGGCCAGTAGGTCGCCATCCACCGCGGTGCGCGCCTTCGGCCGGTTGAACGGGTAGCCCGGAAACCGCATGAGCACCAATCCGGCGCCGGCTTGGCTTGCCAACCTTGCCATGCTGTCGCCACGCGCGAGGCCGCTCACGTCGTTGACCACGCTGGCCCCTGCCTCGAGCGCCGACGCCGCGACCGCCGGTTTGGACGTGTCAACGGACACCGGGATGGAAACCTGCCGCGCCAGTTCGCGAATGACCGGCGCCACGCGCCGAAGCTCCTCCCCCTCATCCACCGGCTCGCTGCGCGGTCGCGTGCTCTCGCCGCCGATGTCGATCAGGTCGGCGCCTGCCGCCTCCGCGCGTAGCCCCGCCTCGACCGCGGCGGCTGGATCGGTCAGGCCATCGCCAGAAAACGAGTCGGGCGTCACGTTGACAATGGCCATGAGCAGCGTTCGTGTTCCTAGCAGCAGCGCGAATCGCCCACAACGCCAGGTGAAGGAGGTCATGGCGTCACCGTCCGCCGCGGTGATACGCGGTAGGTCATGACTCGGCGGCATCGGCCGGTACCAGATTCGTCAGGCGCTTCTGCTGGCGGCCGGACTTGGCCCGCATCCGCTCCAGGACAGCGGCGAGATCATCGGGCAGCGGCGAGGCAAACGCCAGGGCCTGGCCGGTGGATGGCTGGCGGAGCTCCAGGCGATAGGCGTGCAAGAACTGGCGTCGCAGCCCTTGCGCGTGCTTTTGCTCGCCGTACACCTGATCTCCGACGATAGGGTGGCCGAGCGCCTGCAAGTGGACGCGGATCTGGTGCGTGCGGCCCGTTTCCAATCGCAGGTCCAGCAATGAGTAGCCGGGCAGCTCTTCCTGCACCTGCCAGCGTGTGCGTGCAATCCGCCCCGCCGCCACCACGGCCATGCGCTGCCGGTTGCGGGGATCACGGGCCAGCGGCAGATCGATCAGACCCTCACTCTCCCGCGGACGGCCGGCGACCAGCGCCAGGTACGCCTTGGTGACGATATTCCGCTTGAACTGCTGCTGGATGCCCGCCAGCGCCATCGGCGTCTTGGCGACCACCAGAAGGCCGCTGGTGTCCTTATCCAGCCGGTGGACGATGCCGGGGCGAAAGGCCAGGCCGGCATCGGGCAGGCTGCCAGCGTGCGCCAGCAATCCGTTGACCAGGGTGCCGCTGGTGTGGCCATAGGCAGGATGCACCACCAGCCCGGCCGGCTTGTCCACCACGAGCAGATCGGCATCTTCGTAAACGATAGCGAGCGGCATCGGCTCCGGCACGACGGTCAGTGGCGCAGGCGGGGGGAGCGCCAACTCGACTCGTTCACCGGCAAAAACGCGATGGCTGCGCGACGCTATCCGGCTGCGCGAGCGAACGTGGCCTTCCTGGATGAGGCGGCTAGCCTGGCTGCGCGTTACCTCCGGGGCATAGAAGGCAATGGCCTGGTCAAGCCGCAAGCCTGCCCCACGCTCGTCTATTTCGAAGGCAATAGCTCGCCTGCTCTCCGTCTTCTCCTCGCGCCCGTCGCCGTCCGTATTGATCTCGACGTCAGGAGGCGGTCGGCGCGGGCTGATCGGCGTTCTTCTTGCCGTTGGGATACTTGGCCTCCTCGATGAGCATGCACGGGATGCCATCTTGGATCGGATAGTGGGCATCGCAGTACGAGCAGATGATCCAGTTCTCTTCCATCCGTACCGGTTGCTTGTCGATGGGACAGGCCAGAATCTCGACCAGCTCCTTCAGCTCCATGGATTGCTCCTCTGCACCGATGTTGCCGCCCTGAGTATAACCGGGGACAGGTTTCGAGCATACCAGCGCGACGCAGTCCATGCCCTTGCGATTGATCGCCGAATCCACCTCGACCGCCAGACCTAGCGAGGCGGCTAGTGGCCGGAGGCCGGCAGCTTGGTCCGGGGTGGTCAGCAGCGCGACCCGCCCACCGACGGTGAGCACGCGGGCCATCTCACCGAACGCCTGGAGCACCACATCCCGCGCTGATGCGTCGTACGGAGGCTCCGTCGCGATAGCCTCGATGGATGCGGCGCGAAACGGCAGACAGCAGGCATCGGCAACGTAGTGTCGCGCGCCGAGCGCCCGAAGGCCAAAGCGGAGGGCGGCGTCGCGGTCGCAAGTGAACACGTATCGGGCGCATGCGATGGCCTCCAGCGCGGCCCCGCCTGCTCCGGCGAACGGATCGAGGAGCGTCTTCGCCCTGGCGCCGCCGGCAAGGTTGACGAGAAGGCGCGCGTCACAGACCGGCAGTCCACGCCGGCTGAGATCGCCGCCATCGCCTCGATAGCCGCGCACGGCGCGTGCGCCTGCCGCGGTATCCAGAACAAAGGTTCGGCGATCAGGGGCCCGCTCACGGGCCTCGCCGGCATCCTCCTCGTAGGCGCGGAGGATGTTGTAGTCGCGTCCTCGCCACCTGAGCCGGCGCCGGTCGTCACGGCGCTGGCGAGTGTGGATTCTCCCGTTTGTGGCACTCGGCTCCAACAAGTCCACGGCGACGGTGTAGCCGAGCCGGGGCAAGCGGGACACCGCGGCGTCCACCTCCATCGCCGGCACCGTGAGCCAGAACAGGCCGCGCTGATCCCCTAGCGGTCCCCCCGGGAGCGCCTCCGCCCCCAGGTCGTCCAGCAGCTTCACTGCCTCGGCGATCGCGACAGCGTGCGCCTGCAGCCGTGCCCGGCGAATGTGGCAGACCAGCAGGCGAGCATGCAAGTGGTGCATCGGCACGTTCCTAAGGCGGACGGCGGATAACGCGAAGCGCCCTGAATATGGTGGACGCACCACTACGCTGCTTGCCGTGACCCGTCTCCACGCAAGGTGAGATAGACGGCCAGGACGCCGACGCCGACGACGATGCAGCTGTCGGCGACGTTGAACATCGGCCAGTAGTGCTGACCGAGGTGCGCGGCAATGAAGTCCACGACGTAGCCAAGGCGAAAGCGATCCAACAGATTGCTTAGCGCCCCGCCCAGGATCATGCCCATGCTGATGCGCAGCAGCGGCACGTCCTGGGGCAGGTAGCGCTGAAATGTGATCACGACGCCGACGATGACGGCGAGGATCAGCACTGTCAGCACGCCCTGATGCTGGAACAGGCTGAAGGCCACGCCGGTGTTGCGCACGTAGATGAACTGCAAGACCGGCGGCAGCACGTCCACGGACCATTCGGGCTGATTTCCCGCCGCCGCGACAATCAAGTGTTTGGAAACCTGATCGGCGACCAGTGCCGCCAACCCTACTGGCCAGGGCAGAAGCGATGCGGCTCGACTCAGGTGATGGTTTGCCGCGCCAACCCTACTTGCTGCGCCCGCGCCATCGACTGCTCCTCCGGCGGCTTGCAGTCGATGCACAGCGTCGGGGAGGGCCGGGCTTCCAGCAGGCGCCGACGGATCTCTCTGCCGCATTGTTCACACTTTCCGTAGGTAACGTCGTCCGTCCGCCGGAGCACGCGCTCGATCCCCTCTGTATCCGGTGCCCCACCAACGCCGCCGGAGAGGGTTTCGGATCGACCTCAGAGGTCTTCGGGTTGGTTTCGCTGGCGGGAGCGCAAGAATCGCTCCAGTTCCTCGACGAGATCGGCCCCACTGGGCAAAGACGGCTCGGGCTTGGCGGGTAGCGCCGGCTTGTCATGGGCGTCCACTTGCTGTTCGAGAAAGCGGACGTGTCTGGCGACATCGGGGTTGCTCTCCAAGGCGCTGGTGACCTTGCCGTCAAAGGTCTGTGCCTCCACTTCCAGCACGGCGAGGTCAAGCGGAAGATCGAGGACACTGCCCAGCGCCCGCAAGACGGCATGCACGACACGGGGATTGGGGGCCGCGGAGATGTAGTGCGGAACTGCGCCCCAGATGCTGGCCGCGGTCCGGCCGCGTTGCCGGCAGGCGTCCTGCAAGACGCTGACGATGCCGGTTGGCCCCTGGTAGGTAGACGGCGGCACGCCGGCGCGGAGCAGTCGCTCCCGCATGCGGCGATCGTTGGAGGTGCCGCTCAGTCGGGGAGGGCGGGTGTGCGGCACGTCGTAGAGATAGGCGCCGAGCGCAACGACGGTTGTGACCCCGACGCGATCGGCCAGGTCCAGCGCCAGGTTGGTATAGTGCCGCCAGCGCAATTGGGGCTCACTCCCGACGAAGACGATCAAGGGACGGCTCATCGGTGACCCGGTGATCTCGTACCAATCGTTACCGGGCCAGGTGAGCCGGCGCAGTCCACGGTTATCCAGATGGACCTGGGGCCGGGTGCTGGTGAAGTCGTAGAACTCCTCGGGGTCAAGCCAGGCGAACCGGCGCGACTTCCAGCGCTCCACGAGCCATTGCGCGCTGGCCGTGGCGACATCGCCGACATCGTTCCAGCCGCCGAAAGCGGCGACCAGCACGGCGTCACTGAGCTGTGGCGGATTGTCAACCGTCAACTCGTCCACGAGACTTCCTCCTCCCGGGACGTGGCCCCGACCTACCTGAGCAGACCGCCCAATCCTACCAGCCTACCACGCGGCCGGGG
>Ga0207416_1000788_pt1 | contig 48801 bp, 42 predicted proteins | sample PaiPotPPM11metaG_FD_184107 | JGI IMG/M metagenome (GOLD analysis project Ga0207416, IMG submission 184107) | Iron sulfur acid spring bacterial and archeal communities from Banff, Canada, to study Microbial Dark Matter (Phase II) - Paint Pots PPM... ...
TCTACGAGCGCGACTTCGATCGCTTGGCCAGCGAGCCTGATAACATCATCGCCGATTGGGCGCGCGTTGCGAATTTGAGCGGCAAGCAAGTATCAGTCAAAGCGATCGACGGCAGTTTGCTCCAGGAGGGCACCGTCAAAGAAATCGATGCAGATGGTGCGCTTGTCTTGCAAACCACCGCAGGAGTGGTAAGAGTAACACTCGGTGACGTCGACGTCTTAAGCTAAGATCAGATTTTGGTCGCGAAGGCTTGTTCGGCGTGATATGAGGAGCGCACAAGTGGCCCTGAGACAACTTGCCGAAAGCCCATTGGCTTGGTTTCGCGCGCGAACCAAGCGAACTTCTCAGGCGTTACGAACTCAATAACCGGCAGATGTTTTTTGGTCGGCTGCAAGTATTGGCCAAACGTGATGATCTCCACACCGATCGCTCGCAAATCGCGCGCTGCCTGCAATACGTCCTCGTCCTTTTCACCGAGGCCGAGCATGATGCTTGACTTGGTCAGCATGTCCGGGCGCATATCTTTGACGCTCTTCAAAACCGCGAGTGACTGGTCGTATCCGCAACGGCGATCGCGAACACTGGGCGTCAACGCCCGTGTCGTTTCAATGTTGTGAGCATACACATCAGGAATGGCATCAACGACGGTGCGGATTGCCTCAACATCACCCCGATAATCTGAGGTTAGTACTTCTACCCTAACATGTGGCGTGCGGTGCTTAATCGCGCGTATGGCTTCCGCCATCTGCGCCGCGCCGCCATCGGCCAACTCATCGCGATCAACGCACGTGATCACCGCGTAGTTAAGCTTGAGATCCTCGATGCTGCGCGCGAGCTTGAACGCCTCGAGCGGGTCGATTGGATTCGGGTGACCTGTCTTCACATTGCAGAACCGGCAACCGCGCGTGCACGTGTCTCCCAGAATCATGAAAGTCGCCGTGCCCACACCCCAGCACTCGGCGATATTCGGACACATCGCTTCCTGGCACACGGTGTGCAAGTTGCGATCCTTCACGATGCCGCGCAGCTTCATGTATTTTTCGCCGGCAGGCAGCTTGACTTTGAGCCACTCAGGCTTACGGGCGATCATGCTATCTTCTCCGGCACGGCCAGCGGTAGGGCTTGCGCAACAAGTTTGATCTGGTACACAGACTCTAATGCTTCGCGAACGTGGGGCTTGGCCTCTGCCAGCGAGACGCGGCGGCCGCACTCACGCGTGATCGAAGTGATGGGCACGGCCGGCATGCCGCACGGATTGATGAGTTCAAACATTTTGAGGTCAGTGCACACATCAAGCGCGAATCCGTGGAACGTCACACTCGAACGAACAGCCGCGCCAATCGATGCGATCTTGGCGCCGCCCACAAAGACCCCAGCATGATCCGGGCGGCGATCGCCTTCACAACCGAAGGGGACGAGCGCCATGATGACGCTCTGCTCCATCTTGCGCACGAAGCTTTGTACTTCGCGCAGCCGCGGCAACTTGAAAATGGGATAGCAAACGAGCTGGCCCGGGCCATGATACGTCAGATCTCCACCACGTTCAACGTCGAAGTACTCAACACCGCGCCGGCGCAGTTCGGCTTCGGATGCCAGCAGATTGTGGCGCTTACCGGATTTGCCCATCGTGATGACCGGCAAGTGTTCGCAGAAGAGCAGCGCGTCACCAATTTCGTCTGCCGCGCGCGCAGCATGCAACCGTCGCTGCAACGACCATGCCACACCGTACGGGATGCGGCCGAGATCGTGGAAAGCAACGTTCATGCGGGCAACACCGCTGTGGCTACCGAGCAACCGGAGTAAGGGCGATCGGTGTGTTGACAATGTGAATGGCGCGACCATGCATAAATTCCGCCGCTTCCATAATAGACTCGGAAAATGTCGGATGCGGATGCATGGTCAGGCCGATGTCTTCGACCGTCGCACCCATTTCGATGGCTAGAACTGCTTCGGCAACCATAGACTCGGCCTGCGGCGAGATAATGTGGACCCCGAGAACAAAATCCGTCTTCTTGTCGCCGACGATCTTTACCATGCCGTCGGAAATGCCGACTGTCCGTGCACGGCCAAGTGCGGCCAAGCGGAATCGCCCCACGAAGACATCGTAACCCGCAGCCTTTGCCTGCTCTTCGGAAAGTCCGGCGGTCGCAAGCTGGGGATCCGTGTAGACGCAGTTTGGCACCGCCATCGGATCGTACGCCGATGCTTGGCCCGCTATCACTTCGGCGGCAACTACTCCCTCACGCATCGCCTTGTGCGCGAGCAGCGGGGCGCCCGCGCAATCGCCAATGGCGAAGAGATGCGGCACATTCGTGCGGCGCTGCGCGTCGACTGCAACATAACCGCGCTCGAGCTTTGCACCGATCTTCTCCAGTCCGATTCCAGACGTGCGCGCCCGGCGACCCACCGCGACGAGTACTTTGTCGTACTCGCGCGTTTCGTTGATCTCGCCTTCGAGTACGGCGCTCACCTTGCCGCCCTTGACGCTCACCGACGTGGCCTTGGTTTTGAGTGAAATATTGATTCCTTGCTTTTTGAGGATGCGCAGCATGAGGGTCGAGATTTCAACATCAGTATCGCCTAGTGCCCGGTCGGCAAGCTCGACGACCGTGACCTCGGCGCCAAGCCGCTTGTAAATAGTAGCAAACTCAAGTCCAATGACGCCGGCGCCAAGAATCAGAATACTCTTCGGCAGATCCGCCAGGCTCACGGAATCGTCGGAATTGAGAATCGTGCGGCCATTGCGATCGAAACCAGGCAGACTCACGGGCTCAGACCCCGTGGCGACGATAACGTCTTTCGCGGAAAGAGTTTCGGCGGAGCCGCTATTTTTCTTCACCCGGACGCTTGTGGCGTCGACCAGCTCGGCCGTGCCGCTGATTGATTCAACCTTGTTGGCTTTAAACAGCGTTCCGATGCCGTTAACGAGATCGTCGACCATCTTGCTCTTCCACTTGTTGAGCGAGGCCAGATTGATCTTGGGTTCTGGAAAATCGACGCCCATTTCTTTCACTTCACGGGCGGAATTGATAACCTCACCGATATGGAGCAAGGCCTTCGTGGGCATACAACCCCAATTAAGGCACACTCCACCCAAACGTTCTTGCTCGACACACAGTACGTGCTTACCCAGTTGCCCCAAGCGGATGGCTGCGCTGTAGCCGCCCGGGCCGCCACCGATGACAATCACATCGTACGTCGTGGCCATCTGCTAACCGCCTTCCATGAGCATGACATCAGGATGTTCAAGCGACTGCGCCACGTCCTTGACGAAAAGCGCAGCAGTCGCGCCGTCGACGACGCGATGGTCGAAAGAGATCGAGAGATACATCATGTGGCGGATGACGATCTGGCCGTTGCGCACGACTGGGCGTTCCACAATGGAGTGGGTGCCAAGAATGCCGACTTCCGGATAGTTAATGACTGGAAACGTAAAGAGACCGCCGACCGATCCGACGTTCGTGATCGTAAAGGTGCCGCCGCTAATTTCATCGTGCGAGAGCTTGCCATGGCGCGCTTTATCTGCGAGATCCGCGATGTCTCCGGCAAGTTCGAAGATCGTTTTTGCGTCGGCGTCATGGATAACAGGAACGACGAGACCTTCATCGGTGTTGACGGCAATACCAACGTTGTAGCGCTTCTTGAGAACGATCTCATGCTTTTCGTCATCCAGCGACGCGTTCATATATGGATGGTGCTTGAGCGCACCGGTCACCGACTTGACGAAGAAAGGCAGATAGGTGAGCTTGACACCGGCGGCCGCAGCCTTCTCTTTTGCGCGCTCGCGCATGGCCACGAGCTCGGTGAGGTCAGCTTCGTCCACATGCAGAGTATGTGCCGCGGTGTGCTTGCTGTGCACCATGTGGTCGGCAATAACGCGGCGCAAACCGCGCAGCGGTATCCGCTCATCCTCCCTCGACGTCATAGCTGCTGCGGTTCGTCGAGGAGCTTGAGCGCCGGGCGCCGTTTGACTTGCCACGCGCTGCACGTCTTCGCGCTGAATGCGTCCGCCTTCTCCTGAACCGCGAACGTGGAAGAGATCAACGCCAAGCTCGCGCGCAAGCTTGCGCACTGCCGGTGCGGCGAGCGGACGCCCGAAACGGCTAAGCACGGCAGTTTCACCTTCGGCGGAAACACCGTGCGGCTGGCCATTGCCACGGAGAGGCTTCGCAGCAACGGGCGAGGGTGTGCCGGCCGACGTTGCGGGTTTGCTCGCTGCGAGTTTCTCAGCCGGTATAACGGGCTTTTCGGATGTCGCTGCGGCGGGCTTCGCGGCTTCGACCGGTTTCACCGAAGCCGGAATGGGCGTAGGATGATCGTCGATTGATTCGCCTTCTTTGCCGAAGATGGCGATTGGCTTGCCGATCGGAACGACTGCGCCCTCAGGAGCTACTTGTTTGAGCAAAATCCCCTCGTACGGGGACGGAATTTCGACCGTCACCTTATCAGTCATAACTTCGACCAACGGCTGATCTTGATTGACGTGCTCGCCCTCTTTCACCAGCCATTTGACGATCTCGCCTTCGATGACGGACTCCGCCAGCTCGGGCATCTCCAGTTCTACTGCCATCGAATCTCCTAAAAGTTGAGGGTTTTTTTGATCGCGCGAATGACGCGTTGCGCGTTTGGCATGTACGCCTTTTCAAGCGCATACGGAAATGCGGTATCCCAGCCGGCGACGCGCACAATTGGGCCCTCCAGATACTCGACGGCCTGCTCGGCGATAAACGCCGCGATCTCGCCTGAGTAGCCGCCGATGCGCGGCGCCTCTTGAAGGAGCACGACGTGACCTGTCTTGGCGGTCGTCTGCAGAATTGCTTCTGTATCGTACGGCTGCAGCGTCCGCAGGTCGAGCACTTCGACCTCGACGCCTTCTTTGGCGATCGTATCCGCAGCCTCTAAGGCAACGTGCACCATCGCTCCATAGGTGATAATGGAAACGTGCTTGCCTTCTCGAGTAAGAGCCGCTTTGCCGAGCGGCACTTCGTACGGGCCGACCGGCACCTCGCTCTTTACCGCGCGGTAGATTTTCTTGGGCTCCATAAAGACGACTGGATCTGGATCGCGGATAGACGCGATGAGAAGTCCCTTGGCATCATACGGATTGCTCGGGACGACGCACTTGAGCCCGGGCGTCGCGACAAAGTATGATTCCGGTGACTGCGAGTGATAACTGCCACCGCGCACGCCGCCGCCATACGGTGAACGAATGACCAACGGTACGCCAAACTGGCCTGCCGAACGATAGCGGATTTTCGCCGCCTCGGAGACGAGCAAATCAAATCCTGGAAAGATAAAGTCGATGAACTGAATCTCGGCGACGGGCTTGAGGCCGTAGAGCGCCATGCCGACTGCGGCGCCGATAATGCCTGCTTCTGCCAAGGGAGTGTCGATGACGCGGTCGACGCCGAAGCGGTCGACGAGCCCTTCGGTAATAAGGAAGACGCCGCCGCGGACCGCGATGTCTTCGCCCAAAATGACGACGTCCTCATCACGGTCCATTTCCTCGACGAGCGCGGACTGGAGGGCCTGCACCATCGTGAGCTGGGTTTGTTTCGTTGCTTGCGCTGCTGTTGCCATGTGCGTCCTCCGGCTTACGCGCCAAGCTCGGCGGCGAGCTCTTGGCGCTCCCACTCGAGATGCGGTGTTCGCTCTGCGTATGCATAGTCAAGCACTGAGAGCGGCTCCGGTAGCGGACTCTTTTCCGCTTCCTCCATTGCCTGAGCGAGCTGCGCCTTTACCTCGGCCTGGAGTTTTTGCTCTTGTTCTTCAGACCACAGGCCGCGCAGTTCGAGGAACTTGCGCATGCGCGTCACCGGGTCGCGCTGCGTGCGCCACATTTCGAGTTCGCCCTTGGGCCGATATCGCGTATCGTCGTCAGCCGATGAGTGCGGGCCATAACGGTACGTGTAGGCCTCAATGAGACTCGGGCCCTTGCCCGAGCGCGCTTTGTCTGCGCAGTGCTTCGTCACCAAGTACACCGCGAGTATGTCATTGCCGTCGACCAGGTAACCATCCATGCCGTAGGCCATGGCTTTTTCTGCGATCGTCTTCGTGTGTGTCTGCTGATCCGTGCGCATCGAGATCGCGTACTGGTTATTTTGCACAAACATGATGACGGGCGCGGTGTACACCGCCGCGAAGTTCATGCCGACATGGAAGTCGCCTTCACTTGTTGCGCCATCACCCATGTAGGTAATCGTGATTTCCTTGCGCTTCTTGATGCGCTGTGCCATTGCGGTGCCGACTGCTTCAGTAATTTTGTTGCCGACGGTTGAAGAGGGCGGCACGATATGCAAATCGTTGCGGCCCGGTCCGTGAGGCATAAGCCGTCCTTGTGTCGGGTCAGCCATGCGGCCGAGGACGTGACCGAACCACTCCGTCGGGGTCAGCCCTTTCACCAGCATGCTGCCTTGCGATCGGTGGTCCGGGTACATCCAATCTTCCTTGCGCAGTGGCAGCGCGCTCCCCACTTGCGACGCTTCTTGACCGGCAATCTGCGCATAAAACCCGGCGCGGCCTTGTCGCACGAGAATGTAGCCGCGATCGTCGACGCCGCGGACAAAGACGAGCCAGCGATACATTTTTAGCCACTCGTCTTGTGACATGCCGAGCTTGTCGACGTTCTCGATGGGCGTACCATCGTAGGCAAGAACGCGAATCGGCTCCGTGGTGAACGGTTTGATGTCCATTGTGCCTCCGGGAATAATCTGACTATTCAAATTATCGGTTCTTATGGATGTTTGGTATTACCTTTGGTAAGAGAAGAGTGCGATACGAAGAGGGTCGCGGCGTCAAAATCTGGCATACTGTCTGTCTTGCGGATGCTTCCTTTCACTCGGCGGGAGCACGTCACCACATGATGGGGGATTACCAATCAAACTCGGTCCGTTCTCTTTCCTGAAACTATCTGTTGCTCTTCAGCGGCCTGCGCCCGCCGCACCGCTTTCGGCCAATGCCCAAGCTGATTTGCTGCGCGAGCTCGTGTCTGACTATCCGGCGCTGCAGCAGATACCCGGCGGGATTATTTTTTCCGATCCGCCGCGCGGCCGCATGCTGTTGATCGATCAAACCAAAGTTGAACTCGTGGAGAACAATCCCAATTCGCCATTCGATGCTCTCGACCGCATGCACGGTGTCTTTCAAAAGGCAGTTCCCGTCGTGCAGTATGGCGCACCGTTTTTTGTGCGCGTCGACGGCGCAGGCACGATTCAGGCGATGGAAGGGCTCAATCCAACGCAGGTTCTGCTGCAACACTCGCCGCCACGGCAAGAATGGAACGAGGTCGGCGGCGCATGCACGTTTGCCGGGCTGCGCTATATCTTCCGCAGCGAAGATGGTGGTCAGCGCGACATGCACGTCGAGCCCCTCTTTTCGCAACCTGACAAGTTCTACGTCATGGTGCTCAGCGTGCCGGGGACCGGGGCGCCAACCTTGGACGACGCCATGGAACGCGCCCGCCGCGAAACTGAGATCATCGAACGCCTCAGCGACCGCGTTGTTTCCGACCTAACAAGCTCCTAGAGCACCACCTTCCTCACCAACAGCGTCCGCAAATTAGGACGTTTGGTCGCAATGTGGCGGGGGTTTTGCCGATTGTCAGCGTGGAAATACCTTCAACATCCCATTGCGCCCGCACGAGGGGTAACGTCGCTTGCGGCGATTGAACGTCCGATTCTTCCTCTGGCTCAGCATTGGGCTCATCGCTGGCCAGCCTGGAGCTATTGCCGCCGATAATGCGTTACCGGTGGTCACGAAGATCACGGGAAGCGTCGCGATTCAAAGTTATGGCAAAGCGACGCAAGACGTCGCGCAGACTCGAATTTTGCACTTTGGCGACACCGTTGTCACCGGGCTCGACGCGCGGGCAACAGTCAGCCTTGCCGACGTCGGTAAAATCACTCTTGGCCCCGGCACCGTCGCGAAGACTTATTCCAACGGGCCAAAATTGTCTCTGACGCTCATCACTGGTTCGTTATGCGTGCAATCCGATGCCCCAAGCGTGAGTATCGGGATCGGCGCGATGACGCTCGTGCCAACGACCCCCTCGACCATTTTCAATTTGGCACGCAATGCGAATAATGCAGAGATTGCCGTCTACAGCGGCAATCTGATGGCAAATGTCAGCGGAGCACGCCCGACTGCCCTCAAGGCGGGCAACGCCGCCGACAGCATTGATGAGGAGACTCCGCAGCCGGCTGATATTGCAAAGGTCCAGCAATCATTTGCCGCGCTGCACTGCCCGGACGACTCCGTCATTGCGCAAGCTATGCCCCAAACGGACCCGCCTTCGGGATCCGGACACGGAGGCGGCGGCATCTTAGGCACGTTGCTTGCGATCGGCGCGATTGCTGCCGCTGTCGGCCATGGCGGCGGGGGTTCAAGCGCCGCCAGTCAGTCGCAACCGGCGGCGGGCGTTTCCCCGACACCAAAGCCATCGTTGACCCCGACACCGACGCCGACTTCACCGCCAACGCCAACCCCGACACCATCGGGCATTCTGAGCCTGTCGACGACGTCGCTCTCGTTTTCTAACGCGGGTTCGGATCCGCAGAATTTTACCGCAGCGGATCCTTCGACGCGCTCGTTTTCGGCGACGCCTGCAGATCCAACCGTGGCGACCGTGGCGGAAGATGATGTCCATGGACACACGGCAACGTTTAGTGTGACACCGGTCGGAAATGGCACCACGAATATTTCCGTCACAGATGGTGTGGGCGGGTCAGGTACAGTCAGCGTCACCGTAGGCGGCGACCACGTGATGGTTCGGACACACACCTCCGCGCCAAACCGCATGACGCCTCCAGGCGTTCTCGTTCAGCCCGCTCTACTTGTGCCAACGGAGATGAGGCTGATCGCCGGCGTTGCCAAACCCGCATTCGTACAAGAAGAACGCTATACGGGCGCACTTCGAGCCCAGAGTTCCAATCCAACAGTGGCAACTGTGGCACCCTCTATAGGGCGCGGCCCTTCATACGCCTTTGTTATCACCGGCCGTAGCCAAGGCGTTGCTATCGTTACCATTATGGACGACCTTGGAAACGCTCGGGTCGTGCGGGTCTCGGTTGTCGCTCGTTCGGTTCCACGTTTGTCTTCGCGTCCGTAGCCTGCTTCCGCGGGTCTTGCAGTTTTCTCCACTCATCCTCCATTATGAGCCGCTTGAGATTACGTGGGTAGTTGCCGACGGGGTGTGCTGCATTAAAAGCCTTGGCTCGCGCTGCTATGAATTCGAAGTTCTCGAACATTGCATTGGTACCGGTCGCAGCTCTGCGAACCACGATGACATCTCGCAATTGGTCCCACATTGACACGACGTAAAACGCCCCGAGGTCGAGATACTGTGCCTCGGAGATCATGCCGTACTTAATATACGATCCCATTTGCTCGCACCAGTCCGCCACTCTGAGTTCCTGATGAACTCTTCGGTCAGGAGTGAGTACCCACAAACTATCGAGGAAGTCTGGATCTTTCATCTTCGCGGGCAATTTGGTTTCCACGAAATCGGCAGCCGACTGAAGAGTGTCGCTCTCCCAGCGCGCAACGTGGTGAAGCAATCCGGTGAGCTGGTTGCCGGCTCGAATGTGACGCAATTGAACAAGCGCGGCGAAAGCGGTAACCGCGATGACGATAAATGTCCCAACCGATGCAATCGCGCTGAGCGTCTCGGGGGTCATTCGTCGCCGCTACACGCCGAAGAGATTGATCGCCTTGGCCCCAGTGTACATCACAACGCCCTTGGTCTCGGTGTAGAGGTCGAGCGTTTGCATGGCGAGCTCGCGACCAAACCCTGACTGTTTGTAGCCCCCAAAAGGAACGCCGGGGAAGATTGAGATCGGCGTGTTGATTCCAACACCACCCGAGCGCAGTGCCGCTGCGACTCGTTGCGCGCGGGACCCATCCTTGGTCCACACCGATGCCGCAAGTCCATAAATCGAATCGTTGGCAGTGGCGATCGCTTCCTTTTCATCTTTGAAGGTCGTGACCACGGCGACCGGTCCAAATATCTCTTCCTGGGCAACGCGCATCGTGTTCTTCACCCGGTCAAGCACGGCCGGCATTAGGAAGTGCCCCTTTGCGAGCGGGCCATCCGGACGGGTGCCGCCGCACGAGAGCGTAGCGCCTTCTTGCTGACCGATGCCGATGTACCCCTCGACCTTCTCAAGTTGACGTTTTGAAATCATCGCACCCACATGCGTGGCGGGATCCATGGGGTCGCCGACGGTAAGCGCCTTCGTCTTGGCAACAAACTTGGCGACGAATTCATCGCGAACAGCTTCGCTCACGAGAATGCGAGAGCGCGCGTCGCAAGATTGGCCCGCGTTGTAAAAGATGGCGTGCACGGCACCCGCGGCTGCCGCATCCAGATCCGCATCCTCGAAGATGATGTTCGGCGATTTGCCACCGAGCTCGAGCGTCACGCGTTTAATCGTCGATGCCGCAGTCTCCATGATCGTACGGCCGGTCGCGGTCTCGCCGGTGAACGCAATCTTGTCGACACCAGGGTGGCCGGCGAGGTGCGCACCGATGACCGCGCCTGGTCCCGGCAGCACATTGACGACGCCCGGCGGACAACCCGCTTCGTGGCAGATTTCCCCGAGCGCAAGAGCGGTCAATGGTGTCGGTGACGCGGGCTTTAAGATCACTGTGCAACCCGCTGCCAGTGCAGGGGCGACTTTCCAAGCCGCCATGAGCAGCGGATAATTCCATGGTATGATCTGCGCGCAAACACCGACCGGCTCTTTGAGCGTGTAGTTGAAGAAATTGGGCGGCGCCGGAATTGTGTTGCCCATGATCTTGGTAACGGCGCCTGCGTAAAACTCAAAATCTTCGATGACTTGACCGATCTCGGCCTTTGAACCGGAGATCGTCTTGCCGCTGTTGCGCGTTTCGAGTTCGGCAAGCGCATCGTGGCGCTCCGCAATGAGCGCCGCAATCTTATTGAGAACGCGAGCGCGCTTCGCGGGCGTTAAAGTGGACCATTTTCCGTGCAACGCTTGGCGCGCTGCCTCGACCGCTAGATCCGCGTCGTGAATTCCCGCGGCCGCAACTGAACCGAGGATCTCGCCGGTTGCCGGATTGTGGATATCCGTATATTCACCCGAGGCCGGCTTGACGCGCTCTCCATTGATGAAGAGCTCGTGTGCGGACTTCGTGGCTGCCGTGGTCATAGTGTTAGGGCCTTTCAACGATCGTCGTGATGCCTTGGCCAACGCCGATGCACATGGTTGCAAGTCCGCGCTTTGCGCCGCGCGCTTCCATGGCATGCAGCAGCGTCACCATAATGCGCGCCCCGCTGCATCCCAGCGGATGGCCGATCGCGATCGCACCGCCGTTGACGTTGACCCGTTCAATCGGAATTTCGAGTTCGCGGATGCAGGCGATGGACTGCGCGGCAAACGCTTCGTTGAGCTCGATAAGGTCGATGTCGTCGATGCGCAGATTCGCGCGCACTAATGCCTTTTGTGTCGCCGGGATGGGACCAAGACCCATGCAGTTAGGATCAACGCCTGCGACGGCAGACGTTACGATGCGCGCTATGGGTTTGAGGCCGCGCCGCTTTGCTTCGTCTGCTGACATCAAAACGATCCCCGCCGCACCGTCATTGATGCCGCTCGAATTGCCCGCGGTCACGGTGCCGTCTTCGCGGAAAGCAGGCTTCAGTTTGGCAAGCTGTTCCATGGTGACGTCCGGCCGTGGGGGCTCGTCGACGATGACTATTCTTTCCGCAGCCGTCTTTCCGTTGCCGGGTACCGGTACGCCTTTCAGCTCGCGGTCGAATGCGCCAGCGCGTTGCGCGTCGCCGGTTTTGTGCTGGCTGGCGAAGGCAAACTCGTCCTGTTCTCGGCGTGAGATGCGATAACGCTCGGCAACGTTCTCGGCAGTTTCCCCCATGCTGATCGGGGGATAGCCTTTCGCCGTCAATTTAGGGTTGTACATGCGCGCTCCCAAGGTCGTGTCGTACAGGTGCGGGGAGCGAGCGAACTCAGACTCCGGTTTTGGCATGACGTACGGAGCACGCGTCATGCTTTCGACGCCTCCTGCCATAAAGATATCGCCGCAGTCGCTCGCGATGGCGTGCGATGCACTATTGATGGCTTGCAAACCAGATCCGCACAGCCGATTCAAGGTTGCGCCGGCAACATTTTCTGGGAAATCCGCTGCCAGGAGCGCCATGCGCGCTATATTGCGATTATCTTCACCCGCCTGGTTGCTGCAGCCCCACATAACGTCTTCAATATCGCCTGGCTCCACTTTCGCCCGCTCTGCGAGCTCGCGCAAGACGATCGCCGACATATCATCCGGCCTCACGTGACGCAGAGAGCCGGCATACTTGCCGATTGGCGTACGAGCGGCGGCCACGATGACGACTTCGCGCATGGTTTCCTCAGGAAAGGGGGGAGATGGTATTGAACGCCGATTTCGTGACAAAAGTGCTAGGGACCCGCCGCATCTACGACGGCCGTGTACTAAACGTCCGCGTCGACGACGTCGAACTGCCGAATGGACACCGCTCGACCTTCGAAATTATTGAGCACGGCGGCGGCGTGTGCATCGTCGCGCAACCGGGGGGCGACTCGATCGTGCTCGTGCGCCAATACCGGCCGGCGATCGGCAGCTACCTGCTCGAGGTGCCGGCGGGCAAACTTGAGCGAGGTGAGGATCCTGCGCAGTGCGCAGTGCGCGAGTTGCGGGAAGAAACCGGCTACCGCTGCGAGCGCATTCGCAAGGCGTGGTCGTTTTACACGGCGCCCGGCTTTTGCAGCGAGCTCCTCCATCTGTTCGTCGCAGAAGGCCTTTCGCGTGGCGAGGCTTCACCTGAGGAGAACGAGGCAATCGACGTTGAGGTCGTGCCAGTTGTGCATGCGCTCAAGATGGTCGATCGCGGCGAAATTATCGACGCAAAAACAGAAATTGCGCTCGCGTTCGTGAAGCTCAGGCTCTAGGGTTTGCTGATCAGCGATTGGCCCGTACGCGCTTGTCGCACGTGTCGCAGAAGTATGTCAGCTTGGCATCCGTATCGTAGATCGAGTGGCTGTAATACATCCCACAACGCGTGTTGTAGCAGTGCTTCAGACCGAATGAGTGGCCGAGCGCGTGCACGCACTCTTTGAGCGTGCGGTTAAAGAGCGCCGCGTCGTTGGCAGGCTCGTTGTAGAACTCGGGCTTGAGCCGAAATGTCGATACAACTGCAACCCGGTCGGTTTCACTCGCATCGCTGAAGATGAAGTTGTGCGAGGTCTTATATAAATCGCTGCCTATGATGCCGAGCAATAAGCCGTCGCGCGCGGGATAGGCGGCAAGCATGCGATTGAATACGGTGTTCAAAAAGAACTGACGACGGATAGAGTTTGCCTGCGTGGGAGAGAGGGTGAGCGGCTTTTCAACTGCGAACTTATGGAAAAATCGTTCTTCAAGGCATGGAGCGAGTCGCTCGCACAGATCGGAATCGACGCCGTTGATGGGGATGAGGGTTATTTTCTCCAAGGCGATTGCGCGGATATGCCTCCCAGATGCAGACGCGTTTCGATGCATCAATCTTCAACCTGTCCGATGCAAGTCCTCCGCTCGTCCAATTCGCTCGGGCTTTGAAATGTTCAAACGATGATTATCGGATTGGGCACCGACATCGCTGAAGTGGATCGCTTTCGATTCGACGCAACGCAGCTAAAGAAATTCTCTAAGAAAATATTTACCGCCGAAGAGATGTCGCACGCGCGCAAACATCGCAATCCGCAAGAGCGCCTTGCTGGGGCATTTGCCGCCAAAGAAGCGACGCGCAAAGCTTTCGGTCACGCTATACCCTGGCGGCTTATCGGCGTGAAGCACGAATCTGGCGGCAAGCCGTATATCGAGCTCAGTGGCCGGGCGGCGCAACTGATTCCCGCACGCGGAGTGCGGCGCATGCACCTGACCATTTCCCATTCAAAACAAAACGCCGTGGCGACCGTCATCCTGGAATCCGATGATCCTGCCGGCGGACTCATCAGCCTTCACTATGACGATGGCGAGGAAGTGGCCGCTCGATGAATGCACTCACTGCCGCTGAGATGCGCAACGCCGATATGCGCACCATCGAGGACGTTGGCATCCCGCCGATCGTTCTGACGGAAGCTGCTGGCCGCGCCGTGGCCGACCTTGCGCGCGATTTCCTCGCCGATGTCGAAGGGGATCCCATCCGCATCGCGATCGTCACTGGGCCCGGCAATAATGGGGCTGATGCTCTCGTTTCGGCGCGCTATCTCATGCAGCTCGGATACGAACCGGATATCTACATGGCTGCGAAGGGCGAAGAGTGCAACGAGCTGTGCCGGGCACAGCTGGAGATGATGCAGGGTCTCGGCGCCTCAGTGAGCTTCTTGCGCGAGCAATCTCCCGAGTTCTTCCGATCTGGATTGCGCGCGGCGAGCCTGATCATTGACGGACTGCTGGGAACAGGTTCCTCGGGCGCATTGCGCGAGCCGTTCCGCACGTGGGTCAACGAAATCAATATAGCGAGCCGAGAAGTCATTGCAGTCGACATCCCCACGGGCATCGATGCGAGCTCGGGCATGGTGCCAGGTCCAGCGGTAACTGCCGCAGCAACGGTCACGATGGCTGCACCAAAGGTCGGCATGCTGCTGTATCCTGCGGCTTCGTACGTAGGCGAGCTGTGGGTTGCACACATCGGGATACCGCCTGCAATCTTGGCTGACGTGGGCGGCCGTTACCATGTCATGACCAAGCAGCAGTTCTTCTTCTGGCTGCCGCGGCGCAGCAGACAGGCAGACAAACGCAGCGCCGGCGACGTCGTGATTATCGGCGGCAGCAAACAGTATGTCGGTGCTCCGTTGCTCGCCTCGCTTGGCGCTCAGCACGCTGGCGCGGGGTATGTCACGATCTCATGTCCGCCGGCTGTAACCGGTGCCATCGGCGCACATGTCTTAGAGCAGGTCGTCGCGCCATGGCCGGAAACCGATGACGCCGCCGCAATTGTCAACGCTCTTTTGGACGTCACGCGGCATGCAGGGTCCATCGTAATCGGTCCCGGACTTGGACGCGAGCGTTTGACGCAAGAAGTTGTTCGACTGTTTTTGAGCCAGACGACGAGACCGCTCGTGGTCGACGCCGACGCGCTCTTCGCGCTTTCGGGCCATACAGATATCATTAATGGTAAGAAGGCCGTGCTGACGCCGCACGATGCAGAATTCGCACGGTTGCTTGGGGAGAACGCCGACGCGGCAATTGCGAACCGCATGAAGGCGGCTGATGAATTTGCTTCAGCCCTTGATATCACGCTCTTGTTGAAAGGCCCGCGTTCGATCGTCGCCACCAAGGAGGCGTCTTACGTCAACATCACGGGCAACGAGGTCTTGGCGACGGCCGGATCGGGTGATGTGCTCTCCGGGATGATTGGCGCTATGCTCGCCGCGGGTTGCAGTCCGCGTCAGTCAGCCGCAATCGGCGCCTACTGGCACGGGATTACTGCTAATTATCTGGACAGCCAGCACAAGCATAGCGTCGTCGCGGGCGACATTGCTCACAACTTGCAAGACGCGCTACACTGGCTCGATGACCGCGAAGAGGAAGACGACGGCTATTTGATGCGCGTGGTGTGATTAACGGACCTAAAGCTCCGTTGCCACAAGGACCGTTGCTACAGCGGTCCCTTTGCGAGCTTCGACAATTCGGTTTCGTCAATAATCTTGAGACCGAGCTTCTCCGCTTTTGCTAACTTGCTCCCCGCAGATTCGCCAGCTACGACATAGTCTGTGTTCTTACTGACAGATCCCGCAACTTTTCCGCCGGCGATGACGATGAGCGCGCTTGCCGCTTCGCGCGACAAAGTTGGCAGGGTTCCCGTAAGCACAAATGTCTTCCCGACAAGCCGCCCACCGGCTTTCGGCCGCGGCGCCGCAGTCTCGCGCATGTTGACGGCTGCCGTGCGAAGTTTCTCAATGACTTTACGGTTCTGCGCCTGCTGAAAATACTCGACGACGCTTTGGGCGATCTTCGGTCCAATTTGCTCCGTCGTTTGCAGCTCTTCGAGGGACGCGGCGGCAAGCTCGTCGATGCTGGGAAACGCAGCAGTGAGGATTTGCGCATTTTGCGGGCCCACGAAACGAATTCCCAGCGCCACAAGAATGCGCCAGAATGGACGGCCTTTGCTCGACTCAATGTTGCGCAACAGATTCGATGCAGACTTCTCACCAGTCCGGGGCAGCGAGAGCAAATCCGACTGGCGTAAGAAATACAGATCTGCTACATCTTTGACGAGCCCACTCGCGATGAGCGCTTCACAGATCTTATACCCCAAGCCCTCGATATCCATAAATGCGGCAAAGTGCACGAGGCTCTCTTTGAACTGCGCCGGGCACGACGGATTCGTGCAGTACGCCATTGCCTCGCCCTGCGGCCGATACACATCCGCTCCGCACGCCGGGCACTTCTTCGGCAAGTGGTATTCGGGAAGTTTTTTCCCCGTGCGTGCTTCAATGACGGGGCGAACGATCTCGGGAATCACCTCGCCTGCGCGGCGCACGACGACCGTGTCTCCGGCGCGGATATCTTTTTGGCGAACGTAATCCTCGTTGTGAAGCGTCGCCATGGAAACGGTAACACCCCCGACTTGGACCGGCTCCAGCACAGCATAGGGGTTGACGCTTCCGGTGCGGCCGACATTGACTTCAATAGACAGCAATCGCGTTTGCGCTTCTTCCGCCGGAAACTTGAATGCGATAGCCCAGCGTGGATCGCGCCCGACGTAGCCGAGTCTGCGCTGCTGATCGAAGGAGTCGATTTTCACGACGACCCCATCGATGCCATAGTCGATGGTGTCTCGCCTGTGTTCCCATGACTCGCAGAATTTCACCAGCTCTTCAAAGTCGTCGAAATGTTTTGCTTCGAGATTCACCGGCAAGCCATAGCTCTTAAACTGCTCGAGCAAACCCCACTGCGTCCCAGCAGGGAGCGCAGGCTTGACCTCACCGATGCCGTAGACAAAGAATCGCAGCGGGCGTGACGCCGTGATGCGGGGGTCAAGCTGCCGCACCGCACCTGCCGCTGCATTACGCGGGTTGGCGAACGCAGGTTCACCCGCAGCGATGCGACGCTCGTTCATGCCGTCGAAATCGCTGCGCCGCATGTAGACTTCACCGCGGACCTCCAGCACATCAGGGGCATCGCCGCTGAGACGTAACGGGATGGAACGGATCGTCCGCAGATTTGGCGTGATATTCTCGCCCACGCTACCATCGCCGCGCGTACCACCCGAAACGAAGACGCCCCGCTCGTAACGCAGCGCGATCGCAAGACCGTCAATTTTGAGTTCAGCGACATAGGTGCGCGGCACACCGTTGAGGAGCTTCGTAACGCGTTGGTGCCATTGCCGCAGCTCTTCTTCGCCGAACGCGTTGCCCAATGATAGCATTGGCACGACGTGCCGGTATTCTTGGAACGCTGCGGAAGGCGCCGCTCCAACACGCTGCGTTGGGCTGTCGGGCGAGCGAAGCTGCGGATGTTGCTCCTCGAGCGTGACGAGCTCGCGGAAGAGCGCATCCCACTGCGCGTCGCTGATGGTCGGCGAGTCAAGGACGTAATACTCGTAGTTGTAACGGTCCAAAAGCTCGCGCAGCTCCGCCACGCGCTTCGCGGCCTTGTCCGTCGCTGTTGGGCTCATGCGCTAAATGGATTCGGCGCGTAGTGCGGGCGACCCTTAGGCGGGGTGGGCGCCCTCCCGCTCCCACTTGCGTATTAAGTATGCAATGAGGTCCGACGTGATCTCGCTGATACGTACGAACGAAATGCCGACTCCTCGGGCATCGTTGCGCACGACGGTGCCGAAGACTGAGATGGGCTTGTTCTCGCCGGCCAAATCAAGCTCGATCGTCAGCAGGTCGTTTGTATCGACTGCAAAGTCGGTGCGCAGCAACACCCCGCCACCGCCGATATTGACGATTTCCGCGGGATAGCGCTTCTCATTCTTGTCGCTGCGTATGTGAACGGGCAGAGTCTTTTGGATGCGAGCGTGCTTGCGTCGCTCGTTGGGCTGACCGGAATCGCCACTCATCATGACAATGCCCTTCAATCCATGAACGGACTTAAAGGTCCGTTGCTACAAAAGTTCGTTCCAAGGGGTCCGTTGCTGCGTGCATACTAATTCGGGCTTTGGCCCCACAGCTTGACGTCGCCGATGTGATTCGCCCAGTACCACATGCGGCTCACTGCCCAAAAAAAGTGGTTCCAGACGTACAGCTCCGCCGCTCGCCCTTGCGGGAAAATTGCGATCAGAGCAAGTGCGACGAGGACGTAAAACGACACCCCAAGCGAACCCCAAAAACGTGTCGCTCCTGTTGCACGGGTCACCCCGCGCAGCGGCGCGGGTTCAAAATACTGGCGGCGCTCTGTCTGGGCGTTGACAGCTTGGTAGTCGACAGGCGGAAGGAACGTCGCTGCACCTGCTGCGCGGAACATCGGCTGCGGTGAAGTTGAAAACGTCTGAGCGGGCGGCGGCGCGTTCGGGGAGGGCAGCTCCTCTGTGTGTCTCCCGAGGAGACGCTCGATCTTCTGGCGTGCGTCATCACTCAGCTCGAGAAAGTCTGCGGATACTTCATAGCCTGCACCCTCACCCAAGCTGCGCTGCGTGCGCACCTTGATGAGTCCTCGTGCGGTAGCCTTGATGCTGCGCATGTCGAGCGTCGTAAAGAGAATGGTATTCTCTTTGACCTCGGTGGGTAGCGTGCACACAAGGCCGTTCGGATCCAGCCGGGCAGCCTTGCCGGTCTGATTGACTCCCTGCTCCGCGTTGCGGACGGTGATGTCTATCGGAAGGGGCAGCGCAGCAGGCAATCCGCCGTAGCCAAGGGCATCGTGCATGGTTCCTCTTTACGTACGTTAACCAACAGCCATGAGGCTGCTTTGAGTATTCTAGTCATCGGCCAAACAGCCCGCGGACTTCAGGGCCGCCCCGCCGTTTCGGGCTCCGGATTGGGCCGGGAGGCCGAATCCTCGAGGGTCTTAAGAAGGGCGCGGTTGGCTTGTTCGTACTGCGCGACAGCCTCGTGCTCGCTCGTAATAGCGATGTGCGCTCGCGGATCGGTGAGCACCCTGCGCAGGTAACGGCCGGTGTGCGATGCCTCGGCCCGAGCTACAGCTTCAGGAGTGCCGCTTGCAACGACATGTCCGCCCCTATCGCCACCTTCGGGCCCGAGATCGATGATGTGGTCGGCGGTTTTGATGACGTCCAGATTGTGCTCGATGACGAGAACGGTGTTGCCCGAGTCAACGAGCCGCTGGAGCACCACCAACAGTTGTGCGATGTCGGCGAAGTGCAATCCAGTGGTGGGCTCATCGAGGATGTAAAACGTGCGCCCCGTGCTGCGACGCGACAGTTCGGTCGCAAGCTTAACGCGCTGCGCTTCGCCGCCGGAAAGCGTGGTTGCCGGCTGCCCCATTTGGATGTAACCCAAGCCGACGTCGCAGATCGTCTGCAGTTTATTGTACACGCGCGGAATGTTGGCAAAAAACTCCGCTGCCTCGTCGACGCGCATTTCAAGCACGTCCGCAATCGACTTGCCTTTATACTTTACCTCAAGGGTCTGCTGGTTGTAGCGCTTGCCCTTGCACGCTTCGCACGGAACATAGACGTCGGGCAAGAAGTGCATCTCGATCTTGATGATGCCGTCGCCGGCGCACGACTCGCAGCGGCCGCCTTTCACGTTGAAAGAAAAACGGCCCGGGCCGTAACCTCGAACGCGCGCATCCGGCGTCATCGAGAATAGCTCCCGGATGGGGTCGAATGCGCCTGTGTAGGTCGCGGGGTTGCTGCGCGGCGTGCGGCCGATGGGCGACTGATCGATGATGATCGCCTTGTCGAGCTGCTCGAGGCCACGCACTTTGCCGTAGGTCTCTTCTTGCGGCTGTCCATGAAGATGATGCGCAAGCGCTCGATATAACACCATGTCGACGAGCGTCGACTTTCCCGAACCCGAGACACCGGTAACTGCGCAGAATACGCCTAACGGAAAATCGACATTGATGCCCTTGAGGTTGTTGGCTCGCGCCGACTTGATGCTGAGCGTGCCCTTGGGAGTGCGGCGAAGCGGCGGGATCGGGATAACGCTTTCACCTTTGAGGAAGCGGCCGGTAGCAGATCGCGGCTCGGCCTCGATGTCGGCGATGGTGCCGCTCGCCACGATCCAACCACCCGCTTTGCCCGCGCCAGGACCGATGTCAACGAGATAGTCAGCTTCGCGCATCGTTTCTTCATCGTGCTCGACGACGATGAGGGTGTTGCCGAGATCGCGCAGCGTCTTCAAGGTAGCAAGCAGCCGGGCATTGTCGCGTTGATGCAGCCCGATTGAGGGCTCATCGAGCACGTACAGGACGCCGACAAGCGACGATCCGATCTGGGTTGCCAAACGAATGCGCTGCGCTTCGCCGCCCGAAAGGGTGGTGGCGCTGCGGTCGAGCGTGAGGTATTCAAGACCGACGTTTACCAAGAAACCGAGGCGAGCGCGCAGCTCTTTCACGATCTGACGCGCGATCTGCTCTTCGCGGCCGTTCAGTTCGAGCGTTTCTACGAAATGGAGCGCGCGGTCGACCGACAGTGACGTCAGGTTCGCGATGGATATCCCGCCGATGGTAACGGCGAGCGATTCGGGTTTGAGACGCGCACCACCGCAGGTTGGGCAGGTGACCGACGTCTGTAACTTCTCGAGTTCTTCTTTGACCCACTCGGATGATGTGTCTTCATATCGCCGCTGCAAACCGGGGATGATTCCCTTATACTGGGACTCGTAGTTCCAGTAATTGCCCGATTTTGTTCGAAAGCGAAAGTCGCGTTTATCGTCTTCGCCGTACAGTATGGTGTTCAGGAGCTCCGCGGGCAGTTTCTTTACCGGAGTATCGAGCTTGTATCCCGCCTCCTTGATGAGCGTCTCAACCTGCTGCACGTAGAACGGGTTCATGCCTGGTGAGAGATTCTTGCTCCACGGCACGACCGCGCCTTCGCGGAAGGACTTGTTTCGATCGGGTAGGACAAGGCGCGGGTCGAACTCGATGCGCGCTCCCAGACCCGTACAATCCGGGCACGCGCCATAGGGCGAGTTGAACGAAAACATGCGCGGCGTGAGCTCCTCGAACGAGAGGCCGCATTCGATGCACGCAAATTTTTCAGAGAACGTCAGTTCCTCGTCTTTGCCGCCGGGTTTCTGCACCAGCACGACGAGGAGCCCTTGCGTGAGTTTGAGCGCAGTCTCAACCGAATCGGTCAGCCGCTTCCGAATGTCAGGTTTCAGGACAAGCCGGTCGACGACGATCTCGACGGTGTGCTTGCGCTTCTTGTCGATGCTAATTTTCTCACGCAGGTCTCGTATCTGGCCGTCGACGCGCACCCGCGCGTAGCCATCCTTAATCGCCTGCTCGAACAGTTTCTGATACTCACCTTTGCGGCCGCGTACCATGGGTGCAAGGATTTGGATGCGCGTGCCCTCAGGCTGCTCGACAATCTGGTCGACGATCTGTTCCGCGGTTTGCGGCGTAATGGGGCGGGCACAATTCGGGCAGTGCGGATGACCGATACGCGCATACAGCAAGCGCAAGTAATCGTAGATTTCGGTCACAGTGCCAACCGTCGAACGCGGGTTGCGGCTCGTGGACTTCTGATCGATGGAAATTGCCGGCGACATGCCCTCGATGTAGTCGACATCCGGCTTCTCCATCTGGCCGAGGAACTGACGGGCGTACGACGACAGCGACTCTACATAGCGCCGTTGACCCTCGGCGTAGATGGTATCGAATGCGAGCGAGCTCTTGCCGGAACCGGAAAGGCCGGTGATGACGATGAGCTGGTTGCGCGGCAGCGTTAGGTCGATGTTCTTGAGATTGTGCTCGCGCGCGCCTTTAATGACAATATGCTCAAGACCGTGCCGCGGCGCTATGGCCAGCACCGGCGCGGCATATGGGTCCTTCGGGGGAAAATTTATCGCTTTGTGCATGGACAAGGAATGTTCGTGATAAGGGCGTGCAAGTGCCTCTTAGCAAGCTGCAAACGTCGAAAGCGCGGTCGACATAAAGTCGACCGCGTCATTGTGCAGGTGTGCGGTCGACATAAGTCTACCGCTATATTGAGCGCTTAGCGGATCGTGTGCGTGTAGGTTAGCGCGTCGCCAGTGTCGACTCGGAAGAAATTCTCCCACGAGTAGTCGCAGTTTTTGTCCACATCGTAGAGCGTGAACTTATGCTCGGGGTTGAGGCACAGTGAGTGCGAGCCGGTCCACGTGTGCTGGTCGCTCTCCGCATACAAGTAGTAGAACTTATCCTTAAGGTCGCCGCTAAGTGGTGTCTTGCACGAACCTGAATCCATGTTCCACCAGCCCTCGGAGACGAACGAGTCGCTCGAGGAATCGTAGTAGGCCACGGCAACGCTAATGTGTTCGCCCGACTCGTTGCAGACTTGGAAGTCTGCGCTGGCGGGTGCGCTCGTGAGCCCGACGAATGCGACGACCAGCGCCGCAAAAATACCGATCGAAATGAGATACCGCATGATGCTCCCTCCGACAAAAATCTCTTCACATATGATTGCAAAAGGAGCCAAGTTCTTACATGATTAGGGCGTGCTGAGCATCACTAAAGCGCCGGGCAACTGTGCGATGCTGGGAATGATTGCCTCGGGCGGACGCACGCCCGTGGGCATGACCTCGTTGCGGCTGTTCACCCAGATAGCGCGCATGCCGGCGGCGTGGGCTCCCGTAATATCTCGGTCGAAGCGATCCCCGACCATCACGCTTTCGCTGGCCTTTACGCCAAGAGTCCGCATGGCGTGCGCAAAGACGGCGGGATCAGGTTTGGCAAGCTCCATTTCTCCCGCAAGCACGACGGTGTCAAAGAAGCGCGAGAGATCAAGCCGTGCGATCTTTGCTTCGTGGGTCTCGGCAAATCCATTCGTGATAATGGCCATCTTGTAGCGTCCATGCAGTTCGCGCAGCACCGGCAACGTTTCGGGGAAAAGTTCGACTCGTTCGATGCGCACCGCATCGTAGCGTGCCGCGAGGCGTTTGGCGAGGTCGGCATCGTCGATGCCATAGCGCTGGAGAGCAGCCCGCCACAGCGTGGGGCGGATTGCACCGCTTGGTGGTTTGGCCGCTCCCGGCTCAAGGCGTTCCCAAAAGCCCATCGCCTCATCCATATACGCGGCGGCAAGCTCTCTGGGCGCCACGTCGCGACCCGAGGCTAGCTCTGCTGCAACGTGCGCTGCACTGCGTTCGCTTGAGATTGTATCGTCGAGCAGCGTGTCGTCGAGGTCGAAAAATATCGCTCGGATGGCTGTGCGATTCTGCGTAGCTTACCTCGATACGATTAGGAGCGGCGGCAGCTTATGGAACGCGGCGACGAGCTGGTCGAGCGCCGCCTTGCCTCGTTTGGGATCGAGCGTCGTCTCAAGCGACGGCAACGTCGAGATCGTATCGTCAGAGTTGTAAAGGATGCTGCGCTGATATGGGTCACCCGGTACCCCACTCGCCGAATAGAATGCCGATCGAATTTGAATCATCCCGGCGCGCATGTTCGCGAGTGCAAACAGGTTCCCGGTTGCGACTGCCTGATCGGCCGCTTCATCCACGCTTGCGCTCAAGCGCGCAAATTTGTCGACGAGCGGCTGGAGCGTGCGCACCACGTTCCTGCGGACGCTTTCATCACCCCGGCCGTTCGCAAAGGCACTGAGGCGCCGCTGCATGGCGAGCGCATCGAGATGCAGTTGGATGTCGGGGTACGGCGCATCCGCCAGCCGCAGGGTGATGAGGTTGTAGAGCCGCGCCGCGGCGTCGGCATAACGCATGCCCGGGTCGAGTATCTTCAAGCTCGCGATATCATCGTAGCCGGAATGATACGTGCCGAACACGCCCCCATAATAAATGCTCAGTGATGGGATGTTCAGGTGAAACTGAAAGCTCTCGTGATCGCTGCCTGTGCCCATCGCGGTGATGGCGCGCTTGGGGTCTTGTTTCGCCCAGTATGCACTGAGCGTCTTGCCGTTCGGTGCGATCGCCCCATCGGCCACCGATTGCAGCAGATCGAACAAATCGTCGGAGGCGCTGGGAATATAAGTCGGCCCGTTCGCCACTTCATCAGTATTGACGTATGCTAAACATTTGCGCAGCAGCTGTTCCTTGTACTGGTCGACCCAGATACTGCTGCCGAAGTCGTTGAGCTCTTCGCCGTCCCACGATCCGATGACAATAGTCCGGTATGGGCGCCAACCCGCCTTGCGAAGTTTGCCGAAGTCCTCGCCCATTTGCAGCATCGCGACCGATCCGCTGCCCGGATCGATGGCGCCCCATGTCCAGGCATCGCGGTGTCCGCCGACGATCACCATCTCGTCGGGCGCGACCTCTCCCTTCATCGTTGCGATGACGTTCCACATTGGTCCGAAGAAACGGCGGCTCTTGATGATCAGATGCACGCGTTCCATGCCGCCAATATGGATATGCGAAGCAATTTTCGACGTCCAGCCCTTGGGCGCCGCGGGGCCCCCGAGATATTGATCCAGCTGCTGCGCGACCAAAGGAGTGACCGTCATGACGGGAATCGACGGCACATCGAGCGCCGAGAATGGCTTGTGTTTAGCGCCGGGTATGGGGATGCCGATCGCGGTTGGATCACCACCCGCGTCTGAGATCGTCAACGTGTTGCGCATTGCAGCGCCGATCGGCCGAGCTGGACCAAGCGGGTAGCTTTTCGCTGATCGAAACTGTGGATAGTACGGATCGTATCCGGGCTCCGGATATATGAGCAGGGCTCTCGCGCCGAGCTGCGCTGCGCGCTTGCCTTTGCTCACCGAGCCACCGCCGCCCATAGCCGCAATGACGATCGCGCCTTTGATGCTGACGTGCATCTTGGCCAGCGTCTCGAAGTCCGATTCCGATCCGTGACCGGCATAGATGAGCGGGCCGTTCACGTCGCCGTCCACGCTGTAGCCAGAATATGGCTTGCCGATTTCCGCGTGCCGCTGCGACCACGGATCCTGGGCAATCCCAGGTTCGTAGAGGTCAACTTCGCGCTGAACGGGAGCGGTAATAGTCAACTGCTGCTGGGTTGGCCACGCGATCGGCACGACATAGGTTACGATTTTTGCGTCCCAACCGTCAGCTGCAAGTTGATCGCGCATATACACGGCGGTCCGGTAATCCGTGGCCTGCCCCATCCGGTGCACGACGCTTGCGACACCCCATTCGAAACGCATTGCATCAGTTGCGTTGGGCAAGGTGCTCACCGCGCGCTCGTATTCGAGTTCATGTGCTATCGCGACCGGTGGGAATCCGCGCAACGCTGGTGCGGCACCGGCTGCCGAAGCAATGGTGACGTGCGCAAGCGAGGCACTGCTCGCGATGACAACCGCGGCGAGCAATATAGGAAGGCGTCGCCACCACAACGCTTTGGCTTTGCACGTCATACACATACACGGAGAATTGCGCCGCTACGCGCGCGTACCTTCTTCACCAGTCATGTCAGCTCTCCCGAAGACCGGCATTCCCCGACGGCTCCCCACGCGAGCAATTGCAATGGGCACGATGAGCAGCGCCACTGTCAGAACGACAAATATCGCGTGGTTGAACGGCGTTGGCAACACCGCTTCATGCGTATAAATTAAGAGCGAGAGTGCACTGAACCACCACGCGTACGAAGCCCACGCTCCGCGCGCGGCACACACGGGCGCGAGCCAGGCTGCATACCACGGATGCATGGCCGGCAACGACCACAACAGCGCGGTGATAGACCGGAATAATTCGGGGTTACAGAACGTGCGCGTATACCGCACGATGGCAGTGAGCGTCACAAGCGCAAAGACGGCAACGATTGTCAACTGCACCGAGCGCACCACCCGATCGCTCGCCTTGAGCGCAAAAAGCGGCAGTGCGAGCAGCCAGTTGAGCGACATTGAAAGGCTGCTGCCGACCTTCGCCATCGTCGCTTGCCCCACGGTACCGAAGGCGAAGGGATGGAAACACAGCAGCGGCACGAGGATCGCGAGCACGACGACGATGACCGCAGCAAGGACGTTCTTTCGAGCCGCGCGCACAGCGATAAATGGCAGTAGTAGAGCAGCAAAATACTTGATAGCGATCGCTGCGCCGAGCAGCAACCCAGCTATGAGAGGGAGCTCGTCGACCAGCGCATACGACCACGCTGCGGCTGCGACCATGAGGAAGTCATTATGGCCACCGGCTGCGCTTTCGTATAGCGTCAGCGGGTGAAACGCGAGAATCGCGACTCGGCGCGCCCGCTCGTGCGGCGCAATTCTCTTGACGATGCGTGCGATGGCCCCGAGTATGAGCACGCACGCAGTGACCGACATACAGCGCCAGGTCCACAACTGCGCCCACAGACTTGCTCCTGATTCCAGCTTGCCAACCAACCCTGCAAGCAACGTGAAGCCCGGCCCGTAGGGGTCTGGGAACGGAGGATTGTGGAGCAGCGGAAACTCTTGTGCGAAAGTGCCGTCATTGATTGTGATAGGGGAAACCAGCACGTACGGATTGATGCCGTAGACGCCAAGAAGCCGCCCGAAGAAGACGTAGTAGTAGCCATCGATAGACAAGGTGACCGAAAAAAACGTCAATGCGACGGCAACAATGAGATACCCGGCATAGACGGGCAAGATTGTCTCGCGCTGCCAACCGGCGACTGCCCTGGCGGCCTGCCAGCCGCAAATGGCAAGTGCTACGAAAATAAACCACATGGCGATAATTGCGTACCAATGCGGCGCTACTTGCACGACCGGGATGGGCAGCGAGAGGCCCACGATAAAACCGTGATAGCGGTCTGGCGGCGCCTGAGGCAACATAGAGAAAGCGATCCAGCGCACGAGCCGTGAGCCGAGCAACGCCACGCCGGCCATCGCAGCAATCCACGTCCAGTACCGCGCCATCATCGTCCCTCTTGCAAACGGAAAATAGCAACCCCGTTTGCGTTAAAGAGCTGAACGAAGCGCTGACGATCGCGTGCAAACACGTCCCAATCAACGCCCGTCGGCGTGCGGTGCAGATATGCGTCGTTGGTGTTAACAACGATGTATTTGTAGCCTCTCATTTCAAGCTCGTGGTAGCGCGCCTGAAAATCCGCGTGCCAATCAAGCGCGATCACCTGTTGATAGTACGGATTAGCCCACGACGTGCCGCGAGGGAAATAGTAATTCCGCACGTCATCGAGCGCGAGAACCTGGTCGCCAGGTATGTTGTGCCCCGCAAGCCACCGAGCCGCCGCAAACGTTTCGAGCCGTGTATCAAGGAATTGCTCGGCAGATTGTCTTCCAGCAATATATGCGTACGCCGGGACGATTGTTGACGAGGCCTGCGACCGAAGTGCCGGCAGCCAATTCGCCAAAACGACATACGCGCTAAGAACCGAGAGCACGACGGAGCCGATCAGACGTAAGCGTTCGCCTGCGGCGCTCACGCCCGCCGCAACGATCGCTGCATAAAGGAAGAGCGCAGGCAACGCAAAGCGCCACTGCTGGCTCGTTGCGAACCAAAACAGTGTCATGACCACGCACACAGCCGCCACCACGCGCGTGCGAACAATCGCGACCACCCCGACTATCGCAAAGATGACGCCGATGCGCAGTGCTAATCCCGGATCGCCGCAAAACTGTCTCGGATCCGCAACGAGACGATAGGGCAGCGTGATGAGATCCCCGAGCGAACTTCCGCCGCCGCACCAATGCCGGGTCATCGCAACGTAGCGCGCGGCGAAATCACGGACCTGCGCCGCGGGAGCGAGCGCGTGCGAAAGAAAGGGATAGATGGGATCGCCGGTCAGTACGAACGTTCTCAGATACCAGCCGCCCACGATGAGTGCAAACCCGGCCAAGAAACCGAGGAAGGCCTGGCGCCTATACGGGCCCGCGGTCCAGACCGCGAGTACAAGGATAATGAGCGCAAGCGCGAGGCCTGAATATTTGGTTGCGGCTGCGGCGCCGGCAAGCGCGCCCGCGAGGCTGGCGACAAAAAATGGCGATTGATTGTTTGTCTCCAGGGCGACAAGAACGCCCGCAATCACAAACATCGCAAACGGCAGATCCACATAAAAAGAGGGAGCAAGCCAAAGCCAAAGGCCCGATGTCACAACCAGCATGCCGGCAATGGGCCCGGTTCCCGCGGAAAGCATGTCGGCGATCGCCCAAACGAGCAGCGCAACGCACATGCCCGCCCCAAGCGTCACCATGGCGGCGCCGGCAGATCCCGCGAGGGCATATGCAGGCAACGCAGCAGCTTCTCCGAGCAGCGGGAAGCCCGATTGCACCATCTGAGGGTCGAAAGCAAATCCGCCGCCCCGCAGCGTCGCTGCCGCAATGGGCAGATGATAGGCTATAGGATCCCACCATACGGGCGGAAGCGCAGCGATGACCAGCCCCGTGCATTCTGCACAAACTTTCACCAGCAGTGCAAAGCGTGTCGTGAGGTCTGCATCACGCAGCGCATGTAAAGCTCGAGTGCATGCTGCGGGCAAGGACCGTATGTGCTGGAGCAGTTTTGGTGCGCGAAGAACGAGCGCCGCGGCAAGCAAAGCAGACAATGAAAGCAGATGAATTGCGCGAGCAAATCCAAGCAGCGCAACCGCCGATCCGAGCAACGCATAGCCAGTCGCTGCGCCGACCGCGAGTCGCGCAGCCGGATGATCGAAACGAATCCAGCGGCTGACCATGTCGCAGCCTACATTAGCCGCAACAATCCAGGTCAGTGCGCCGGCCGCAATACCGCAAATGAGTCGTATCAAAAACGGCGCGAGATCGAGCTGATGCACCATCAGCTCGCTTTGTGAGGATCTGCGAGCGCTTGTAATACGCCCGTCCCCGACCTTCTGGCGGTCAAACGCTGTGCATGAGCGGCCCGAAGTTGCAAACGCACGGTTTCCGCCGCCGCAAGCATTCCGCGTGCCAACGGAACGGTCATCGCAATTGGGAGCGTGGCGCGGGCGAGCACGCCCAGCGGTGTGGGGCGATACTTCTTTAACAATCGGAGGGCGTCACAAGCAACCCTGTCGTCTCCGCGGACTACGGACTTCACTGCGATCTCAGCTAGTTTGAGGCGTAGCTGTCGTTCAATTGCGTCCGCAATGTCGTTTCGTACCTTCGGCGTAAGCGCCGCATCGGCTCTGAACTTTTCGGCGATGTGCTGGTATCCGGCGATGACGCTTGTGTCTTCTCGCTGCGATACCGCCTGCGCGTGCCGAACATATGCGGCGCAAAGTTCAAATGAGATAACGATCGGAAAGTGAGCGGCAACTTGCAGCTCGTAGTCGAGATCGCATGGGGCGCCCGCCTGTTTGTCGAGGAGGCCAACGCGATCGATGACCGCGCGACGAAAAAGAATCGAGGTCCACGTTGGGTGTCTATTGCCGAGCATGTGCCACACCGCTTCGGGCGGATCGTATTGCCCCTCGCGCGGCCAGCGGGCCACCGGCGCGTATTGCACCGTGCCGGAATCGCTGAACTCGAGAGTCGATCCCGCGAACATCATGGCGTTCGGGTGACGATCCAGCTCTCGCACGGCGGTTGCCAGGAAAGCGGGGAAAAGCACGTCATCATCCGAGAGAAATGAGAAGAACTCTGTATCGACCTGCTGCATGCCGCTCACAAAATTGTCGAAAGCGCCCACGTTTTCGGGCTGCACGTTGTATTCGACCCGCGCGTCTTGTGAAGACGCGGCTGCGACCACTGTTGCGGTCTCATCACCGGAGGCATTGTCGAAGACGCACGCGCGAAAATCTCTAAAGGTTTGCTGCAGAACGCTGGCGATCGCGCGCTGCAATAACAACGGGCGGCGGTACGTCGGGATGATGACGCTGACGCGTGCGATCACCGGAAGAAAGATCGCACGCCGTCGATAACGCGCTCGACGAAATCCGGCCGCATGCACGAGTGGAGAGGCAACGTCAGAACCTCCTCCACGACCCGATCGGTCACCGACATATCGCCGCGGCGCGCGTCCTTGAAGAACGTGTGTTTGTGCACCGGCACGAAATGGATGCCGGCGTCGATCTGCGCAGCTCGCAGATGATCCACAAGTGCTTGGCGCTTGCCGTCTCTAATGCGCAAGCTGTAGATGAATGGAGACACGCCTGAAAAGTCGGTCGATGGTGTCTTCACGCCAGGTAAGGCATGGAACGCCTCGTTGTACTCGCGGCACACCCCCTGGCGGGTGTGAATAAAGTCTTCGACGCGCTTGATCTGCGATATCCCGACACTGGCCAAGACGTTGGTAAGGTGATACCGGTAACCTTCGCTCACAACGTCGTAGTCCCACGCGCGCCGATTCTTATAGCGTTCGGTAGTGTCGCGATCAATGCCCAGCAAACGCAACCGGCGCAATCGTTCAAGCTCGGCGGGATCGCGAACGACTACGCAACCTCCGTCAATTGACGTTACCACCTTGACCGGGTCGAAGCTGAAGGCCGCGATGTCGCCAAAGTTTCCGATACGTTTGCCATCGACGAGTGATCCAAAGCCGTGGCAAGCGTCTTCAATAACGCGCAAGCCGCGTTCTGACGCGAGCTGATACACGCCTTTGATGTCACAGGGTATGCCAGCAAAATGTAACGGCACAATCGCTTTGGTTCGCGGTCCGCAGAGCGCGGCCGCTTTTTCGCAATCGATGCCAAGATTGTCGTCTCGAATATCACACATAACGACGTCTGCGCCGCACATGTGGATCGCTTGATGGTCGGCCACGTAGTTGAATGACGGCGTAATGACCTCATCGCCAGCTCCAATGCCGGCGGCACGGAGTGCGATGTGCAGAGCTGCCGTCCCCGTATTGGTCGTCACCACGGAGCGATCGCGCAAACCCAAAAATGCGCTAATGCGATCCTCAAACTCCTTAGTGCCCGCTCCCATCCCGAGCCAACCTACATCGATGGCAGCGGCAAGATGCGCAAGTTCGTCGGCACCCACCTGCGGAGCGAATACCGGGATGGTCTCAGTTCGGCTCAGTTCTTGACGCATCGCAGATACCCGCCCGGAGCTGCGCTGATGAGCAACTTGTTGTCTATTGCGCTATCGACGGCGAAGCGGTGGTTGCGAGAAAGGAACTCTTGTACGGCTGTGTGCGGATTGTTGCCAGGGCCCCATGGCCGGTCTGGGAATGCGCTCGCCGGCATCCGCTCAATGGCGGTGTCGAATACGATCACGTAGCTGCCTTCGCCAACAAGCGGTGAATAGAGATCGAGTTCTCGGAGAACGTGCGCGTGCGTGTGGTTCGAATCCAAGATTACTAGAACGCGCTGCTTGTCTCGGGCAACCTCAAAAACGCTGCGCGCGAGCGCGTCATCCACTGATGATCCCTGCACCATTGCAATCCGCGCTGCTAACGGATGCGCCTCAATCGCGGTGCGGTTGTGAGCACGGATGTCGTTGTCGATGCCAATGACTGTACCCGGTCCGCCGATCAATTCGAGCAGCGACGCATAAAATACAAGCGAGCCGCCGTGCGCGATGCCCGTCTCGACGATGAGGTCGGGCTTCACGCTCCAGATTACTTCCTGCACGGCGATAAGATCTTGAGGATATTGAATGATCGGGCGGCCGAGCCACGAGAAATTATAAGAGTAGCGGTGTTCGCAGGTCTTAAGGAAAAATGCCTGCGACAACTGGCCAAGCTCGGCGTCGGCGGCCATGGCCTCGATCGCGGCTGCGTCTGATGCAGCGTTGCGGTCGTCGGTCATTGCCCGCTTCCGCTTTTGCGGGCCGCGTCCATACTCTTGGCGGGGACGCCACCCACCGTCTGACCGGCGAGCACATCTTTGGTTACGACAGCGCCGGCGGCTACGACCGCGTCGCGTGCGACGCTGATGCGAGGTATCAGGACGGCACCGGCTCCAATGAAGGCGCACGTGCCAACTCGGACGCAGCCACACAGGATTGCGCCCGGCGCGATGTGCACGCCATCCGCCAGCTCGCACTCGTGGTCAACGCTCGCCCCAGTGTTGATAATGCACCCCCTGCCGAGGACGGCGTCGGCGCAGACGTTCGCATGCGCCAGAATCTGAGAGCCCACCCCGATCTGGGCGGATGAGGCAACAAACGCCGTCGGATGGATAAGCGTTGCCGCGGTCAGAGCAGCATCTTCGAGCATTCGCATGAGATCGAGGCGATCGGCGTTACGCGAGCCGCCCACTGCGACCACGAAATCTGCCGGGCCCTCGGCACTTGCGCGCCAGCGATCGAAGCCCGCTCGACCGTGATGCAGCGGCACCGCCGCGAGCGGCGACACTACGTTCGGGTCGTTGTCGAATAACGCGGTGATTCTGTAGCCAAGCGCGGGAGCGAATTCGGCGATGACCTTTGCATGCCCAGTAGCTCCCCATACGACGAGCGATTTGGTGGCGCTTATCATGCCAGCACCTGCGCTTCAGGAATGGGAATGACAAATTGCCCGCCCCAGCTGCGAATGTCGGCCATCTGCTCAGTGATCTCGTCGCGGATGTTCCATGGAAAGATCACGACGTAATCAGGCTTGGCCTCGAATATCTTCTCGGGCGGATAAATTGGTATGCGCACGCCGGGAATGAGCTTGCCCTGCTTGTATGGATTTTTGTCCGCCGTGAATGCGACCAGATCCGTCCCCACTCCACAGTAGTTAAGCAACGTTGTGGCCTTGGCCGGCGCGCCATAGCCGGCAACGCGTTTACCCCGCGCTGCGGCGTCTGTCAGAAACCCAACAAAAGCGCGCTTGCTTTCCTTCACGCGCGATTCGAAATCCTCATAGGCAACACCGGTCTCGAATCCTGCGGCTCGCTCATTTTCGACTATCCGCCGCACGTTACCGGTCTCGATGAATTGACTGTTCATTTTGGCCGCAAAAACGCGTAGGGAGCCACCGTGCGTCGGCAATGCTTCAACATCAAACACACGAAGCTCATGAGCGGCGAGGATTTTCAGCACGCAGACGAGCGAAAAATACGAGAAATGTTCGTGGTAGATGGTATCATACTCGCCCGCCTCGATCAGCCGCGCAAGGTGGGGGAACTCGAAGGTCACGACGCCCTCAGGCGCGAGCAGCTCTGCGATACCGCCCACAAAATCGTTCAAATCCGGCACGTGTGCTAGGACGTTATTTGCAACTACGAGGTTTGCGCGGCGTCCGCTTGCGACGATCTCGCGCGCGAGCCCTCGTCCAAAGAATTCGCTGAGCGTCGGTACGCCGCTGCTTCGTGCGACTGCGGCTACGTTAGCTGCAGGCTCGATGCCGAGCACCTCGATGCCGGCGTCCCTGAAAAACTTCAGCAGGTGTCCGTCGTTGCTCGCAAGCTCGACAACCAGGCTCGCCTGATCCAACGAAAACCTCTCGCGCACGGACTGCGCGTAACGCTCCACGTGCGCTAGCCACGATGACGAAAAAGACGAGAAGTACGGATATTCACTAAAAATCTCGGCTGGCGTTTGAAACTGGGGGAGCTGCACGAGTTGACACTCGCCGCACACGTACGTTCGCAGCGGGAAGAACTCATCAGGTTCAGCGGCACGCGCGGGCGTGACGAATGCATTCGAGGGCGGCGACATGCCGAGATCGACGAAGACGCGTGTGAGAGACGCTGCGCAGAAACGGCAGACCGGTTGGGTCACGATCCCACCGCGTGCATGGCGAGTTCGTCTATGCCCGCGATCGCCAGCGCGCGGGCATCGGCTCCATCTGAAAACTGTTTGTGCCAGGACAGCGTCCGTTCGAGCGCAGCGTCAAGTGGTATGCGGCCGCGCCAGTCCAGTTTGGCGGCGGCTTTGGCGCTATCGAGGCGCAGCACGCGAGCTTCGTGAGGATGGGTGGCCGTGTCAGGTTCCCAAGATGCGTTCGATCCCCATATCCGTGCTGCTGTGTCGGCGATCTCGCGCACCGTGCGTTCGTTTGCAGCCGGCGGACCAAAATTCCAGGCCGAATCGAAGCCACGTCCAGGCTCGGCGTACAGTCTCTCCGCCAGCATTAGGTAGCCGCGTAGGGGATCAAGCACGTGCTGCCAAGGCCTGATAGCTTCCGGCGCGCGAACGAGCGCGGGTCGGCCCTCTGAAAAGGCAGAGATGAGATCCGGGAGCAGGCGATCGGCAGACCAGTCGCCGCCCCCGATAACGTTTCCCGATCGAGCCGTCGCCACAGCGACGGCGTTGCGATCCATCCAAAATGACGTTCGATATCCGGCGGTTACGAATTCGGCTGCGGCTTTGCTGGTAGAATAAGGGTCATACCCACCAAGGGCATCTGCTTCCGTATAGCGTTCTTTTTCGCTTCGCAAATCGTAGCATTTGTCACTGGTGACGATCACTGCGGCGCGAACCACCTGAGTCCTGCGCAACGCGTCCAGGATGGCGACGGTGCCGAGAACGTTTGTTTCATAGGTTTCAAGAGGTGCTTCGTACGAGCGGCGCACGAGCGACTGTGCCGCTAAGTGTACCACGATTTCTGGCTGATGCTCGCGCATCGCGCGCTCAAGTAATTCGGCATCACAAACGTCGCCCCGAAGCGATATCATGCCAGAGTTCACTCGGGCAGCGTCAAACAAGTTCACAGAGGTAGGCGGGTCGAGCGCATACCCTACGACCTTTGCGCCAAGGTGCTCCAGCCATAAGCATAACCAGCTTCCTTTAAAGCCGGTGTGTCCCGTGACAAAGACTCGCTTGCCGTTCCAAAAGCCTGGCGTCACTGCCAAACCTTCCACGGTGCCTTTCCGGCCGACCATAAATCATTGAGGAGAATCTTGTCGCGCAGCGTGTCGAGCGGCTGCCAAAAGCCCGCATGCGGATAGGCTGCGAGCTTGCCTTCATCCGCCAACCGCTCCATCGGCTGTCGCTCCCACGCCGTCGCGTCATCTTTGACATAATCAATGACCGTGGGCGAGAGCACGAAGTAGCCGCCGTTGATCCAGCCGCCGTCATCGGTGGGTTTTTCTTCAAACGCGGTCACCTTGTCGCGCGTGAGCGTGAGAACGCCGAAGCGGCCGGGCGGCCGCGTCACGGTAACAGTGGCAGGCAATCCTTGCTTGCGGTGATGCTCGATGAGCTTGGTGATATTTACGTCGCTCACACCATCCCCGTATGTAAAGCAGAAGGCATCATCATCCAGATAGCTTCGTACTCGTTTGAGCCGGCCGCCGGTTGCGGTGTTCTCACCTGTGTCGACAAGAGTGACAGTCCACGGCTCGGCGCTGTTTTGATGAACTCGCATCATGTTCGAGCGCATGTCGAAGGTCACATCCGACATATGCAGTGCGTAATTCGCGAAGTACTCTTTGATCATGTAGCCTTTATATCCGCAGCAGATGATGAAGTCATTCAGGTTATAGGCTGAGTACGTCTTCATGATGTGCCACAGGACAGGCTTGCCGCCAATCTCGATCATAGGCTTGGGCCGCAGATGTGTCTCCTCGCTGATACGGGTGCCCGTGCCGCCCGCCAGTATGACAACCTTCATACGTTGGCTCCGTCTCTTTCGGCGTGTTCTCTCTCCGCGACCACGTAGACGATGTTGCAATCCTCGGGCCGCTCTTTGCCAATCTCATAACACGCGCGGCAAAAGTCTGCTCGCCAATCACGCGCCGGCGCGCCAACGCGGCCCCAACCAAATCCGCCTTTTTCCCACGGTCCGTTCTTCAACAGCCAGTCCATCTGCGGAGTTGACAGCATCTTGTAGAAAACGCCTCCGGTCGCCACAACCTTCAACCCGGCAGCCTGCGTCTCGGCGATGAGTCCGGCCAGCCTGTATGAGCGGCGATGCCCGGCGATGTTGATGTCATAAGGTGACATCTCATCGCGTGCCAGCAGGGTTCCCATAGCCACGGCAATGCGCCGGTTGATCGCGTCCGCGTTGGGCACGTGTACGATCACAACGCCGTCCGCTGCGAGCAAAGACGCTGCCTTCCGCAACACGATTGCGGGATCGTTCACGTGCTCGAGGACGTTAAGCATGAAGATTGAATCGAAGCGCTCGTTCAAGCGAACGTCTTCAATCAGACTCTCGTGAAATTCGACCTGCGGTAATCGTGTGCGCGCCAACGCCAAGTGTTGCGCGGACGCATCGACTCCGACGACTCGTTGGAAGTGTTGGCAGAACTCCTCGGTGAGGGTCCCGTCGCCGCAAGGCATGTCGAGTGCACGTCGTCCGCGAGCATGCTCGAGACAGGCCTGCACTTGGAAGTGTCCGAGCGCCAAATTGTAGCTCTCGAATTCGCCGCTGCGCTTCCAGGTAAAGCGCTGTTGGTGGTCCTTTTCCATTGGTGTGTTGCGTGCCGTGTTCATGCGGCCGACACGGGCACGTGCAGGAATGAAAGCATCACATGGAGGTCTGGATGATAAACGTCTGGGTCGCGAAAGAAATCAATGTGGCAGCCGATCTCGGCATTGTTCCAATGGGTATTGCGACGGACGATGTTGAGAAGCAGCCGCGGATCCATGTTGGCGGAGAGAAATGGCCGTTTAAAACCGCTCGGCGTCTGTACAAAATCGGCGCCATCGTCGGCGAGCGAAAATCGGAAAAAATCGTCGCCAGCACGTATGTACACATTGTAATCCATCTTAAATCCGAACTGCTGCTGCACGCGCCATAGATTCTCGCGGGCGATCGGCAGCGCCGAACGCAACCACTGCGTGTCGGCGGTGCTAAATGTCTGCGATTCGTATGGATAGCGAACGTCTTTGAGGTTCTCTTCGATGTAACGCTGCTGTTCAGCCACGTCGACTCGAACGTACGCGCCGTCTGCAGATTCTGTCGTGAAATCGAAAGTTTGCCCTTCACGTAGGACAATCGTCTTTTGCCCCGGGCGCTCATGCTCGACGCGCTGGGCGGCGTCATCCCAAGTCGTGGTCCCCAGAAACCGGTTCTTGCGCCACTGCGCTCCCGCGAGCACGAAATTGCCTGCGAAGGGCATCGCATAGGCGGGTTCCAGCACATCGCAAACCGCGACGAGATGATCGAGATTGCGCTGTCGAATACGGTCGGCTTCTGCAAGCCGTCGCTGCTCGTCGAGATGCATGAAGCATGCCGGATATGGACTGGCGGCGTTGTACTTGAGCAGGGCGGCAGTAAATCTGCCATGCCGTTCCCGCAAGTACTGCGCAGCCTCAAGCGTCGGGTTGTTGTCATTGCCGTTGAAAATCGAGTACCCGTCGGCTTCCAGCACGAGCGCGCTGTCAATGACGTTACCGATCTTGGAATCGTGAAAGACGTCTGTGGCGAACGGCTTGTAGGCAGTGAGGCGAAACGGCCCTAAGGTTGCCGTCTGCTGATCCGGGATCGCTACCAAACGCTCGAAGCCTTGGTTGCGCAAGAGCCGATGCAAATAATTCTTACCGTGATCCAAGACAATAATTGGTATGTCGCGGCGAAACGAGCGCAGCGTCGATGGATCGAAATGGTCGGGATGCACGTGACTAATGTAGAGCGCGTTGACGTCCTCGACGTCGTGTGGCTTCGTCTTCACCACGGGGAAGTGATACCAAGAACCCTCAAACGCTCCATTTGACAGCCATGGGTCTGCCAGAACGCGATAACCGGCGTGCTCGAAAATGGCACAGGCGCTGTCGATAAACGTCAATCTCATCTGTCCCAATTATCGGCCATTCGGCTGATGCAATTCGTAAAAAGAGCATGCCGGAACGCCGATGCTTAAAGAAGAGACACCCCTGTCTCAGCACCCACTCACCTCAGAAAGCCCGCATATGTCCGCCGCGCCAGCCATCGGGATCATGGCATATAATGAGGAGCGCAACATCGGTTCGCTCCTTGAGAGCATTTTGTCGCAGACATCTGGCGGTCGCATCTCTCGCATCGTCGTCGTCGCCAGCGGCTGTACCGATCGGACCTGCGAGATCGTTTCGGACCACGCGCGGCGCGACCCGCGCGTTGTCCTCATTGAGGAGCAAGATCGCGCCGGAAAGACGGCAGCGGTCAATAAATTTCTCCTGACCGCAACCGAAGAGGTCCTCATGGTTTCCAGCGCGGACCTCATCTTCCAACCTCAGACCGTTGCAGAAATCATGCGGCCCTTCGCCGATCCGGAGATCGGCATGGTGGGTGCACACGCGATTCCCCTCAATGCCGACGACAATTTTTTCGGCTATGCGTCGAATCTCATGTGGACGCTGCACCATGAGATTTCGTTGCGCGATCCAAAAATGGGAGAGCTCATCGCCTTCCGTAACGTCTTCCGCCGCTTAAACCCAGCCGCTATTTCTGACGAGCTGTCCGTTTACCAGCTCATTCGTTCGGCTGGATACAAAGTCGCCTACGCACCTCAAGCTATCGTCTATAACAAGGGACCGGGCACACTGTCCGATTTCGTTTCACAGCGCATGCGTTGCATCATCGGTAACTTGGCGGTCATGCGCGAACATAACGTGCGCGTCGCCACGATGAGCACGCTGCCGGTCTTGCGAGCGGCTCTACCGCACGCGCTGCGCAACTGGAAACGCTTGCACTGGACGATCGGAGCAGCGATGCTCGAGTTCTACTGCAGGCTCAAAAGCCAGCCCGCATATCGTTCTCAGCGCCGGCGCAAGCAACTTCAGGTATGGGAACCCGTCTCAACCACGAAATCGCTCACCCCAGACTCACCGCACACCAAGACAGCACACTAGCTTGTAGCAACGGACCTGTAGCAACGGACCTTTAGGTCCGTTCTTTCTAAGCGTACCCAGGGATGGGAAGCCGGCCGGCAAAATAATTTTCTATGGGTCGCAGCGTTTTCTCTTCGTTGCTATCTTTGCTGCTCGCATTTGGTGTGTTGGACGTCCTCTCGCACTTATCGGATATGACGACGTTCACGACAGAGACACAGTCGGTCGATCAGGTTCCCTACGATGCTTCCTCATTCGACGTTCCGCCGAGCTTTACACAGACTGAAGGCGGTCCTACGCCGACACCTGCTTTGCGACAGTCTTCATGAATGGACCTAAAGGGCCGTCGCTACAAATGAGTTGCGCCTGATACTTTTCGCAAGCGATTTTGGACCCGGCTCCGAGTGGGTCGGCACGTGTCACGCAGCGGTCGCAGCTATCGCGCCTAACACTCGCATTATCGATCTCACTCACACCCTGACGCCGTTCGACGTTGCCGGCGCGGCAGCTGTCTTACGAGACGTGGTGCCGTTTGCGCCGTCTTCGATTGGCGTGTTCGTCGTCGATCCCGGCGTGGGATCCCAGCGTCGCGCAATCGCGTTGCGCTGCGGGCGCGGTGACATACTTGTCGGACCCGATAACGGCTTGCTGACCAGGATCGCAGAGTCGGTGGGAGGCGCGCGTGAAGCCCGGGAACTGGTCGCGACGCGCTACCACGGACAATCGCGATCTTCAACTTTTCACGCGCGTGATGTCTTCTGTCCGGTGGCGGCTCATTTAAGCCTGGGCGTTGCATTTGAAGATGTCGGGGCTGCGCTGGAATTGCCGAGCCTGTTTTCGCTTATGCCGCCGCGCCTCGGGATTGTACCCGGCCGGATCAGCTGTGAGGTGACGAACATCGATCGCTTCGGCAACGTTCGGCTGTCGGTGAAGACCGATGCTCTGCACGAGGCGAAGCTGAGCGAGCGGGATGCTCTCACCGTGTCCTTGCCCGGCGGCAAGCAGCACGCTCGTCGCGTGAGAACCTATCAGGATCTCGCGACAGATGAGATTGGACTGATCGAAGACTCGTTCGGGTGGCTCTGCTTGGTAATGAACCGCACCTCTGCTGCGCAACGTCTTGGCGCAAACCGCCAGGCGCCGGTCGAAATCAACGCTTGAGAAACGTCCCTTCGCGCAGTTCGGTAAACGCGTCTTGGAGCTGCTCTTGCGTGTTCATGACGATGGGGCCGTACCAAGCTACGGGTTCACCAAGCGGTTTCCCAGAGACAAGCAGAAACCGGACACCGTCCTCACCCGCGTGCACCAGGACCTCCTCGCCCCTATCGAAGAGCACGAGCGATCGATTCCCGGCTTGTGCCGGAGGCGTCGTGTCCAGCCAATTAGCCGACTCGGTTGGGACGGCCAGCGGATCGGATGCGTTGCCGAATTTTGCATCGCCCGAAAAAATATAGGCGAATGCATGATGCGTGGTTTCGACGGGCAGCCGTTTTCGGAGCCCAGGCGGCACGGTCACATCCAGATAGACCGGATTGATGGCAACTTCGTCAACTGGACCCTTCTTTCCCCAAAATGAGCCGCAGACGATGCGAACCTCGGTCCCGTCATCGTCTTTCACCTCCGGGATGTCATCCGACTTGACCTCTTGATATCTCGGAGAAGTCATCTTTCGCGACGCCGGAAGGTTTGCCCATAATTGGAAGCCATGCATGCGGCCGGTCCGATCACCCTTCGGCATTTCCTGATGGATAATTCCTCTGCCGGCAGTCATCCATTGCACGTCGCCGGCGGCAATCGTTCCGGCGTGTCCGATGCTATCGCCATGCTCGACGGTTCCGGTCAGCACGTAGGTGATCGTCTCGATTCCCCGATGAGGATGCCATGGAAACCCTGGCAAGTAGTCTGCGGGCACGTCGTTTCGGAAGTCATCAAGCAAAAGGAACGGATCGAAGTCCGACGTGTTGCCGAATCCGAACGCACGACGCAGATGAACGCCTGCACCTTCAAGAGTGGGCTTCGACTCTATGAGGCGTTTGATTGGTCGAATGGACATGGCGGCTCCGAGAACTCGAGCTTAGGGCGTCATCCCTATGAACCTTTGAATGTTACCGATGGAACCTGCGCCGACTTCGATACGATGAACCAATCCCACATGCCGCCGATCGCGTGATTGGGGACGCCGCACATGATCCAATATTTGCCTTCTTTGTGAGCCACAAAGTCGACGTTGTCGGACTGACCAACACTCATGCCCGGAATCAAGTTGATGGTTTCAGCCTGAGGAAATGCTGGATCTATACCCTGTTGTGGAACAGTTTCCGACGGCGTGACGACCTCGAGGCTGTGAGGAATTGCGCCGTAGCCCTTGTTGGTCACATGCATGTGGACGTTCCAACCGAGCGGCACGGTGATCGTCATGTCGCCGCGACCGTAGCCGTTGAAATTAAACGTACCGTTATTGCCGTTGGTCGCCATTCCGATGTCGAACGAAGCCGTTTTCTTGGTTGCATCGAAATGCATCCAAGCGGGGCCCGACGATGCCGCTGCGGTGGATGTTGGAGCCGGGGATGGTGACGGAGAAGGGCAAGCGCTTGTGGGGCATAGCCCCGCAAGCGCCAGCACTGTCACGATGATGAGGGTCTTTATGGCTGTCTCCTTCATGGAGCGGAAGATGTTGCTACATATTAGGAACGTGGAAAACGTACAAAGCGTCGCCGTACGGCGTGTTGATCTGGAAGCTGCCACCCGAGGCTACTGCGACGTACTCCTGTCCGCCGATCTCAAAGACCATGGGTGCGGCGTTGCAACCCGCGCCCGTCTGGAAGTGCCAAAGCAACTTGCCCGTCCGCGAATTGAAGGCGTCAAAGTAGCCATTGCTCTCCCCGACAAACGTAAGGCCGCCTGCTGTTGATGCGGGGCCGCCGATCATCGGATAGTCGACTTTATGCGTCCAAGCGAGCTTGCCGGTCGTCGTATTGACAGCGACGACTGAGCCGTCTTGCTTCTCTGTGGGGATTGCTATGAACGCGCTCCCCAGCCAGAGCGCACCATTGGTCAGAGGCGCCGGATGGGTTTTGTACCACATGGGCTGGTTGAGTGTCGCAACGAACGCATAACCCAACGTCGGATCGAATGAAACAGGTGACCATTCATCGCCGCCATTGGCGCCGGGCAGCATGCGCGTGCCAGCGGCAGTCGGCTGAGCAAACATGTTCTCCTGTGGATCGAACGCGTCAGACACGCGGATCTGCTTGCCTGTTCTGCGATCCAACACGTAGAACCACGCCGTCTTGCCGGCTTGGCCGAGCGCCGGCACTTTCTCGCCGTTCACCGTTGTCGTAAACAGAATTGCCGGCGAAACGGCGTCGAGATCCCAAACGTCATGCGGGATTTCTTGATAGGCCCATTTGACTTTGCCCGAGTCCGCATCAAGCGCGATGATACTATCGGTCCACTGATTATCGCCAGGCCGTTGACTTCCGTCAAGGTCGGGTGACGGATTACCCGTCGTTACGAAGATGGTGTTCATCTGCTCGTCTACCGCGGGCGTCATCCATACTTCGCCGCCGCCAACTTTCCAGGTGCCTGAGTATTTTGCGTCGGCTGCCTTTTCTGCCGCGATATCGCGGTGAAGATCCGCACCGTTAGGAGCTGTTGACGACCAGTTTCCTTCCCAGCCGGGACCAACCGTATACGTACGCCATTTCATCGTCCCGTCATTGACCGAATAGGCCGTGACCGATCCGCGAATGCCGTATTCTCCGCCCGCTCCGCCGACGATGACCATATCCTTATAGATCAATGGAGCCATCGTCAGGCTGTAGCCTGCGGTGTTATCGCCGGCCTGAATGGACCACATGACGGCACCCGTGTCCTGATTGAGTGCCACGAGCTTGCCATCGAGCTGCCCGAGGAAGACTTTCCCGCCAGCCACGGCAACGCCGCGATTGACGTTACCACAGCAAAAGATGGTCGTGCCTAATTTCGGCTGATAGTGCCAACGCACCGCACCTGTTCTCGCGTCCAACGAGAAGACGTGAGAATTGGCCGTCGTGATGTACATCCTGTCGCCAATAACGACGGGAGTCGTTTCAAACGGTCCGATGACGCCGGTTTGAAAGACCCACGCCGGCTGCATCTTGCTCACGTTGCTCGTGTTGATCTGCCGGAGGCGCGAATAGCGCTGATTGCTGTAATCGTGTCCGTACATTGACCACGGGTCGCTGACAGCCGACGACATCATACCCGCGGCCGACACCGTGCTTGGTGATTGCTGCGCGCTTGAGCTTGACGACGCGCAAACGATAAGCGCGATGCTCAACGCCGCCACTAAACTTAGTCGCATGTGAAGCTCCCCTCAAAAAATGGCCGGCCGCAAATACGCAGACTCCCCGCACACGAACGCAAAGACGGGAATTGCAGCCCAAGGCCGAAGTGGCGCCCTGTTCCTCGCTCCATATGAGCCCTCCTATTAGGATTGGGCGCTGAAGATAATTGCCAGGCGCATCAAAAAGACCCCGGCGAGCACGATGAACGCAGTTGACGCAGTAAATGTTCTTCCACGAGCCGAGAAACTTGGGTTGACCCGCCAGTCGTGCCGAAGGTCCATCAGCGGGGGCACGAGGCTGGCGAAGACCAGTATCCAGATGACAATCCACGGTCCGGCGAGTTCATGACTGAGCGTACCGGCAGCTGCGAGCGTAGCGAAAAAGACGACGATGAGGAGCAGCTCCAGCAACGCGAAAATTCCGTCGGCTCGCAGCAAGCGCCGTTGCGTTGACGCTGCCTCGGGCCGTGAGTGTGCAAACCAAGCAAGCAGCGCCGCCGATCCACTCAGCGCCGACGCGAGAAAGAGTCCGCCGAGCGTCCACGTGTCGCTCCATACCGGTTGATTGGACACGCTGAGGACGACGCCGGTATACGAAGCGATGAAGAGCGCCAGCACCGAGCCGATGACGTTCAACAAACGACCGAAAGCGCCCGACAACGAACCCAGCGCGCCAAGAGCCTCCAGGAAAGAGAGAAACGACAAAGCGCTGTAGGTGAGGAGTACCCATGTGCCGAGCGAGATTGGAGACCAGTATTTGAAGCTTAGGCCATAGTTGCCCGGAGTCGTGTTGATCATCATGTGCCAGAAGCGCAGCGGCTGACCGAGATCGACCGTCAGCAATATGCCGCACACGACCGCCAGCGGAAATGCAACGAGAAAACCAATGCGAGCGATTGCCTGATCGCGCTCGCCGCCCCAAAAGCGCAGCATCGTGGCGAGCGTGTACGAGCCGCCCGAGAGACCGGCGACAAAAAAGTATCCGAGAATGTACCACCACCATGCAGGCGGCTGAACGAAGTGCTCAGCCATTGCTTGCTCTTGTGCCGTCGCCGTCGTCGACCGCACCCGTGCTGCCATTGCGCCGGAACGCAACCATGCCGGCGAACACGGCGATGACCGCAGTCACGAGCGCCCCGAAGTAACTCTTCGCATTATTGCGGCTTGGTAAAACGGCGTTTTCCTTGTTAGGCAACCCGTAGACTTCTGGTTTGTCCATGAGCAAGAAGAATGCGCCCAGTCCTCCGTAGACGGCATCGTCCCTGCCATACAACTGCGCGTCGGAATTCCCTTGTGCTTTGAGCGTCTCCAACCGCGCATCGGCTTTTTTTTGGAGGTCGGCGAGTTTGCCGAACTGGATCGACTGCGTCGGGCATGCCTTCGCGCACGCGGGCTCCATGTTGTTTTGCAGACGATCGTAACACATGGTGCATTTGTGAACCGTCCCCGTGTCTTGGTTGAAACCGATGGCTCCATACGGGCAGGCGCCGATGCAATCGCGGCAGCCGTTACACACATCTTGCTGAATGAAGACGGTGTTAAATTCGGTCTTGATAATGGCTTGTGTCGGACAGACTTCAAGGCAGCTGGCGTGCGTGCAATGCTTGCAGATGTCGGACATCATGAGCCACGCATGTCCGTTGCCGACCGTCATTGGCTCGTCGGGCATGCGCTCGATAAATTTCACGTGGCGCCAATTCTGCGCATCGAGCTGACCTGTGTTGTCGAAGCTGTCGCGAAACTGCGGCGTGTTCCCGGGTAATTGATTCCATTCTTTGCACGCAACTTCGCACGCTTTACAGCCGATGCAGATGCTCGTATCCGTGAAGAGGCCCAGTGGTTCAGCCATTTCTAAAATCCCATCAGGTTGGGTACGATTTTTGTCATGCCTTGTTCTTTGGCATAGAGGTCGAGCGGCACCGCCCCTAGTTCGTCGACAACCGGTACGGCGTGAGCGTCGCGTCCGAGGTCGACGGTGAGCAGATAACGAGAGCACGCGCGACACGCATCGATTCGAATGTGGCGAAAGCGCGGCACTGTCTCGGCCGACGCTTGTGTTTTGTTTTCATCTGTCTGCAATCCATGTTTTCGAATCACTCGGCCTGCAAGGTCGGCTTGCAGCGTCCCCTGCTCTCCAAAGGTCGGCAGGAGGCCGGTTTTCGTCTCGCCGCACGCCGCGCATGTCATCCGCGGGTATGCCCAACTCGTCGCACAGCGTTCGCATTCGAGGAAGCGCTGCGGCGTTACCAGATCTTCCGCCGAGGTCGCGAAGTAGCTCAGCTGCGGCAGGCCGCCGCAATGTGGACAGTGTCGCTCATCGCTCGCTCCGCCTGACGCTACACCTGATGCTAAGCCAATCGCCTCCAGCACAGGTCCAACCGAGGCTCGCACCAGGTATCGAGCAACGGGCTCGAGCGCGTCGTTTTCGAGCCAGCCCCGAGCCTGTTGTACGAAGTCGAATTCGTGAAATACTATGGCAGCTACGCTAGCCAATTTGGCCGGGCCCTTTTCAGTCGTTACATCTATGACGTGTCGCAGCGCGTGCTCGCCGGCGTACGAAATCAGGTCAGCGCGTTTGGGCACGTCCATGCGCGCCCTCACCCACACCGCTTCTTGCACGTCTAATAGCGCAGCGTAGAAAGTGAGCAACTCGGCCGCAAATGACCAACGCTCTGCCAACTCCGCTGCGCGACGGCGGCGCTGAGTCCAAGGATTCATAACAACGCCCAATGCCTGCGCCATCATGCCTTCTCAATGTCGACCAGAAACGCCTTAAATTCCGGCGTCCTGGAGTTTGCGTCGCCCACAAACGGCGTCAGCCTATTGGCGAGCCAAAGTTGCGACTGCTCAGGATGCATTTCGGCCGCGATGCCGACGTAGCCCCAATGAATGGGTATGCCGATTTGGTACACTTTCTTTCCAGCCACCTGGAGCGGGCCCAATCGCTTGGTGACGATAGCGCGCACCTCCATCTTGCCGCGTTTCGACCGGACACGAACGAGGTCGCCGTTCTTCAAACCTTTTTCTTGCGCCAAATCCTCAGGGATCTCGACAAAGGGCTCCGGCTGAAGCTCCACGAGCAGGCGCACTTGTTGCGTAATGTAGTGCTCGTGCTCCGTGAGCCTGTATGTCGTGGCAATGATTGGAAATTCATCGGGGCTGCCAAAGCGATCGGGTCTGCCGGCAGCTTTGTCATACAGAAACGCTACCGGAGAAGCCGATACCGACGCGTGCAGCGGGTTTTGCACCGGCGATTCCATGGGCTCGTAGTGTTCGGGAATCGGTCCATCAACAAGCGAGTTGCTGAACAGGCGACCAACGCCCTCGCCGTTCATGATGAACGGCAGCCATGCTTTGGGATCCGTGGGGCTTAATTTCGGGGGATAATCAGGTACGTCACCGACCCACTTTTCGCCGTTCCACTGGATGCCGGGCCGCTTTGGATCCCAAGGCTTGCCCTGGAGATCGGCTGATGCGCGGTTGTACAGCACTCGCCGGTTCAGCGGCCAGCTCCATGCCCAGTTCGGGAAGAATCCCATGCCGGTCGGGTCATTTTTCGGGATATCTTGTATTCCGTGGCGACGCTTCGAGAAGTTGCCCTTGTCGCTATACATGCCGGTATAAATCCAATTGCCGGCCGTCGTCGTCCCATCGTCTTGCAACTTGGCAAATGTGGCCATCTGTTTGCCGGTTGTCAGATCTTTGCCGTTCATTTCGCGAGCCAGATCATCGAGTTCAGGCCGCAGCGGGTTATGGTAGTCCATGGCGAGGTGCATAATCGGATCCGGGAATTTACCGCCGTGCTGCTCGTACAACGTCTTCACTCGTTGAAAGATGTCTGCCAGAATCCAGTGATCGTGCCGGGACTCACCTTGCGGCGGCAGTACCTGATCCTTCCACTGCACCCAGCGCCCGCTGTTTGTGAAGGCGCCATCTTTTTCAATCCAGTGGGTAGCGGGCAACATGAATACTTCGGTTTGAATGGTTTCCGGAGCGAGGCCCGCAGCGTGCCAAAACTCTGAGCTCGTCGTGGGAAACGGATCCATGACGACAAGCCACTTGAGTCTGGAGAGCGCCTCAAGCACTTGATTCGAATCCGGGCCGATGCTAGCCGCCGTCATGCCCGAAAGCATCAGCCCTTCCATCTTGCCTTGCAGCGCATTATCGTAGATGGTCAACCAGGATGAATTTTCCGCCGGTTTCGGGATGTAGTTGAAGGCGAAATCATTCTCGGCGGTGGCAGCGTTCCCATACCACGTCTTGAGCAAGCTCACCATGAACTTGCGATAATTGGTCCCAAAGAAATTCCACGATTGTGGATCCAACTTTTTGGATGCGCTCTTGGCAACATAGTCGTCGACGTTCGCCTGGCCTGGCAATGGTATCTTCAGATACCCCGGCAGTATTTCCCAAGAGAGCGCATTATCAGTGTTGCCTTGTATGTTCGCGTGGCCGCGCTCTGCATTCATACCGCCGCCCGGCCTACCGATGTTGCCGAGCAATAGTTGGAGCACCGCGCCGGAGCGGATGAGCTGCGACCCGGTCGTGTGATGCGTCAGTCCCACAGCGTAGACGATCGTCATGACCTTGTCGGGCCGCCCCATTTCGCCCACCAAGCTGGCGACTTTCAAGAAATCTTCTTGCGGGATTCCGGTAATCGAGGAAACCATCTCCGGCGTGTAGCGGGAATAATGTTTCTTTAACAGTTGAAATACGGTGCGTGGGTTCTGCAAGGTGTTGTCGCGGCTTGCGAAGCCGCTTCCGTCGAGTTCGTAACCCCAGCTGGTCGTTTTATACGAACGCTTTGCGGCATCGTATCCGGAAAATAAGCCCTCTTTGAAATCATAATCCTGGTCGACGATGAACGACGCATTGGTATAATTCTTGACATACTCGTCGTGATACAAGTTGTTCAATAACACATAGTTGATGAGACCACCGAAGTACGCGACGTCTGTACCAGTTCGGATGCGAAGGTACAGGTCGGCGACTGCAGAGGTTCGCGAAAAGCGCGGATCCGCATGAATGATCTTGGCACCACCGCCGTTGCCCGGACCTCGCATTGGATCGAGCTTGGCGCGCATGAACCACTGGAAACCCACTGGATGCGCCTCGGCAGGATTGGCGCCGTTGATTAGGATGAGATCTGCGTTCTTTATGTCACGCCAGTGGTTGGTCATTGCCCCTCTTCCGAACGTGGCGGCCAAACTGACCACCGTGGGGCCGTGTCAGACCCTGGCCTGCTGCTCCAGATAGACGAGACCGAGCCCGCGCAGCACTTTGGCGGCGAAGTATCCTTCTTCATTACTAAACGCGGCGCCGCCGGCGAAGGCAACTCCATCGCAACGGTTCACGATATTGCCTTTGGTATCGGTGGTGACGAATGTGCGGTCGCGCGACGTCTTGATATTTTGCGCGATCTTATCGAGTACAAAATCCCAGGAAACCGTTTGCCACTCGGTAGCACCGGGAGGCCGATACAGGGGATGTTCGACTCGGCGGCTGGAGGCGGCAAGCTCCATGGCCGTCGCACCCTTAGGACAGAGGCGGCCCTCGTTGACGGGGCTATCCGGATCGCCTTCAATCTGGAGAAGGCGAACCGAACCGTCCGGGTCTTTGCGGGTAAAGGCGATGAGCGAGCAGCCGACCGCGCAGTACGGACAGATGGAATGGGATTCGGTTGCACCTGCGATCCGCAGCTGCTGGCGGACTTGGTAAGCCTGCGCGAGATCGAATCCGAGTTCGGAAATTCCGACCGCGCCGGCGCCTACAGCCGTTAGCTTTAGAAATTCGCGGCGGGAAACCGTTGCCACGGCGGATCCCCCAAGAAAATCCGTTCTTGCGGGAAAGAACGGGCTAGAGGCGCGGGTCTTTCTTCCTCGTCTCGGTCTCTCCTGTGCGACCG
>Ga0207416_1000790_pt1 | contig 48632 bp, 42 predicted proteins | sample PaiPotPPM11metaG_FD_184107 | JGI IMG/M metagenome (GOLD analysis project Ga0207416, IMG submission 184107) | Iron sulfur acid spring bacterial and archeal communities from Banff, Canada, to study Microbial Dark Matter (Phase II) - Paint Pots PPM... ...
GTACTGGGCCGCCTTGGCCCGGTGGTCAGCATCAGCGACCAGACCCAGGACCCGGCGCCGTACGTCCCGATGACCGCCAGCGCGGCGGCCGGCAAGGCCTCGGTGCCGATCTCGCCGGGATCCGAGCAGCTCAGCGTCTCGGTCACGGTCGTCTACGCGCTGACGTGAAACGGTTTTCCCCCCGCGCTCGCGCGGTCTCGGCGCCGGGGTAAAGCCAGCCCGGGTCCCGGTCATGACGTCGACCCTGAGGGGATGCTCGGCACCACCCACTGGATGGCCCCGACCCCGCCCGCGGTCGGGGCCGCCTGCGTGACCACCCGCAGCCTGGTCGTGGTCACCGGGTCGAACGTCACCTGGTTGAAGGTGTTATCGGCCGCCGGGTAGCTGCTGGCCCCGGCCACGTCGACGAACTGCGTCCCGTTCCAGTACTGCACGACCCACGACGCGGGAAGCCGCAGCCCGCCGCCGTCGTCGGCGAAGTAGACCGAGCTGGCGTTGGTCGTGACGGGCTGCCTCCAGTCCAGTTCCATGTACTGGGACCCGGCCATGGGCCAGGTGCCCCAGTACGGGGTGAGGTCGTTGTCGTCGTTCGACTGGATCGGGTAAATCCCGTTGTTGATGGCGGTGATCGTGGTCCACGGCGAGCTGTAAGACGCCGAAGGGGTCGCGGTCAGCGCCAGGTCGCTCGCGCCGGGCGGCAGCGGCAGAGGCGGCTGCACGCGGAGCCACTGCTCGGCACTGGCCGACCCGGCGGTGCCGAAACCCGCGGCGTAGCCGGCCGACACGACCAGGCCGTCGCTGGCGTTCAGGCCGGCGGGCGGCGTCACCGACCAGGTCGCGGTCTCGGTCGCGCCGGGGTCGATGGCCGCGAAGCTGACCGGGGTGGTGGCCCGCGAGGTCCAGCCCCGGAGTACCTGGTCGGCCAGGGTCACGTCGCGGAGCTCGGTCCGGCCGGTGTTGGTGATGGTGGCGGTAGCGGTCGTGGGCGTGCCCGCGGTCAACATGGGCTGGGTGTGCTGGCCCGGCACCGTGCTGGCCGCGATACCTGGAGAGTGCTGGCGCCGGGGACATCGCGCCGCTAAGCTCGGCTCCGTGCACGTGAACCTCACCACTGGCTGGTGGCGCCGCCTTTGAGGCGGTTCCTGGTTCGCACGCACTGCAGATCCTGAAGGCGACCGCCCGGCAGCCGGCGGTCGCCTTTCTCGTCCGCACCGCCCGGCGCCGGGCCCTGACCACGGCGAGGGGCCGAAATGGACCCGACACAGTTCGAGACCGGCGGCGGAGTCCGGGTGAGCCGCACGGCCACCCCGTTTGACCCGTCCGTACTCGCGGGCATCACCCGGCAGGTCGAGACGCGCCGCGGCGGCGTGCTCAGCTCCGGGATGGAGTACCCGGGCCGGTACAGCCGCTGGCACATGGCTTACGTCGACCCGTGTCTCGAACTGGTCGCGCGCGGCAGGCGGGTCACGGCGACCGCCCTGAACGGCCGCGGCCTCGTGCTGCTGCCGGTGATCGCGCAGGCCATGCGGCGCGCCGCGGCGGGCGGCGGGGAGGCGGTGCCCCCGGCCGCGCCGGCGGACCCCCGGGACCTCGACCGTGCTGCCCCGGCCAATACCGTCGAGGTGACCATCCAGCCGGACGACCGCCCGTTCATAGAAGAAGAACGCAGCCGGCAGCCCACGGTGTTCTCAGCGCTGCGCGAGATCATCGCGGCCTTCTCCGGCTCCGACCCGCACCTCGGCCTGTACGGAGCGTTCGGTTACGACCTGGCCTTCCAGTTCGAGCCGGTGCGGCTGCGGCACGCCCGGCCCGCCGACCAGCGGGACCTGGTCCTGCACCTGCCCGACCAGCTGTACGTGCTGGACCGCAAGCGGGAGATCGCGGCCTGCTACAGCTACGAGTTCGAGGTGAACGGGGTCTCGACCGCCGGGCTGGCCCGGCTGACCACCCCCGGCCGGCGCCGGGACGGTGAGCCCCGCCCGGCGGCCCTGCCGGCCGACCCGCGGCCCGGCTCGTTCGCCGCCGTCGTGGAGCAGGCCCGGGAGCGCTTCGCCCGCGGCGACCTGTTCGAGGTGGTGCCGAGCCACGTGTTCCACGGGACCTGCGAGTCGCCGGCCGCGTTCTACGAGCGGCTGCGGCAGCGCAACCCGGCGCCGTACGAGTTCTTCCTCAACCTGGGGGAGTCGGAGTACCTGGTCGGGGCCTCGCCGGAGATGTACGTGCGGGTCACGGGCGACCGGGTGGAGACCTGCCCGATCGCCGGGACGATCGCCCGGGGCGCGGACCCGCTGGCCGACGCGGACAACATCCGCGCCCTGCTCACCTCGCTCAAGGACGAGTCCGAGCTGACCATGTGCACGGACGTCGACCGCAACGACAAGTCCCGGGTCTGCGAGCCGGACAGCGTGCGGGTGATCGGCCGGCGGCAGATCGAGATCTACAGCCGGCTCATTCATACGGTGGATCACGTGGAGGGGCGGCTGCGGCCGGGCTTCGACGCGCTGGATGCGTTCCTGACCCATATGTGGGCGGTGACCGTGACCGGGGCGCCCAAGAACTGGGCCATGCAGTTCATCGAGGACCACGAAGACGCCCCGCGGCGCTGGTACGGCGGGGCGGTCGGGATGATCGGCTTCGACGGCGGCATGAACACCGGCCTCACCCTGCGCACGGCGTACATCCGGGACGGCGTCGCCGCGGTCCGGGCCGGCGCGACCCTGCTGTTCGAGTCCGACCCAGCGGCCGAGGAGCGGGAGACCCAGCTGAAGGCCCGGGCGCTGCTCGAGACCCTCCGCGGGCCGCAGCCGGAGACGCCGGCGCCGGAGGCTGCGGACGCGGCGCCCGGCGCCGGCCTGCGGGTGCTCCTAGTCGACCTGCAGGACTCGTTCGTGCACACCCTGGCCGGCTACTTCCGCGCGGCGGGCGCGGAGGTGACGACGCTGCGGGCCGGTTTCGACGCCGCGCAGCTCGACTCGTGGGCGCCCGACCTCGTGGTACTCTCCCCGGGCCCGGGCCGCCCGTCGGACTTCGGCTGCGATGAGCTGCTCCGGGCGCTCGACCAGCGGGATCTCCCCGCGTTCGGCGTGTGCCTGGGGATGCAGGCCATGGTGGAGCACGCAGGCGGGCGGCTGGGCCTGCTGGCCACGCCCGCGCACGGTAAGCCCGGCACGGTGCGGCTGCTCGACGGCGCGGGGCGCTCCGGCCTGCTCGCCGGGCTGCCCGCCGAGTTCACCGCCGGGCGGTACCACTCGCTGCACGCCGAGCCGGACGGGGTGACCGGCGGGTTCTCGGTCACGGCGGTGACCCCCGACGGCGTGGTCATGGCCATCGAGGACGACGCGGCCGGCCGCTGGGGCGTGCAGTTCCACCCGGAGTCGATCATGACGGCGGGCGGGCGGGCCGGCCACCAGGTCATCGCCAACGTGCTGCGCCTGTGCCGGGCCCGCTCGCGGGCCGCGGTCGGCACCGCGGCGACATGATCGCGGGCCGGGCGCTACCCCGCTGCTGCACCGGCGGTGCTGGCCGCGGCGCCGGGCGGACTGTCGGCGCCGGCGGGTAGTGTGCCGTGCCATGAAGAGCGTGCAGCCTGAGGTGTTCCTGGTCGCCCGGCCGGAGATCGATTACGACCAGCTCGCCGCCTACCTGAGCGAGGTCGGCGGCGAGAAGTGGCTGGAGCGGCTGGACCGGGGCGACCTGGACGACGCGGAGAACCTGGTCGAGTTCGCCGGGAAGCTCTGCTACCGCTCCTGGGAGCCCGGGCTGAACCCGAACATCGTCCGGGTGCGCAACGACCACGAGATGTACCTGCAGAACATCCTCAAGCAGTCGCACGGCTCGGTGCTCGAGCACGTCAGCTTCAGCTTCGTGCTGCACAACGTGTCGCGGGTCATGACACACGAGCTGGTCAGGCATCGCCCGGGCACGGCGGTCTCGCAGGAGTCGCTGCGGTTCGTGCGGCTGGCCGACATCCCGTTCTGGTTCCCGGACTGGGCGCACGCCGACGCCGAGCTGATGAAGCGGTCGGCCGCGCTGCTGGAGCAGATGGAGGAGTTCCAGCGCTGGATGGCCGGGCACTTCGGGCTGGACGACGAGGGCGTGCCGTTTCACGAGAAGAAGCACAAGACCTCGTTCATGCGCCGGTTCGCGCCGGACGGCGTGGCCACCGGCCTGCTGTGGACGGCGAACATCCGGACGCTGCGGCACACCATCGAAGCCCGGACCGACACCGGCGCGGAGGAGGAGATCCGGCTGGTGTTCGGCAAGATCGGGGATCTGATGAAGGCCGAGGCCCCGGCCCTGTTCGGCGACTACACGGTCTCCGACGGCGCCTGGGTCCCGCGCTGGCGCAAGGTGTGACGACCCGGCCGCAACTTCCCGTGTGAAACGCGCTCCGCGGGTAGGTTTGGCGCATGCCAGACATCTCGTACCCGGTCGGCGACGTCAGCACGCGGGGCTACCTGGCCGTGCCGTCCCCGGACCAGGCTGGGCCCGCGCCGTGGCCCGGGGTGGTGGTGATTCACGAGGCGTTCGGTCTCAACGACGACATCAGGCGCAAGGCCGATCAGCTCGCGGCGCACGGATACCTCGCGATCGCCCCTGACCTGTTCAACGGCCGGTCCTGGGTGCGCTGCATCCGCAGCGCGTTCGTCCAGCTCCGGGCCGGGTCCGGGCCCGCGTTCACGGCGCTGGACGCCGCCCGCGGCCTGCTCGCGGGCCGCGCCGACTGCACCGGCAAGACCGGCGTCATCGGGTTCTGCCTGGGCGGCGGGTTCGCGCTGCTCTGCGCGCCGCGGGAGGGCTTCGAGGTGGCCTCGGTGAACTACGGCGACGTGCCCAAGGACGCCGAGAACGTGCTGCGCGGGGCCTGCCCGGTCATCGGCAGCTTCGGCGCGCGGGACATCGGCGGCACCAAGCCCGCGGAACTGCTGCAGCGGACGCTCACTGTGCTTGAGGTCCCGCACGACGTGAAGGTCTACCCCGGGTCCGGCCACCGGTTCATGAGCGAGGCGTCGGGCGCGTCCGCGGTGCTGGCCCGGTTCGCCCGGATGAGCTACCAGGAGTCGGACGCGCTCGACTCCTGGCAGCGCATCTACGCGTTCTTCGGCCGCTACCTCGGCGAGCCGCTCGCCGGGTGACCGCGGGTCCGGAATCAACCTCTCTTACGGGATTGCATGGCGGACAATTGCACTCTCCCTAGCCTGCGTGGGATTGCATGCGGAGGAATTACTCCATGCACCCTGCGGCCGTGGGATTGCATGCAGCCCCCGGCCGGGAGTCGGCTTGTCACCGACAGTGCCGGCACCCCGGCTGGCAATTAGCTCCGCGCCTGCGCTTACCTTGGCGCGTCCGGCGGATCACGCCGTATCCGGCCGCTTCCGGTGCGGTCTTCGAGAAGCCGGACGGCTTTCCGAACCATCTGATCCGGGCCGCTAATGAAGATTTCCCGGTCCTCGCTATCCGCGCAGCGCGCGGCGACCTCAGGCAGCATTCCCTTGATTCCGGCAAAATCGGGCTGATGTGACACGACCGGAATGACGGTCAGCGCAGAATAGATCGATTCCAGGACCCGCAGATCGGCCAGGTCGTACAGGTCCTCCTGGCCGCGCGCGCCGAGGTAGAGGCTGATCTTCCGGCGGCGGCCGGGCCCGCTGCCGCGGATCACTCCCTCGATGATCGCCTTGAGCGGGGCCAGGCCCGTCCCGCCCGCGAGGCACAGCAGGTCCCGGTCGCTTCCGGCGGGCAGCGTCATCTCGCCCTGGGCCGGGCCGAGCAGCAGGGTGTCACCCGGGCACGCGTTGTGTACCAGCGAGCCGCTCACCATGCCCCCCGGTACGGCCCGGACGTGCAGGTCTATCAGCCCGTTCGTGCGCGGCGCGTTCGCGATCGAGAAGTTTCGCCAGACCCGGGGCCACCGCGGCACCTGGACGGCCACGTACTGACCCGGCGCGTAGCACAGCGGCTGGTCGGGGCGGATCGTCACGACCGCCAGGTCCGCGCAGCGCTGGTCGTGCTGCACGACCTCGCCGATCCACCAGGGCGGCTGCCGGGTGGCGTCGTCCTCAGCGGCGGCCAGCATGACCCGGGTAGCCCGCCCCAGCGCGGCCTCCCAGGCGGCCTGGATCTCGTCGGTCCAGTCGGCCCCGTTGAAATGCCGGACGGTATCGACAAGCACAGCCAGGAAGGGCTCATAATGCCGGTCCTTGACCCCGAACTTGCGGTGACCGCGGCCCATCTGGGCGAGATAGTCGGCCAGCGAATCGGGACTGTCGATCGTCCACACGATCCGGGCCAGGGCCGCGAATACCCTTTCCATGTGCTCGCGCATTGTATGCGGGAACATCGCCCGCATCTCCGGATAATGCACGAAAAGGCGCGCATAGAAGTGTTCCATCGCGGCTTCGGAGTTCGCCGCCACATGAGCGAAAGACTCCTTGACGAGCCGTGCATCAAATTCGTAACTGTCGGCCGGGTGGGCTCGGTTATGGTCACTCGCGCTGGTAACATGCTCCGATACAGCTAATTTGTCCGCAGCTGTATCGGGTTCAATCGGCGTAGGCGTCCGCAGATGGGGATCGGTTAAGTAATAAAGCCGTTCCGCAGGCGGTTCGCGGCGGCGGCCGAAGGGTGCCAGACGGGTCTGACCTGCGAGCCTGCCCCTGGCAGGGCCCTCGGGGTAACCGCCGTCCAACGCGATCGCCATGGTCCGAGTCTTCCATCATGACATGCTGTATACAAGCTATTTCGGCCACTCTTGCGGGAGGGAGTACGCAGAGTAGCGGAATGCCTCACGGCGCCATCTGTGATCGCGCCTAGTGGCGTGCGCCGCTATATCGGTGGTTACGCCACTCCGCCGTTATCGGACCCACTGGCACCCAGTGCGCTAATTCCGATAGACGTCACCGACCGTGTTCGGCTCTTCTGGCCCTTCGCGCGCTCACCGGCCCGCCGGGCACCCCCCCAACCGCAACCTACCGCCCGCAACATGCCCATCTCGCCCGCGCGACCCGGATCGCATGCCGAGGCCAGGCCGGCCAGCTGCTGCAGCCAGGGCGGCCAGCCAGTGGCCCGTCGACGCGAGAACGTCCCCCGGCCGCCTTCCAGCGGGCGACATGCGCCGGGGGCCCGAGCACCCAGCTCGCCAATTCACGAGTCTCACCCGCCACACCAGCACCGGGTCTTTCAGCACGCGCCGTTCCACTCCGCAGAGTTCCATGATCGTGGTTGATTGGTTGCGACTATCGCCACCGATCCACCACGATCATGGAACCCGCGGCCGCTCCGGGGCCAAGCGGGTGGCGGGCGGGACTGATGAGACCGGTGTTACGAATGCCGGGCTGTCGGCCCGCATCCGGCCCGGTCGCGGGCCGCCCGCGCCCCCAGCCGCCGGGCGCTCCCGCGACGTCGGCCCGCCGCACCGGACGGCGGTCACCGCTGCGCCTCCGGCAGCAGTGGGCTAACCGCGCGGCTCGGGATGCGCGGCGCGGGCCCTCGCCCACTGGGGGCGGGCGGGTTAGTAGGCGGAGCGGGCACCGAACATCTCGGGGAGCTTGTTGGCCAGGGCCAGGTCGCCTTCCATGGTCATGCGGCCGTCCAGGATCAGGGGGTAGAAGCTGCCCGCCGTGAACAGGACCCGGACGAAGTCGGCCAGCGGGACGCTGATCGTGAGCGCCGGGTCCGCGGCGTCGGCCGGGCGGGCCTGAGCTCGGCCGTCGCGCACCTCGATGGCCCAAGGGCGGCGGGTTCCTTCGGCTAGGCCGAGGTCGTAGACGATCGCGCCCTCGAAGCCGGCGGCCTGGGCGGGCTGGAACTGGCGGGTCATCATCGCGAAGACCGCCCGCTGGGCCTGGGTCCCGGCGAAGATCTGCTCCAGGCGCGGGTCGGACATCCGGCCGACGAGGCGGGCCAGGCCGGCCTGGCCGCGGCCGCGCAGGGATTCCCGGGCCGAGCGGCGGACCTGGCCGGCCAGGCGCCGCCCGGGCGGGCCGTCGGCGCGCGGCGGCCTCCGGATGGCCGTCGCGGACGGCACCCCCGTCGCGGACGGCACCCCCCTCGCAGACGGCGCCGGGTGGGGGAGCGGCAGGCGGACGCGGCGCCGGGGCCGGCCGGTCTCCGCGTCCTCGTCGACCGGGTAGGGAACGGACAGCGTACGCGGGCCTTCGCGGCGGGCCAGCGCCTTGTCGACCGCGGCCGCCAGCCGGTCCGCCTTGGCGAGTTCGGACTCCTCGCGGTCGTCGGCGAAGCGGGGCAGGACCTCGCGGGCGAACAGTTCGATGCTTTCGCAGATGTGCTCATGCCGGTTGCGGCCGGCCTGCATGACGAACATCACCTGGTCCACGCCCGCCGCCTGGTATCGCGCGATCAGGTCGCTGACCTGATCGGGCGTGCCGATCGCGCCGCGCAGCGAGCCGAGGCCGGCCTGTAGCAGCCGGACGGCCAGCGGCTGCGCGCTGGCGTGCACGATTTCCCGGGCGAAGCCGTGCTCGGCGCGGTCGGTGCCGAAGCTGCGCCACAGGTCGGTGTCGCCGACCACGTGCGTGCCCCCGCCGTAGAAGTGGCCCAGCGAGTAGGCGAAGAAGTGCGCGCCGTCGATGCCGCGGTCGATCGCGGTCGCCTCGTCGTGGTGCAGCATCATCGGCAGCACCACCGCGACGTTCGGGTTGACCGCGAAGCCGCGCGGCACGCACTCCTCGGAGGCGATCAGGTCGTAATACTCGGCGACCCACCGCGCGGCGTCCTCGGGCTCGACGAACGAGAACGACAGCGCGCCGATGCCGCTGCGCGCGGCCAGGTGGATGGTCTCCCGGCGCGAGCAGGCCACCCACAGCGGCGGGTGCGGCTTTTGCAGCGGCCGGGGCAGCACATAGCGTGGCGGCATCGAGAAGAACTCCCCCTGGTACCCGGCGAAGGGCTGCTCGGCGAACATCCGCGTCACCGCGTCGAGGGTCTCTTCCCACATCGCGCGTTTGGCCTCGCGGGCCACGCCGAACCCGCCGAGTTCGGCCGCGGAACTCGCCTCGCCGGTGCCGAACTCGACCCGCCCGTCGGAGACCAGGTCGAGCGTGGCCACCCGCTCGGCGATCCGGGCCGGATGGTTGACCGCCGACGGCGCCTGAACGATGCCGTGGCCCAGCCGGATGCGCTCGGTGCGCTGGCTCGCGGCGGCCAGGAAGACCTCGGGGGCCGAGGAGTGCGAGTACTCCTCGAGGAAGTGGTGCTCGACCTCCCAGACATAGTCGAGGCCGGACCGGTCGGCGAGCTCGATCTGCTCCAGCGCGTCGGACAGCAGCGCGTGCTCCGAATCAGGCCCCCAGGGCCTCGGCAGCTGGTGCTCGTAGAAGATGCCGAACCGCATGTGGTCCTCCTTGACCGATGGCGCGGCGGTGCGGGCTCGGTGTTTCCTGGGTCGGCTAGTTTCCTGGGCCGGCTACCAGGACAGACTGTCATGGCTGCCCCCAGAACGCCCAGCCCCCGCGCCGGGGCAGCCCGGGGAGCGCCGCCTAGATGGGCGCGTTGTAGCCGGTGATCCAGTGGATCTGGATCCAGGTGATCGCCGCGGTCCAGGCCCCGGTCACCTCGAGCAGGCCGACCGCGACGAGCATCCCGCCCCCGATGCCGGTGACCAGCCGCGCGTGCCGCCGCGCGAACCCGAACATGCGCATTCCGCGCTGGAAGCCCAGCGCCACGATCAGGAACGGGATGCCCAGGCCGAGGCCGTAGACGAACGCGAGGAACGCGCCCCGGGCCGCGGTGCCCGAGGTCAGCCCGAGGTTGAGCACCGCGGTCAGCGTCGGGCCTATGCACGGGGTCCAGCCCAGCCCGAACATCAGGCCGAGCAGGGGCGCCCCGGCCAGCCCAGCGCGGGGGCGGACCGTGGGCTTGATCATCCGCCCGGCGAACGGGAACCGGTCGAGAGCACCGGCGAACAGCAGGCCCAGCACGATCGTCACCGCGCCGAGCACCTGGGTCAGCCCGGCCTGGTGCAGCTTAAGCGCCGTGCCCAGGCCGCCGAACGCCACCCCGTACGTGGTGAACAGGGCCGAGAACCCGAGCACGAACAGCGCGGTGCCCGCCACCACGCGGCCGCGCGGCGGCCGCGCGAGCACGGCCGCGGCTGCCGGTGCCTCCCCGGCCGCGACCGGCTGGGCGATGGCGAGCGCGGCACCTGACGTGGCCGCGGCGGACCGGACGCCGGCCGCGGCCGCCACGGGCCGGGAGCTGTCCGACTGGGCCGAGGCCCCGGACATGCCGGTCACGTAGGACAGGTAGCCGGGCACCAACGGCAGGCAGCACGGGGACAGGAACGTGACCGCCCCGGCGGCCGCCGCCACCGGCACGGCCAGGATGAGCGGCCCGGAACTCACCAGGCTGCCGACGCTCACGACTTTCCCCGTGCCTCCCTGGATGACAACCGCGCGATGCGCCCAACTTACCCCCGGGCTCGCCGGCCGCCTGCCCCTGCCCGGCGGTCCGGGCGGACCGCCTCGCCGGGCGGACGGGCGGGTAAGGCGGTTGCGGCCGCTGATAGCGTCACCTTGTGCCCGCTACACCACCGCGCAGCGCAGGCCTCCGGCGCCTGCTCGCCCGGTATGGCCAGGCCGGGCGGGGGGTCGAGCTCTTCGGCCCGGGCCACCGTGGGGTGGCTCCAGCGCGCGCCCGGTGACCACGCCTCGCCGCGGCGTCTTTGACCCCGTGCGGCCTGGGTAGCAAGCACCGCGTAGCAAGCCCGGGCCAAGTCCGGCGGTGCCGGACCGCGCTGGGCCGATCGCGTTCGGACTCTTAAAGATCATCCCACGGCTTCGCGGCGTTCGTGCGTGCCCGAACGAGCCCCGGGGTGACTCGATGATCTTCAACGTAACCCGGCGCCTGCGCCGGCTGGCGGCCGACGTGGCGCCGCTGCGTACCTCACGTGACTTCCGGCTGCTGTTCGCGAGCCGGACGGTCACGCTGTTCGGCAGCCAGGCCACTGAGGTCGCGCTGCTGGTCCAGGCTCGGCAGCTCACCGGGTCGGCGATCGCGGTGGGCCTGCTCGGCGCGGTCGAGGTGCTGCCGCTGGTGGTGTTCGGGCTGTACGGCGGCGCGCTGGCCGACCGGCTGGACCGCCGGCGGCTGATCCGGTGGTGCGAGGCCGGCCTGGGCGGCTGCGCGGCGCTGCTGGTCGCCAACGCGCTGCTGCCGCATCCGGCCGCGTGGCCGCTGTACCTCGTGGCCGCCGCGATGATGGCGCTGGCCGCGCTGCAGCGGCCGTCGCTGGACGCGTCGGTGCCCCGGGTCGTGCCCCGGGACAAGCTGACCGCCGCGTCGGCGCTGCTGTCGCTGTCGGTGAACGTCAGCGTGATCGGCGGCACCGCGCTGGGCGGGGTCCTCGCCACCTGGCCCGGCCCGCAGGCCGTGTACGTCATGGACGTGGCCAGCTTCGCCGTCTCGCTCGGGTTCCTGCGCTGGCTGGGCCCGCTGCCGGCGCCCGCGGCGGGGGGCGAGGCACCCGCCGGCCGGCTGCGCAGCGTGCTGGACGGCCTGCGTTACGCGCGCGGGCGGCCCGAGCTGATCGGCTCGTACGTGGCCGACCTGGCCGCGATGACGCTGTCGTACCCGAACGCGCTGTTCCCGTTCATGGCGGCCGCGCTGCACGCGCCGTGGGCGGTCGGGCTGATGTTCGCCGCGCCCTCAGCCGGAGCGCTGGTCATGTCGGCGACCAGCGGCTGGACCGGGCAGGTGCGCCGGCACGGCCGCGCGATCGCGCTGGCCGCGGCCGGGTGGGGGCTGGCCATCACCGGATTCGGCCTGGCCCCGGACCTCGCGGTCGCGCTGGCGCTGCTCGCGGCGGCCGGGGCGGCCGACATGCTCAGCGGCATCTTCCGGGAAACGCTGTGGAATCAGACCATCCCGGACGCGCTGCGGGGTCGGCTGGCCGGGGTCGAGCTGCTCAGCTACGGCCTGGGCCCGACCGTCGGCCAGATCCGGGCGGGCAGCGTGGCCACGGTGACCAGCCCTCGGTTCTCGCTCTGGTCGGGCGGGCTGGCGTGCGTCGGGGCGGTGGCGCTGACCTGCGCGGCGCTGCCCGGCTTCGTGGCCTACCGCGCGCGCCGCCCGGCCAGGGAGGAGGCGACCTAGCCGGCCGCGGCGGGTCAGGCCAGGGCCTTCACGGCGTCCTCGACCGCCCGGTGGAACGTCGGGTAGGCGTAGATCATCTCGCGCAGGCGCTGCGTGGGCACGGCCGCGTGCACGGCCAGCACCAGCATGCTGAGCACCTCGCCGCCGCAGGGGCCGACCGACGTAGCGCCGACCAGGACCCCGCGCTCGCTGTCCTCGACCAGCTTGAGGAACCCGTCGTTCCCCGCCTTGTGGATCCAGCCGCGCGGGGACTCCGGGACCTGCGTCAGGCCGATCCGGACGGCCAGGCCCTGCTCGCGGGCCTGGGCCTCGGTCAGCCCGACCGAGCCGATCTCGGGATCGGTGAACGTGACCCGCGGCACCGCGTGGTACTCGGCGCCGTGGTGTTCCTGCTGCAGGATGTCGGCCACCACGATGCCCGCCTGGTACATGGACATGTGGGTGAAGTTGCCCTTACCCACCACGTCGCCGATGGCCCACACCCCGGGAGCCGTGCGCATGTGCTCGTCGACCGGCATCGCGCGCTGCGCCTCGTCGATGCCGACCGCGCCGACGCCGAGCGCGGCCAGGTTCGTCCGCCGCCCGGTCGCGACCAGCAGCGCGGCTCCGGTGAGTCCGGTGCCGTCGGCGAGCGTCACCGTGAACCGGCCGGCCCCGTCGCCCGGGCCGGCGTCGTGGGCCACCCGCTGCGCCGGTACGCCGGTCCGCACGCTGATGCCCTCGCGGCCGAACACCTCCGCGAGCAGCGCCCCGGCCTCCGGTTCTTCGAGAGGAACCAGTCGTGCGAACGCTTCGACCACCGTGACCTGGGCGCCGAAGCGCGAGAAGACCTGGGCGAGCTCCGCCCCGATCGCGCCGCCGCCCAGCACGATCAGCGACTCCGGCACCCGTTCGGTCTCGATGGCCTGGTGGTTGGTCCAATACGGGGTGTCCGCCAGGCCCGGGATCGGCGGGATCGCGGGGGCGGTGCCGGGGTTCAGCACGATCCCGATCCTGGCGTGCAGCACGTCGTCGCCGACGGCGACCCGGCCCGGCGCGATGATCTTGCCGTGGCCGCGGAACAGCTGGCCGCCCAGGCCGATGAACCGGTCCGCGGCCGCGGTGTCATGCCAGTGGTCGGTGGCGTCGTTCCTGATCCGGCCGGCGACCGGCGCCCAGTCCGGCCGCACGTCCGACGCGCCGGCCAGGCCGGGAATCCTGCGCCCCTCGGCCAGCAGGTCAGCCGCCCGGATCATCATCTTGGACGGAACGCAGCCCCAGTACGGGCACTCGCCGCCGACCAGGCTCTCCTCGACCCCGGCCACCACGAGCCCGGCCTGCGCGAGCTGCTCCGCGGCGTACTCGCCGCCCGGTCCCAGGCCGATGAAGACGACATCCACCTCGTGCTCGGTCACAGGGGACCTCCCGGCCGCCGACGCCTGCTCCGGGCCGCCCGCGGCCCGGCGCGGCCGGTCGGCCGCTACAACAGGCTAGGGGTCGCGCGCCGCGCGGGCCGGCCGGGCCGGCCGGGTCAGTCCGCGTCGGTCCGCTTGACCAGCACGACCGGGCACGCCGCGGTGGCCGCGGCGCCCTGGCTCACCGATCCGAGCAGCAGGCCCGCGAACGGCGACCGGCCCCGGATCCCGAGCACCAGGACGTTCGCCTCCTCCGACGCCTTGACCAGTGACTCGGTCGGGTCGCCCTCGGCCACGATCGGCCGCAGCGGCACGGCCGGCGTCGGGACGACCTCGCTGACCGTCTCGACCAGGAAGTCCTTGGACGCCTTCTCGAGCTCGACCCGGTCGAATGCGCCCGGGAAGGACAGGAACGGCACCTGCCAGCTGAACAGCGCGGTTACCTCGCCCGAGTGACACTCGGCCTCGCGCAGCGCCCACTTCAGCGCCGCCCGGCTGTGCGCCGAGCCATCCACGCCCACCACGATGCGGTACGTCATGAGGCCGTCTCCAGCTTGACCGGGCGGGGAGCGTAGGCATCCGCCGACAGTTGTTCGAGCGTCTTACCCTTCGGCTCGGGGAGCAAAGCGATCGTGAGGAGCATGCCGACCGCCGCGACCACGGCGGCCACGATCTCGGCCCCGCGGATGCCCAGCGAGGAGGCGAGCATGTCCGGGAAGATGAAGGCGCCGGCGAACGCGCCCAGCTTCCCGGCCCCGGCCGAGATGCCGTGCCCGGTGGTGCGGACCTCGACCGGGAAGATCTCCGCGGGGTAGATGAACGTGGTGGTATTGGGGCCGAACTCGGTGAAGAAGTAGCTGATCCCGTACAGCAGGATGAACTGGAGGGCCACGGTCGTGACGCTCGGGATGATGCCGATGAGCAGGAACATCAGGGCCATCATCGCGAACCCGAGTATCTGGATGCTGCGCCGTCCGGTCTTGTCCAGCAGCAGGATCGCGACGACGTAGCCGGGCACGGCGAACACGACGAAGATCGCCAGCTGGATCAGCGTGTTGTGCAGCAGCGAGGCGTGCGGGTTGAGGAGCTTGAGGATCTCGGGCGTGGAGATGGTGTTGCCGTAGTAGCAGAAGTCGAGCAGCGCCCAGCAGCCCGCCGTGCCGATCAGCCACAGCATCATGCGGCGGCTCCGGGCCAGGATCATGAAGCCGCCGAGCGCGCTCTGCGGGTGCTTCGCCTTCGACTCCGCGGCCTTCCGCGGGCCGGCCGAGTCGCCGGTCGCGTGCGAGATGGCCGCTTGGGCCTCCTCGTGCGCCCCGCCGGCCATCGCGAACCGTGGCGTCTCGTGGATCTGCCGCCGCAGGTAGAACACGGCCAGGCCCGGGATGGCGCCCAGGGCCAGCAGGATCCGCCAGGTGAAGTCGTTGGATATGCCGGAGCCGAGCAGGATCGTCGCCACCAGGGGGCCGACGATCAGTCCGGCGCCCTGCATCGCGAATACCAGGCCGACCATGCGGCCGCGGGTCTGCTTGCCGGAGTACTCGCTCATGATCGTCGCGGACACCGGGTAGTCGCCGCCGATGCCGATGCCGAGGATGACCCGGGAGACCAGCAGGAACGTGTAATTGGGTGAGAACGCCGAGGCCAGCGCGCCGGCGGCCAGGATCAGCACCTCGTACCCGTAGATCTTCTTGCGCCCGAGGATGTCGGCGATGCGGCCGAAGACGATCGCGCCGACCGCCGAGGCGAGCAGGGTGGCGGAGTTGATCCAGGACACCTGGTTGGTGGACAGGCTCCACTCGGTCTTCAGCAGCGCGACGACGATGCCGATCACGAACAGGTCGTAGGCATCGGTGAAGAACCCCATGCCCGACACGAACATGATCTTGAGCTGGAACTTGTTGATCTTGGCGTCGTCCAGCGCGTCGAAGTGACCGGATTCAGATTCCGATCCCGTGGCGGCACTCATGCGGACATGCTACGGAGAGCAACATGAAGCACACATAGAGTGACTAGGGCTATCCGGTATACGTAAGGTTAACAGTTGGTTACATTGGTTTGTACCTTGGCCGAATGGATTGGCCGAGGCCATTACTCCGGGCGGCTCGCGTCATCCGGCTTCGGGCCGCGGGGCAGCCGCCGTACCGAGACCGAGTCGAGCCGCAGCGAGCGGGTCAGCTCCGAGATCACGGCCTCGCCGTCGATCGCGCCGCAGCTGAACAGGTCGATGGCGATCAGGTTCTCTTCCGGCCAGGTGTGGATGCTCAGGTGCGACTCGGCCAGGATGAGCACCAGCGTGATCGCGCCGTTCGGGAAGATTACGTCGCTGGTCTCCAGGACGTGGCCGCGGCCGGCGGCCACGGCCGCGGCGGCCAGCGAGCTCAGCCGGCTGATGTCGGCGACCGCGGACGACGGGGTCAGCCTCGCGTCGACCGCGTACAGCAGCTTCGGCGTCCGCGCCTCGGCCCGCCTCAGGTCCGCGAATCTGCTCGCAGCTTCCATCCCGGGCATGATGTGGGAGGATACCGTACAGGCGCCTGATCAGGCGGATCGGCTCAGGCCGGGCGGCTCAGCGCGGCCCGCCAGCGAGAGCACAGGACCACGCACAACACCATGGACATGGATTCCGTCATTGCTGACGTCGCCTCGGCCGTCGGGCTGGCCGAGGGACGGTCCGGGGTGAGCGACATCCTGCGGGCGATCGCCCGCAGCGAGCCGGTGGCCGTGCGGGACGTGAGCCGGGCGGCCGAGTTGCCCGTGCCCATCGTCGCGGCGGTCTGCAACGAGCTGCGCAAGCGCGGCGTGGTCGACCGGGCCAGGCCGGTGCAGCTGACCCCGGCCGGCCGGGAGGCGCTCGCCGCCCGGCACCTGGACCTGAGCGTGACGTGCCCGTGCTGCGCTGGCCGCGGGCTCGCGGTCCCCGAGGCGCTGGCCGGCCTGACCGCGGTGCTGGAGCGCGCGGCGGCCGGGACGCCGCAAGCCCGGCCCGAGCTGGACCAGACGCACTGCACGGTCAGCACGAAGATCCGGCGGGTGCTGCGCATGCACGAGGCGGGCGCGCTGACCGGCCGCCGGATCCTGCTGCTCGGCGACGACGACTTGGTCTCGGTGGCGATCGCGGCCTTCGCCGCGGCGCTCGGCGGGCCGGCCGGCACCGAGCGGCTGGCCGTGGTCGACTCCGACCCTGACGTGCTGGCCTGGATCGGCGAGCAGACCGCGGGCACCGGCGTCGCCGTCGAGCTGGTCGAGCACGACCTGCGCCGCCCGCTGCCCGCTGGCCTAGCCGGGGAGTTCGACGTGGCCTGCACCGACCCGCCCTACACGGTGGCCGGGGCCGAGATGTTCTTGTCCCGCGCGGTCGCCGGGCTCGCGGCCGAGCCGGGCCGGCACGTGTTCTTCTCGTTCGGCGCGCGCCGGCCCGACGAGGCGTTGCGCACCCAGGAGCTGATCGGTGCCATGGGGCTGACCGTGCGGGGTCTGTGGCCGGGCTTCAACGAGTACCTGGGCGCCGGCATCCTGGCCGGGACCAGCCACCTGTATCACCTGCGCAGCACGGCGACCGCCAAGCCGCTGGTCGACGGCGAGTACTCCGGCCCGCTATACACCGCCGAGAGCCGCGCGGCCGCCACGCGGCCGTACCGCTGCGCGGGCTGCCGGGCCGTGTACGAGGTCGGACCGGGCGGGCGGTGGCCGGGGATCGCCGCGCTGCAAGCGGCGGGCTGCCCGGAATGCGGCGGCGCGACCTTCCGTCCCATGCCGCTGCGGCCGCGATGAGCGCGCCGCCCGGCACCGGAGGTCCCGCGGCGGGGGGCGAGGCCGGTTACCTGGTTCGCCAGGCCGAGGCCGCGGACCTCGGCGCGATCGCGGCGTTCGAGGTCGAGATCGCCCGGGTGTCGTTCGGCGACGAGGCCATCACCGACGTTGAGCTGCACCGCAGGCGCGTGGCGGGCGCGCTGGGCAAGCCGGGGGAGATCGCGCTGGTGGCCGAGGCCGCCGCGGCGCCGGGCGAGCCGGTGGGCTGGGCCTGGCTGTCGGGCCGGACGAACTCGCTGACCGGGGCGCGGTACGGGAACTTCCGGTCGCTGGCCGTGGCTGACGTGCCCGGCCGGAGCGAGATCGGGGAGCTGCTGCTGGCCGCGGTGCTGCGCGCGGCCGACGAGGGCGGGATGCGCCAGCTCACCGGCAAGGTGCACGCGAGCAACCTCGGCATGCGCGCGCTGTACCGGAAGTTCGGGTTCGAGGCCACGCACATCACGATGGAGAAGCGGGTTCCCGGCGGCCCGGGGGGCGCGGGTGGCGCGACCCGGGAGCGCGGGCCCGGAGCGCGATGATGATCAAGTGCGTGATCTGGGACCTGGACAACACACTGCTGTCCGGGGTCTACCTGGAGTCGGCCACCCGCCCGCCTGCCCCGGACCCGGTCATGGCCGGGGTCCTGGAGCAGCTGCGCGGCCGCGGCATCATCCACGCGATCGCCACCCGGAACCCGCCCGAGGCGGCCCGGTACGCCGAGCAGGCCCTGGGCCACGAGTTCGCGGCCGCCGAGTGCGGCTGGGGCCGCAAGTCCGACGCGGTGCGGCGGATCCTGGCCGACCTGGGCCTGGCCCCGGACGCAGTGGCGTTCGTGGACGATGACCTGTACGAGCGGGCCGAGGTGTCGCTCGCGGTGCCGGAGGCGCTGGTGCTGTCGCCCGAGGACATGGCCGACGCGCCCGGCTGGCCCGAGTTCAGCCCGGGCCCGGTGACCGCGGAGGCGCGCCGCCGCGGCGCGCGGTACGCCGAGCGGCGGCGCAGGCAGGAGGAGGCGCGGGCGTTCGCCGGGTCCCGGGACGAGTTCCTGCGCTACTGCGGCACCGAGGTGACGATCGGCCCGGCCCAGGCGGCGGACGCGCCCCGGCTGCACGAGCTGTCGGTGCGCACGCACCAGTTCAACACGACCGGCCAGCCCGTGGCCGAGGCGGCGCTGCGCGCGCTGACCAGCTCCGCGGCGCACCGGGTCGTGACCGTGCGGCTGGCCGATCGGTTCGGCGACGACGGCCTGGTCGGCGGGTGCGTGGTCGAGGCCGGGCCCGGCGGCACCTGGACCGTGACGCTGCTCATGATGTCGTGCCGGGCCATGGGCCGCGGGGTCATCGAGGCCCTGCTCGCCTGGCTGGCCCGGTCGGCGGCCGACGCCGGCGCGGCCGAACTGGCCGTCCCGTGCCTGGTCACCGCGCGCAACGTGCCGCTGCGCCTGGCGCTGGCCGCGTCCGGGTTCCGCGCCCCGGCCGCGGAGGGCTCACCCGGGCCGCCGCGCCTGGCCACGTTCACCCGGCCGCTGGCCGGCCCGCGGCCCGCGCTGCCCGACTGGGTGACCGCCGCGTGACCCGCCCGCTCGTCGGCGACCTGGCCGAGATCCTGGCCCAGGTGACCGGGCGCGAGGAACTGCGCGCCACCAGCGCGCAGACCCCGCTGTTCGGCGACGGCGTCGGGCTCGACTCGCTGTCCGGCGTCCTGCTGCTGCGCGAAGTGCACCGCCGCTTCGGCGTGGACGTCGCCGCCGAAGACCTCAACCTCGACGCGCTCGCCACCCTGGCCGCCCTAGCCGCCTACATCCACGAGCACGCCCCGGCCTAGAGCGTTCATGATCGAATCAGCGTGGACGCTTTTCGGTCGTAGCTGCCGAAAAGTGTCCGCGCTAACCCGCGCCAGCACGGCTGGCGCTCGGGCGCCGGGCCAAGAGTAGATTCTTGGGTGTGAATGCGGTATTCGCAGTTGATGCGTGCCGGACGCCGGTGGGGAAGATCAAGGGTGCGCTGGCGGGCGTGCGGCCCGACCACCTGACGGCCGAGGTGATCCGGGCGCTGGTCGCGCGCAATCCCTGGCTGGACCCGGCCCAGATCGACGACGTCTACTGGGGCGCGGCCAACCAGGCCGGCGAGGACAACCGGAACGTGGCCCGGATGGGCGTGCTGCTGGCCGGGCTGCCGGTGGAGATCCCCGGGGCCACGGTGAACCGGCTGTGCGGCTCCGGCCTGGAGGCGATCTCCGGCGCGGCGCGGGCCATCGCCTCCGGCGACGCCGACATCTGCCTCGCGGGCGGGGCCGAGTCGATGACCCGGGCGCCGTTCGTGCTGCCGCGCGCGGCCGAGCCGTTCCCGCGCGAGGCGGGAGTGGCCGACACCCGGTTGGGCTGGCGGCTGGTCAGCCCGCGGATGCAGGAGCTTTACCCGCCGGTCAGCCTGGGCGAGACCGCGGAGAACGTCGCGGAGCGCTACGGCGTCGACCGGGACCGGCAGGACCGGTTCGCGCTGCGCAGCCACCAGCGGGCGGCGCGCGCCGCCGCCGACGGCCTGCTGGCCGAGGAGATCGTCCCGGTCCCGGTGCCGGGCAAGACGGGACCGGACGGCAGCGTGGCCGCCGACGAGGGAATCCGGGCCGACCTGACCCTCGAGGACCTGGCGGCCCGCAAGCCCGCCTTCCGCAAGGACGGCACGGTGACCGGCGGCAATTCGTCGCCGCTCAACGACGGCGCGGCCGGCCTGCTGCTCATGTCGGAGCGGGCCGTGGCGGCCGCCGGCGTGGCGCCGATCGCCCGGTACGCGGGCACGTCCGCCGCAGGCGTCCACCCCGACTACATGGGGATCGGCCCGGTGCCCGCGATGACCCGGGTGCTGGCCCGGGCCGGCTGGCGCTCCGACGACCTCGGCCTGATCGAGGTCAACGAGGCCTTCGCGGCCCAGGCCGTCGCAGTCATCGAGGAGCTGAAGCTCGACCCGGACCTGGTCAACGTCAACGGCGGCGCGATCGCGATCGGCCACCCGCTCGGCTGCTCGGGCGCCCGGATCACGACCACCCTGCTGCACGAGTTCCGCCGTCGCGGCGTCTCCCGCGCGGCGGCCACCATGTGCATCGGCGTCGGCCAGGGCATCGCCACCCTCTGGGAAGCCCCGTAGCCCGTCCGGCCGCCCCGCCTTCGTCGGCATTCCCACCCGATCGCGTCCTCGCCCCGTCGGCATCCGGCCTTGCTTCGCCGACTGGCCACGACTCGCAGGTTGACCCGCCTCGCCTGGCGCAACTGTCCCGTCGGCCCCGCCTGCCTCACGCGCGGCATGATGCCCGGGCCCGGACCATGATCGTGGTTGATTGGTTCCGATAGTTGCAACGAGTCAACCACGATCATGAAAGATCACTTTTCGGATGGGACCGAAGTCGGATCAGTGGGAGGCTGAAACCGGTTAACGGTCAGCTTTGCCAGCGGACTGGCCGGGGGCTGGCCTGGGTGGCCGGGCGTGTTGATAGGCGGACGGAGTGGCGCCCGGGCCAGCGGCCGCTGGTTAAGGGCGGGCGCGCTGTCGCCTGGACGGTGGGCAGAACCTAGGCTGGGCGCGGGGCTAGTGGCCAGAACCGGCAGCGGCGCCGGGCTAGCCACCGGGACCGGCAGCGCCGCCGGGCTAGCCACCGGGACCGGCAGCGCCGCCGGGTTAGCGAGTGGGACGAGCGGCGGCTCGGCCGGGCTTAGCCAGCGTGGAATGGTGCGTTCAGGCAATATACGAAAGAATGTCCGGTTGTGCCGGGCGCCCGCGCCCGGGTGGTCGCCGTATCCTGAGCGGACCGCCCGTGAGTTAGGGGGCCGGGAGGCGTGCAGCGAGGCAGGATGGCAGGGGCAACGGCGGGCGACGGGAGCACGGACGACCCGGAAGCACGGATCGTAACCATCCCGAACGCCCTCAGCCTGGCCCGGCTGGCGGGCGTCCCGGTGTTCCTGTGGCTGGTCCTGGGCCTGCGCAGCCAGACCGGGGACTGGTGGGCGGTGGGCCTGCTGATCGCGGCGGCGGCGACCGACTGGCTGGACGGGAAGATCGCCCGGGCGCTGAACCAGCAGAGCCGGCTCGGGCAGGTGCTCGACCCGGCCGCGGACCGGCTGTACATCGTGGCCACGCTGCTCGCGCTGGCCATCAGGAACATCATCCCCTGGTGGCTGGTCGGGCTGCTGGCGGCCCGGGAGCTGCTGCTGGCCGGGGTGCTCGTCGTGCTCCGCCGGCACGATTACGGGCCGCTGCAAGTCAGCTTCGTGGGCAAGGCCGCGACGCTGGCGCTGATGTACGCGTTCCCACTGTTGTTCCTGGGCTCGCACGCGACCAGCTACGCGGAGACCGCGCGGGTGGCCGGCTGGGCGTTCGCCATATGGGGCAGTGCCCTGTACTGGTGCGCGGCCCTGCTGTACGTCGAGCAGGCCCGGCGCCTGGTGCGCGCAGACCGCCGCGAGAGCGCAGACAACGGGGGCAACGGAGACACCTCGGGGCAACTTCCCGGGGCGCGAGAGGCCGGTGATCAGGGGGGGCTTCCGTCCGGCTCCACGGCCCCCGGGAGAATGCTGGGGGGAGACAGGGAGGCTGGGCAGCGGTGAAGGCCGTCGTGATGGCAGGCGGAGAGGGAACCCGGCTGCGCCCGATGACCGCCAACCAGCCCAAGCCCATGCTGCCCGTGGTCAACCGGCCGATCATGGAGCACGTGCTCGCGCTGCTGCGGCGGCACGGCTTCGACGAGACCGTGGTCACCGTGCAGTTCCTCGCCTCGATGGTGCGCAACTACTTCGGTGACGGCGAAGACTTCGGGATGAGCCTGCAGTACGCCACCGAGGAGACCCCGCTCGGCACCGCGGGCAGCGTGAAGAACGCCGAGGACGCCCTGCGCGACCAGCCGTTCCTGGTCATCTCGGGCGACGCGCTGACCGACATCGACCTGTCCGAGCTCGTCCGGTTCCACAAGGACAACGGCGCCCTGGTCACCGTCGGGCTCACCCGGGTGCCCGACCCGCTGGAGTTCGGGATCGTCATCGTCGACGACGACGGCCGGATCCAGCGCTTCCTCGAGAAACCGACCTGGGGCCAGGTGTTCTCGGACACCGTGAACACCGGCGTCTACGTGATGGAGCCCGAGGTGCTGGCCGAGTTCCCGGCCGGGCAGGTGGCCGACTGGTCAGCCGACGTGTTCCCGCGGCTGCTGGAGCGCGGCGCCCCGCTGTACGGCTGCATCGCCGACGGGTACTGGGAGGACGTCGGCACGCACGAGAGCTACCTCAAGGCCCAGGCCGACGTGCTGGCCGGGCGGGTGCAGGCGGAGATCGACGGGTTCGAGGTGTCGCCCGGCGTCTGGGTCGCCGAGGGCGCGGAGGTCGACCCGGACGCGGCGCTGACCGGGCCGATCGCGATCGGTGACTACGCCAAGATCGAGGCCGGGGCGCAGCTCCGCGAGTTCACCGTGATCGGCAGCAACGTCGTGGTCAAGGAGGGCGCGTTCCTGCACCGGGCGGTCGTGCACAACAACGTCTACGTGGGCGCCGGCACCACGTTGCGCGGCTGCGTGATCGGGAAGAACACCGACGTCATGCGCTCGGCCCGGATCGAGGAGAACGCGGTCGTCGGGGACGAGTGCGTGATCGAGCCCGAAGCCTACCTGTCGGCCGGGGTGAAGGTGTACCCGTTCAAGACCATCGAGGCGGGCGCGGTGGTGAACACCAGCGTGATCTGGGAGTCGCGCGGGCAGCGGACGCTGTTCGGCCCGCGCGGCGTGTCCGGCCTGGTCAACGTCGAGATAACGCCCGAGCTCTGCGTCCGGCTGGCCAGCGCGTACGCGACCACGCTGAAGAAGGGCACGACGGTCACCACGTCCCGGGACGTGTCGCGCGCGGCCCGGGCCCTGAAGCGCGCGGTGCACGGCGCGCTCAACGCGAGCGCGATCAACGTGGTGGACCTCGAGGCGCAGCCGCTGCCGGTGGCCCGGTTCGAGACCGCGCGCAGCGAGTACAGCGGCGGGATCGCGCTGCGCACCACGCCGGGGGATCCCCAGTCGATCGACATCATCTTCCTGGACTCCGACGGCGCGGACATGTCGCTGGCCGCGCAGCGCAAGCTGGAGCGGGTGTTCTCCCGGCAGGAGTACCGCCGGGCGTTCCCGGGCGAGATCGCCGAGCTCACCTACCCGGCGCGCGTGGTCGAGGCCTACACCCACGAACTGCTGCGCTGCATCGACATGACCGGCGTGCCGGGGGCGGGCCTGAAGGTGGTCGCCGACTGTGCCGGGGGCACGGCGTCGCTCGTGCTGCCCGGGCTGCTCGGCCGGATCGGCGTGGACGTGCTGACCGTCAACAGCCGGCTCGACGAGGTGTCGCCCACCCAGTCGCTGGCCCAGGTCCGGGCGGGCATGCACCGGCTCGCCGAGCTGGTCGCCTCGTCGCGGGCCGCGTTCGGGGTCCGGTTCGATCCGGTGGGGGAGCGGATCACCCTCGTGGACGACAAGGGCGCCCTGGTCAGCGACGAGCGGGCGCTGCTCGTGGTGCTCGACCTGATCGCGGCCGAACGGCGCACCGGGCGGGTGGCCTTGCCGGTGACCGCGACCCGGGTCGCCACCCGGGTATCCCGGTTCCACGGCGTGCGGGTGGACTGGACGCCGACGTCCCTGTACGGCCTGTATGAGGCCACGGCGGCCGACGACGTGATCTTCGCCGCGGACGGCCGCGGCGGTTTCGTGCTGCCGGAGTTCTCGCGCTCGATCGACGGGATCGCGGCGTTCGCCCGGCTCCTCGGCCTGGTCGCGCGGACCAAGCTGACGCTGAGCCAGATCGACGCCCGGATTCCCGTGGCGCACTTGCTCAAGCGGTCCATGCCGACTCCGTGGGCGGCCAAGGGGAGCGTGATGCGGACGGTGGTCGAGGCGGCCGGGGACCGCACCGTCGACACCACCGACGGGGTCCGCGTGGAAGAACCCGACGGCGGCTGGATTCTCATCCTGCCCGACCCGTCAGACGCCGTTACCCACCTGTGGGCCGAGGGTTCTGACGGCGACTCCGCCCAAGCTCTGCTTGATGAATGGGCCGCGGTGGTGGCACGCGCCGGCCGCTGATCCAAGGCGGGCATGGGCCGCGGTGGTCGCACGCGCCGGCCGCTGATCCAAGGCGGGCATGGGCCGCGGTGGTCGCACGCGCCGGGCGCTGATCCAAGGGCGGAATGGGGCGCCACGGGCCGTAATGGTCGAGCGTGCGAGGTGCAGAACGCCGGGATGCGCTGTCGTGCCTGGGGTCTGAGCTGCCGCAGAGTGTCCGCGCGAACGGCGCGTGCGTGAGAGAATCGCGGACATTGCAATAAGCGGTGGCGCGTCGGAGGTGCGACGGGGATGTGGCGGAGGCGTCGCGAGAAGGCGCGCGCGGGGGCCATGCGGGCGGACGCCAGTTCGCCCGGCGGCTCCGCTACGGGGGCGCCGGGAGGCTCGCGTTCGTCTGTGCTCGGCCGCCTTCCGGGCAGGCTCTCGGGGCGCGGAGGCAGCGCGTGGCGCGTAGACCGGCGCGGGGCGGCGCGGGTAACTTGGACTCCACCAGCGGAGTTCTCGCGGCGAACCGCCCAGGGTCAGCGGGCTGACATGGTTCCCGCCCCGGCCGCTTGGCCGGCGAATGGGAGGCTAAGTCGGGACATGTCCAGCGTCTACTGCATCCGGTGCGGTCAGGAGAACCCGGAGGGGGCACGCTTCTGCTCGCAGTGCGGCACTCCGCTCGCGCGCGGCTCGGGCGAGGGAGCCGCCGAGACCACGTCGATTATCAGCCTGGGCGGCGGCGACCCCGGTGACACCGAGTTCGGCGACGAATCCGTTGCCGATACCGCGACCCTCGACACCCTGCCCGCCGGGACCGCGTTGCTCGTGGTCCGTCGCGGGCCGAACGCCGGAAGCCGGTTCTTGCTGGACAGCGACCTCACGCTGGTCGGCCGCCATCCGGATAGCGACATCTTTCTTGACGACGTGACCGTCTCGCGGCGGCACGCCGAGTTCTACCGCTCCGGCACCCGGTTCACCGTCCGGGACGTGGGCAGCCTGAACGGCACGTACGTGAACCGGGAGCGGATCGAGGAGACGGACCTGACCGGCGGCGACGAGGTGCAGGTGGGCAAGTTCCGCCTGGTGTTCCTCCTCGGCCCGCGCTCGCAGGCGGAACTCGGCGGCGGAGGCGCGCAGGTCAGCGGATGAGCGCGCAGCCTGCCCGGGCTTACCTCGGCATCGGCGAGGTGCTCGCCCTCCTCCGGGGCGAGTTTCCTGACGTTAGCGTGTCCAAGATCCGGTTCCTGGAGTCGGAGGGGCTGATCGAGCCCGCCCGGTCCCCGTCCGGGTACCGCAGGTTCGACGCCGCGGACGTGGAGCGGCTGCGGTTCATCCTGACCGCCCAGCGGGACCAGTACCTGCCGCTCCGGGTGATCAAGGAACGGCTGGAGCCCTCCGCGGACGGCGGAACGGCCGCAGGCCCGGGCGGGGACGGCCCCGATGCGGGCGGCTCGCTGAGCCGGCGCGAGCTGGTGGCGGCGGCCGGCATCGACGACCAGCAGCTGGCCGAGCTCGAGACGTTCGGGCTGGTCCGCCGGGTCGGCCGGGTGTACGGGCCGGACGCGCTGCAGGTCGCGTGCGCTGCGGCGGTCCTGGGCCGCCACGGCGTCGAGGCGCGGCATCTGCGCGCTGTGCGCCAGGCGGTGGAACGCGAGATGTCGTTCATCGAGCCGGTCATCGCCCCCGCGCTGCGCCAGCGCAACCCGGAGGCCAGGAATCAGGCGGGCCGGACCGCGCGGGAAATCGCGGCCGTGACGGTGCGGCTGCACGCCGCGCTCCTCGAGGCCGCGCTGGCCGAGGCCGGGGTCCCCGGCAACGGCCTGCCCGAGCCGAGCCGGGACCGGGGATTCGGGGGGGCCAGTGCGTGAGCATGCCGGGGGGCAGGCGGGCGCGCGGTGCCGGTCGCGGGGGCCTGATGCTGTCGGGCCGCGGCTGGAGCGCCCCGATAGCGGGTGTACGTTGACAAAGGGAGTGCCTTTGAGCAGGGTCCAGAAGTGAGGCAGCGCGTCAGGCGCACGTGAGGACGGAGCCGCCGTGAGGCAGATGGAGGTCGTAGGCGTCCGAGTCGAGATGCCCACGAACCAGCCCATCGTCCTGCTGAAAGAGATGCAGGGGGAGAGGTACTTGCCGATATGGATCGGCCCGATGGAGGCGACGGCCATCGCCTACGCTCAGCAGGGGCTGGTGCCGGTGCGGCCGCTGACCCATGACCTGCTCCGGGACATCCTCGAGGCACTGGACGTCCAGCTCCGCACGGTGAACATCACCGCCCTGCGGAACGGCACGTTCTTCGCGGACCTGATCTTCTCGAACGGCAAGGAGGTCAGCGCGAGGCCGTCGGACTCGATAGCGCTGGCGCTGCGGACCGGCGCCACGATCTTCGCGGCCGACGAGATCCTCGAGGAGGCCGGCATCGCGATCCCGGACGAGCAGGAGGACGAGGTCGAGAAGTTCCGTGAGTTCCTCGATACGATCACTCCCGAGGACTTCGGCCGGGCCACCTGAGGCCGGAGGCGGCGGAGACCTTCGGGGCCGGTACGGGGTGACGGTGACTGGCGGGGCTAGCGGGCATAGCGGGGATTCCGGTTTGTTATGAGTCATGGCTCTTCCCGCGACGCGCCGCGGGAGATCGTTGACGACCTCGCCGGTCGCGGCCTACGGTTCGAGACGGGTACCCAGGGATGCCAGGGGCTCCTGGTCCCGGGGCGGAGGTGCGCGTGGCGGTAAGCAAAGGCAAGGGCCAAGCGTCGGGTATGCGCGGCGATGCGGCCAGCCGTGCGAGCATCAGCCACGACGGCATGACCCAGGCCGACGAGCAGGGCCTGCTGTTCGGCGAGGAGCTGAGGGCGAGCCCCGAGGACGTCGGGTACCGCGGCCCGACCGCCTGTACCGCCGCCGGGATCACCTACCGCCAGCTCGACTACTGGGCCCGCACCGGGCTGGTCGAGCCGAGCGTCCGCGCCGCCAGCGGCTCCGGGTCACAGCGGCTCTACGGCTTCCGGGACATCCTGACCCTCAAGATCGTTAAACGGCTGCTGGACACCGGGATCTCGCTCCAGCAGATCCGCACGGCCGTCGACTTCCTGCGCGAGCAGGGTGCGGGCGACGTGGCCCAAGTCACCCTGATGAGCGACGGCGCGAGCGTCTACGCCTGCACGTCCCCGGACGAGGTGGTGGACCTGCTGCAGGGCGGCCAGGGTGTGTTCGGCATCGCGCTCGGCCGGGTCTGGCAGGAGGTCGAGGGCAGCCTGGCCGAGCTCCCCGCGGAGCGGGCCGAGGAGGCCGAGACCGCCGCGCCGGGCGTCGGCGGCGCGGCGCCAGTCGGCCGGGACGAGCTGGCCCGCCGCCGGGCCCGCAAGACCGGCTGACCGCGCCGCCCGCGGGCGGCGGATCCGCCCGGGTCAGCCGCCGAGATCAGGACCGGTCCGCGGGGCGGCCGCCATGGCCTGCACGCCGGCGATGAACAGGTCGATCCCGAACCGGTAGTGAAACTCCTCATATTCCGGGGTGCAGGCCGTCATCGGCTCCGCGGCCTCCACCAGGCGCGGGTACGACCCGGGCGGCAGCATGGCCAGGTGGACGTGACTGCGCCGCTGCAGCTCGGCCCGGTCGACGTCGTTCAGGGTCGAGCCGGCCATGGTGTACGGCGCGCTCGTCACGAGCATGAGACCGGTCCACAGTGCGGCCCGCGCGACCTCGGTGGCATGCGCCGGGTCGAACCCGCCGCGCCGCAGCACCTCGAGCGCGGTCTCGGTGGCCCGCAGCGCCGCGTCGCTGTTCAGTTTCTCGCCGATCATCAGGAGTGCAGGGGCGGACGGGTGCGCGCGCAGCACCCGCACCAGTGACTCCAGCATGCCGCGTAGCTGGGCCGGCCAGTCCGCAGCCGGGTCGACATCGGTGTCGATCTCGGCCCATATCCGGTCGGCCAGGCCTGTGAGCAGCGCCTCCTTGCTGCGGAAGTGCCAGTAGAGCGCCATCGGGGTGACGCCGAGCTCGGTGGCGAGCCGGCGGATCGTGAGCGCGTCCAGGCCCTCGGCGTCGGCCAGGGCCAGCCCGCGGCCCACCACCGTCTCCTTGCTCAGCCGGGACCGCTCCGCAGCGGGTTCCGCGGAGCCGTCCGTGCCTGCCGGTGTCGATGCCATCACTTGACAACTATACGCCGTACAAGGCAGGCTGAGGTAGTGCTGTACAACGTATAGGAACGACGTACATGAACGCCGTACAGGCACGGGCGTTCAGGCACGGTGTTCAGGTAAGACGGAGGGAGTGGGCAGATGCCCAGACGCTGGTGGAGCCTGGTGGCCGTGGCACTCGCCACGTTCATGACCTATCTCGACAACAACGTGACCAACGTCGCGATCCCGACCATCCAGCGCAGCCTGCACCTGTCGCTGGCGGGCCTGGAGTGGGTGGTCAGCAGCTACATCCTGGTCTTCGCCGGGCTGCTGCTGGTGGGCGGCAAGCTGGCCGACATGTACGGCCGGCGGCGGCTGTTCTTCATCGGGCTGACCATCTTCACCGCGGCCTCGCTCGGGGCCGGGCTGGCCGGCAGCGGCGGCGTGCTGATCGGCATGCGGCTGGTGCAGGGCCTGGGCGCCGCGCTGCTGGTGCCGACCACGCTGGCGATCATCGTGGCCACGTTCGACGACATCCGGGAGCGCACGACCGCGATCGGGGTGTGGACCGCGATCGGCGCGCTGGCCCTGGGGTTCGGTCCGCTGATCGGCGGGATCATCAGCCAGCACCTGCACTGGGGCTGGATCTTCTTCATCAACGTGCCGGTCGGGGTGGCCACGCTCGCGATCGCCGCGTTCGCGGTGCGGGAATCGCGCGACACCTCGGTGGCCCGCCATCTCGACCTGCCCGGCCTGGCCGCCTCGGTAGTCGCGCTGACCTCGCTCACCTACGCGCTGATCGAGGGCCACGACCGGGGCTGGACCTCTGCCCCGATCCTCGGCGCGTTCGCCCTGGCCGCGGCGGCGGGCGTGGCGTTCACCCAGATCGAGGCGCGCAGCGCCCGGCCGATGATCCCGCTCGCGCTGTTCCGGTCCCGGGTCTTCGCCGGCGGCGTCGGGACCATGATGCTCTGGGCGTTCGGGATCTTCGGGATCTACTTCTTCACCTCGATCTACCTGCAGAACGTGCTGGGATTCTCGCCCACCCGGGCCGGCCTGGCGTTCGTGCCGATGGCGCTGTGCATGGCGCTGTTCGCCGGGGCCGGCGGCCCGCTGGCCGCGCGGGTCGGCGCGCACCGGGTGGTGGCGCTCGGCCTGGTACTCGACGCGGTCGGGCTGTACCTGTTCTCCCGGCTGGGCGTCGGGGCCTCGCTCGCCAGCCTGATGCCGGGCTTCCTGCTGTTCGGCGCGGGATCCGGGCTGATGACCGTGCCGCTGACCAACGCCGTGCTCGGGGCAATGCCGCCGGAGCAGTCCGGCATCGCCTCGGCCCTGCTGAACAACTCGCGTGAGCTCGCCGGGCTGCTCGGCATCACGGTGATCGGTGCCGTCCTCCGGGCCCGGCAGGGCGTCGCGCTGCGGCACGGGACGGCGCCGGCCCCGGCGTTCCTGGACGGTTATCACGCGGGCCTGGTCGTCACGATCGGGCTGGTCGTGGTCGGCGCGATCGCGGGTTACGCGGCGCTGCGGCACGCCCCGCGCCTGGCCCCCGCGGCCGTGACCGCGGCCCCGGCGGCGCAGGCGGCAGGCCCGGACCCGGCCGCTGCGGAGGTGGTCATGGACCAGGCCGGCGCCGGGCGGGGCGCGAAGGACTGAGGGCCGCGCGGGCCCGCGCCGCACGGCTGGTTCGAGGGGCCGGCCGTGCGGCGCAGGCCGCTCCCCGGACCCGCCCGCTGCGGTAGGCTCGGGGGCGCTGAGGACACCGCCCGGGAGAGTCCCCGCGCAGCCAGCCGCGGGGCGCCGAAGGGGCAACTTCCCCGGAACCTCTCAGGCATCAGGGACCGGGCGGGACAAGCAGCTCTGGAGCCGACGTCGGGGATGCGGTGACAGAGGGGGACTCCGGCCAACCATAGGTGGCGGCCCGCGCGGGCGGGCCGGCCAAGGAGGCTCCCATGAAGTTCGCGCAGCGCCATATCGGGCCGTCCGAGGACGATCAGGCGCAGATGCTCAAGACCATCGGCTACGGCTCGCTCGACGAGCTGACCGCGGCCGCGCTGCCCGCCGGGCTGGCCACCGACCGGCCGCTGAACCTGCCCGGGCCGCTGAGCGAGGAGCAGGCACTCGCCGAGCTGCGCCGCCTGGCGGGCCGGAACCAGGTGCTCACCTCGATGATCGGCCTGGGCTACTACGGCACGGTGACCCCGGCCGTGATCCGCCGCAACCTGCTGGAGAACCCGGCCTGGTACACCGCCTACACCCCGTACCAGCCGGAAATCTCCCAGGGCCGCCTGGAGGCGCTGCTCAACTTCCAGACCATGGTCGAGGACCTGACCGGGCTGCCGGTGGCCGGGGCGTCCATGCTCGACGAGGCGACCGCGGCCGCCGAGGCGATGACCATGACCCGGCGGGCAGCGGGCCGGGGCCGGATCTTCCTGGCCGACGCCGACTGCCTGCCGCAGACCCTGGCCGTGCTGGCGACCCGGGCCGAGCCGCTCGGCATCGAGCTGGTCACCGCCGAGATCACGCCCGAGCTGGTCGCGGCGCAGCCGGACGGCGAACTGTTCGGCGTGCTGCTGCAGTACCCGGGGGCGAGCGGCGCGCTCCGCGACCTGGCCCCCGCGATCGAGGCGGCCCGCGCCCGGGGCGCGGCGACGGCCGTCGCGGCCGACCTGCTCGCGCTGACCCTGCTGCGGCCGCCGGGCGAGCTCGGCGCGGACATCGCGGTCGGCACCACCCAGCGGTTCGGCGTGCCGATGGGCTTCGGCGGGCCGCACGCCGGCTACATCTGCGTCCGCGAGTCGCTCAAGCGCCAGCTGCCCGGCCGGCTGGTCGGCGTCTCGGTCGACGCCGACGGCCATCCCGCCTACCGGCTCGCGCTGCAGGCGCGCGAGCAGCACATCCGCCGCGAGAAGGCGACCAGCAACATCTGCACCGCGCAGGTGCTGCTGGCCGTGATCGCGGCCATGTACGCGGCCTACCACGGCCCGGACGGCCTGACCGCGATCGCACGGCGGGTACACCGCCGCGCGGCGGTCCTGGCCCGCACCCTTGAAGATCAAGGATTCCGAACGGAAGCTACTGCGGGGATCTTCGATACCGTCCGGGTGGTCATCCCCGGCGGCGCCGCGCAGGCCGTGGCGCGGGCCCGGGCCGCGGGCTACAACCTGCACCTGGCCGCCCCGGACGCGGTGCAGATCGCCTGCGACGAGACCACGAGCGAGGCGCAGCTCCGGGAAGTGGCCAGCGCGCTGGCGGGCCGCGACGTCGAACTGGCCGCCGGGGCGCCCGACGCGCTCCCCGCCGGGCTGCGGCGCGACAGCGACTTCCTCACGCACCCGGTGTTCCACTCCTACCGCAGCGAGACCGCGATGCTGCGCTACCTGCGGCGGCTGGCCGACTTCGACATCGCCCTGGACCGGTCGATGATCCCCCTCGGCTCCTGCACCATGAAGCTGAACGCGGCGGCCGAGATGGAGCCGGTCACCTGGCCCGGCTTCGCCCAGCTCCACCCGTTCGCCCCGGCCGACCAGGCCGCGGGCTACCTGGAGCTGATCCGCGGCCTGCAGGACGCGCTGGCCGAGATCACCGGGTACGCCGCGGTGTCGCTGCAGCCCAACGCCGGGTCGCAGGGCGAGCTGGCCGGCCTGCTCGCGATCCGGCACTACCACGCCTCCCGCGGCGAGCCCGGGCGCGACGTGTGCCTGATCCCCGAGTCCGCGCACGGCACGAACGCGGCCAGCGCGGTGCTCGCGGGCCTGCGCGTGGTCGTGGTCCGGTGCGGCCCGGACGGCGCGATCGACGTCAGCGACCTGCGCGCCAAGCTCGCCGCGCAGGCCGGCCACGTCGCCGCGATCATGCTGACCTACCCGTCGACCAACGGCGTGTTCGAGGAGACCATGGCCCAGGTCTCCGCGGAGGTACACGCGGCCGGCGGCCAGGTCTACGTGGACGGGGCGAACCTGAACGCGCTGGTCGGGCTGGCCCGGCCGGGCGCCTTCGGCGGGGACGTGTCGCACCTGAACCTGCACAAGACGTTCTGCATCCCGCACGGCGGCGGCGGGCCCGGGGTCGGCCCGGTCGCGGTGCGCTCGCACCTGGCCGAGTTCCTGCCCCGGCATCCGGTCCTCGACGGCGTGTCCGTGGCCGGCGGGGTCCCCGGCGCCGGGGCCGGGGCGGCCGGAGCGGTGACCGGCCCGGTCGCGGCCGCGCCCTACGGGTCGGCCGGGATCCTGCCGATCTCCTGGGCCTACATCGCGATGATGGGCGCCGACGGCCTGCGCCAGGCCACCCAGGTCGCCATCCTGTCCGCGAACTACCTGGCCCGCCGGCTGGACCGGCAGTTCCCGGTGCTGTACACCGGGCGCGACGGACTGGTCGCCCACGAGTGCATCCTGGACCTGCGCCCGCTGACCAGCCAGACCGGCATCACCGCCGAGGATGTGGCCAAGCGGCTGATCGACTACGGGTTCCACGCGCCCACGATGTCGTTCCCGGTGGCCGGCACGCTGATGGTCGAGCCGACCGAGAGCGAGGACCTGGCCGAGCTGGACCGGTTCTGCGACGCGATGATCGCGATCCGGCAGGAGATCGCCAAGGTGGCCGCGGGCGAGTTCGACGCCCGGGACAACCCGCTGAAGAACGCGCCGCACACGGCGAGCATGCTGCTGGCCGCCGACTGGGCCCACCCGTACCCGCGCGAGACGGGGGCCTACCCGCTGCCCGGCGACCGGCGGGCCAAGTACTGGCCGCCGGTGCGGCGGATCGACCAGGCCTACGGCGACCGGAACCTGGTCTGCGCCTGCCCGCCGCCCGGGGCCTTCGAGTAGCCCGGACGCGCCGGGCCGGGCCGTCACGGCCCGGCGCGCAGGCTCTCGTCCAGGTAGAGCAGGAAGGTCGGGATCCAGTGGCTGCGGCCGAACCCGTCGGCCGGGTCGAGCGCGGCGACGCGCGCCAGGTGGGCCTGCGTCGCCGCGCTCGCCGCGGCGGCCACCGCGTGGCCGGGCGGCAGGGCCCGCCCGACGGCGTCGAGGCACCAGGCCCGCGAGATCAGCAGGCCCTCCAGGTGGATCGTCCCCGGGTCGGCGCCGTCCGGCCGGAACTCGGGCGGTGACCACGCCGCGTCCGCCGGGCGGGGCAGGACCCGGCTCAGCCAGCCGGCGAACTCGTCCGGGGCGAGCGTCTCGGACATCAGCGCCGCCTCGGTCAGCGGCGGGCTGAGGAACGCGTCGCCCGACGGGTCCTGGGCCCAGGGCAGCGCGTGGTCGGGGCCGAAGAGGCGGCGCGCGCACGCGCGCAGGGCCGCCGCGGCCGCGTCGTCACCGCGGCGGCGGGCCGCCCGCACGGCCAGGCAGGGCGGCCAGGCTCATCGCGGGGTCGATGACCGGCTGCCCGCGGGCGTTGCCGACCCAGTAGAGGGACCGGAACGAGAGCCGCTGGAACTCCTCGATGTTCGCGACGCTGTAGTACGCCGCGGTGAGCATCGGGAAGATGTAGTTGGGCGTGGTGCCCGGCAGCTCGGCGAACGTGGCTGTCCCGCCGCTGACCGGCTTCCCGCCCGACGCTGGAGAGCCGGGCGAGGAGCTGCACCCGGCGGCCAGGATGGCCGCCACGACCGCGGCCAGGGTCCGCCGAGCGCCGCGCCTCATACCCGGCACGACGGCAAGTCCGATGATTTCCCGCCAATACGACATTTACGGCCAATCGTGCTGCCCGGCCTGGCGGTGGTTCAAACGACGCGCGCGACGGCCGGGGCGCCAGCGTGACCAACCGGCCTGCCAGATGAGATTCTGACGGGGCTCTGGGCAGAAGAGAGGAGAGCGAGCCGCGGGATGAGGACCGGATGAAGGTACTAAGCGACGCCGGACGCTTCACCGGGCCCGAGCCCGGGGCCGGGCGGCACTGGACCGAGCACCTGCGGGCCGCCGACCTGAGCGTCGGCACCTACTCGGTCCCCCGGGGCGGCGTCGACGACCAGGTCCCGCACACCGAGGACGAGATCTACGTGGTGACGGCCGGCCGGGCCGTGCTCGAGGCGGGCGGGGAGAGCGCCCCCGTGGGTCCCGGGTCGGTCGTCTACGTGCCCGCCGGCGAGGTCCACCAGTTCACCGACATCACCGAGGACCTGGCCGCGGTCGTGCTGTTCGCTCCCGCGGAATACACCAGGGGCGGGGCCCGATGAGGCACCGCTCCGCCCGGGGGCGCATCCCCGTGCTTGCCACAACCGTCCTGGCCACCACGGGTCTGGCCACCACGGTGCTGGCCACCACGGGTCTGGTCACCACGGTCCCGGCCGCCGCCTCGCCGGCCAGGACGCGGGGCAGCCTGAGCGTGGCCCAGCTCGCCGGCCAGCGGGTGATCTATAGCTACACCGGCCTGAACCCCCCGGCCAGCCTGCTGTCGCTCATCGAGCACGGCGAGGCCGCCGGGGTGATCTTCTCCGGCGACAACATCGTCAGCAAGCCGCAGATCGCCGCGGTGATCAGGAGGCTCGAGGCGGCCGACGCCTACCCTGGCAACCCGGTCCGCGCGCCGCTCCTGCTGATGACCGACCAGGAGGGCGGGGAGGTGCGCAGGCTGCCCGGCCCGCCGTACCTCTCCGAGAAGCAGATCGGCGAGTCGGCCGACCCCGGGGCCGCGGCGAGCACGGCGGCCACGCGGGGCGGGAGCAGCCTGCGCAGCGTCGGCCTGAACGTCAACCTGGCGCCGGTCCTCGACGTGTACCGCACCCCCGGTGACTTCGACGACCAGGACCAGCGCTCCTACAGCATGAACTCGCGCGTCGTCGCCGCCCTGGGCGCGGACTTCATCTCCGCGCAGCAGCGCGCGGGAGTAGCCGCGACGGCCAAGCACTTCCCCGGCCTGGGCGCCGCGACGAAATCCCAGGACACCGACGTGCGGGCGGTCACGCTGCACGTGCCGCTGGCCAGGCTCCGCTCGGTCGACGAGTTCCCCTACCGGGTGGCGATCGCCGCCGGGGTCAAGCTGGTCATGGTGTCCTGGGCCGTGTACCCGGCCGTCGGCTCGCACCGTCCGGCCGGGCTGTCCGGGAACGTCATCCAGGGCGAACTGCGGGGCCGGCTCGGGTTCCGGGGCGTCACGATCACCGACACCCTGGAGGCGGGCGCGCTGCGGAGGTTCGGGTCATACCAGCACCGGGCCTGGCTGGCGGCCGGGGCCGGCATGGACCTGATCCTGTGCGCCGACGGAAACCCGGCTGAGGGCCAGGACGCGCAGCGCGGGATGGAGACCGGGTACCGGAACGGAACGCTCCCGCGCGCGGCCTCCCAGGCGGCGGTGGCCCGGATCGACGCCCTGCGGGCCAGCCTCGCGGGCTAGGGCTTACCGGGACGGCCACCCGCGATCGTGCGTCCCTTCCACTGCCCGCCCCGGCCCGCGTGGTAGCGGCGGGCCGAGTCGGCGGTCATCGCGGCGTAGAGCAGCGCGATCAGCGGCAGGCCGGGGGCGCGGGCCGGCGAGAGCCGGTACAGCCGCAGCACGGGCAGGTAGCTGGCCGCCATCATGGCCCAGCCCGCCAGGCCGCCGGCAGCCAGCCAGCCCGCGGCCGGGCCGCCGCCGGCCGCCAGCCAGGCCGGGCCGGCCAGCGCCGCGGCCGGGGGCAGGGCGTAGAGCCACAGCAGCCCGGCCACCGTCCCGGCGAGCATCCACGGCGAGTACCGCAACTGGGTGTACGCGCTGCGGGCGATCATGTCCCACAGGTCCGGCAGGCCCGGGTAGGGCCGGACGCTGCGCACGTCGGTGGTGAGCCCGAGCCAGCAGCGCCGCGCCGACGGGGGGCGCTTCAGCAGGCGGCCGAGCGCGACGTCATCGATGCGGGCCCCGCGGATCTGCTCCAGGCCGCCCGCCGCGGCCAGCGCGCTACGGCGCACCAGCATGCAGCCTCCCGCGGCCGCGGCCGTGCGCCCGCCCGGCCGGTTGACCCGCCGGAACGGATAGAGCTGCGCGAAGAAGTACACGAACGCCGGGACGAGCCGCCGCTCCCAGCGGGAGTCGGCGCGCAGCAGCGCCATCTGCGAGACCAGGGCCCGGTCGTCAGTCTCGGCCGCGCGCACCAGCGCGCCCAGTACTCCCGGCCGGTAGGCGATGTCCGCGTCGGTGAACAGCACGTACGCGGCGTCGCCCGCCGCGCGCAGCCCCTGCTCCATGGCCCAGACCTTGCCCGCCCAGCCGTCCGGGGGCGGGCAACCGGACACCACCCGCAGCGGCACGCCGCCGCTCCCGCCCGGCCCGGGGCCCTTCGAGGTCGCCCGGGCCGCATCGGCCAGGGCGGCTGCCACCTCGCCGGTCCGGTCCGCGCTGTCGTCGTCGACCAGCACGACCTCGAACGGGCCCGGGTACTGCTGCCCGAGCAGCGTGGGCAGCGTGGCCGGCAGCACCGCGGCCTCGTCCCGGGCAGGCACGACCGCGGCCACGGCCGGCCAGGCCCCCGGATCCTCCCGCCGCGGCGGGAGCCGCTGGCCGGTGCGCCAGTAGCCGCCGTGGCCGGCCAGCAGCCAGGCCCAGGCCAGCGCGGCCAGCACGCAGGCAGCGACGACGACGGGCACCGGGATAGCCTCGCACACGGCGCGCCGGGGCCCGGGCGGAGCCGAGGACGACGGGCCGACCGGGCCGGCGCGCATAGAGTTACAGCGTGGCAGATCCGGCGAGTTACCGGCCCGCGCCCGGCTCGATCCCCGAGTCGCCAGGGGTCTACAGGTTCCGCGACGAACGACGCCGGGTGATCTACGTCGGGAAGGCCAAGAACCTGCGATCCCGGCTGAATTCGTACTTCGCCGACTTCGCCGGGCTGCACCCGCGGACCCAGACCATGCTGCAGTCGGCGGCCTCGGTGGACTGGACCGTGGTCGCGACCGAGGTCGAGGCGCTGCAGCTCGAGTACTCCTGGATCAAGGAGTTCGATCCGCGGTTCAACGTCCGCTACCGGGACGACAAGAGCTACCCCTACCTCGCGGTCACGATGGACGAGGAGTACCCGCGGGTCATGGTCATGCGCGGCGCGAAGCGCCGCGGGGTGCGGTACTTCGGCCCTTACTCGCACGCCTGGGCCATCCGCGAGACCGTGGACACGCTGCTGCGCGTGTTCCCGGTCCGGACCTGCTCGGCGGGGGTGTTCAAGCGAGCCGGCCAGATCGGCCGGCCCTGCCTGCTCGGCTACATCGGGAAGTGCTCCGCGCCGTGCGTCGGCCGGGTGGACGCCGAGGAGCACCGGTGCCTGGCCGAGGAGTTCTGCGACTTCATGGCCGGCCAGACCGGCAAGTTCATCCGCCGTCTCGAGTCCGAGATGCGCCGCGCCTCCGACGCCGAGGAGTTCGAGCGCGCGGCGCGCCTGCGCGACGACATCCAGGCTCTGCAGCGGGCCCTGGAGAAGCAGGCCGTGGTGCTCGGCGGCGGCACCGACTGCGACGTCATCGCGCTGGCCGAGGATCAGCTTGAGGCGGCCGTGCAGGTGTTCTACGTGCGCGGCGGCCGGGTGCGCGGGCAGCGTGGCTGGGTGGTCGACAAGGTCGAGGAGATCACCCCGGGCGAGCTTGTCGAGCAGTTCCTCGGCCAGGTCTACGGCGCGGACCCGGTCGCCGGCGAGAACGAGTGGTCGAGCGGCGAGGCGGGGGATCGCGCCCAGCGGGGCGGCCAGCGGCGCGCGATCGGCGAGCCGCGGCGGCCGGACGCGCCGGTGCCGCGCGAGGTGCTCGTGCCGGCCCTGCCGCCGGCCGCCGAGGCGGTCGAGGAGTGGCTCGCCGGGCGCCGCGGCGGGCGGGTGAGCCTGCGGGTCCCGCAGCGCGGCGACAAGAAGGCGCTGCTGGACACGGTGGCCCGGAACGCGACCGAGTCGCTGGCGCTGCACAAGACCAAGCGGGCCAGCGACCTGACCACCCGCAGCCGCGCGATGCACGAGATCCAGGAGGCGCTCGGGCTCGACGAGGCGCCGCTGCGGATCGAGTGTTACGACGTGTCCAACCTGCAGGGCACCCACGTGGTCGCGTCCATGGTGGTCTTCGAGGACGGCCTGGCGCGCAAGTCGGAGTACCGCCGGTTCAGCATCCGCGGCCTGGACGGCACCGACGACGTGGCCTCCATCCACGAGGTCATCTCCCGCCGGTTCCGCCGCTACCTCGAGGAACGGGAGGCGACCGGCGAACTCGACGTGCTCGGCGACCCCACCAGCGAGGGCGTCGTGATCGAGGGCCCGCGCAAGTTCGCCTACCCGCCGAACCTGCTGGTCGTCGACGGCGGCCAGCCGCAGGTGGCGGCGGCGGCCCGGGCCCTCGACGAGCTCGGGATCGACGACGTCTCGGTCTGCGGCCTGGCCAAGCGCCTGGAGGAGGTCTGGCTGCCCGGCGAGGACGGCCCGGTCATCATGCCGCGCACCAGCGAGGGCCTGTACCTGCTCCAGCGGGTGCGCGACGAGGCCCACCGGTTCGCGATCACCTATCACCGCAAGAAGCGTGGCGCCGCGCTCACGACCAGCGAGCTCGACGCGGTGCCCGGGCTCGGCCCGGCCCGCAAGGCCACGCTGCTGCGGCATTTCGGCTCCGTCCGCCGGATCGCGGGGGCTAGCGTGGCGGAGATAGCCGACCTGCCCGGCATCGGGCCGCGCCTCGCCGAGACGGTGGCGGCGGCCCTGCAGGCTGAGGCGGCGGCCCCGCAGACCAAAGCGGCGGCGCAGACCAAGGGGGACAGCACGTCATGACGCCGGACGGCGCGGCGGAGGCACAACGCTCGGCTCCGGAGATCGTCATCATCACCGGCATGTCCGGCGCCGGGCGGAGCACCGCGGCCAAGTCACTCGAGGACCTCGACTGGTTTGTCGCCGACAACCTGCCGCCGGACTTGCTGCCCACCATGCTGGACCTGGCCCGGCGGGCGCAGAGCGCCGTGCCCAGGCTCGCGGCCGTGGTCGACGTGCGCAGCCGAGCGTTCTCTACCGATTTGAAGTCGGTCGTCGGTGACCTCGACACCCGGGGCACCCGCCCGTACGTGGTGTTCCTGGAGGCCAGCGACGAGACCCTGGTCCGCAGGTTCGAGAGCGTCCGCCGCCCGCACCCGCTGCAGGAGGGCGGCCGGGTGGTCGACGGGATCGCCGCGGAGCGGGAACTGCTGCAGGGCGTCCGCGGCGAGGCCGATCTCATCCTGGACACCTCCCAGCTCAATGTGCACGAGCTGCGGGCCCGGATGCGGGCGGCCTTCGGCGGCGACGCCGACACCGCGCTGCGGCTGAACATCGTGTCGTTCGGGTTCAAGTACGGCCTGCCGGTCGACGCCGATATGGTGGCGGACTGCCGGTTCCTGCCCAACCCGCACTGGATACCCGACCTGGCCCCGCTGACCGGGGAGGATAAGGAGGTCAGGGACTACGTCCTGGGCCAGCCCGGCGCGGGCGCGTTCCTGGACGCCTACGTCGAGGCGGTGCGGGTGACCCTGGCCGGGTACCAGCGGGAGGGCAAGCACTTCGTGATGCTGGCCGTGGGCTGCACGGGCGGGAAGCACCGGAGCGTGGTGATGGCCGAGCAGATCGCGTCCCGGCTGGCCGGGAACTGGCCGGGGGTCCGGGTCACGCACAGAGACCTCGGGCGCGAGTGAGGGCGGGGATGGCGCAGGACGTCCCGGGCGGCACGTCACCTACCACGACGGGAGCTCCCGCCAAAGCGGCGGAGGTCCTGGCGGTGGTGCCCGCGGGGCGCCCGCACAGCCGCAAGGTGGTCGCGTTCGGCGGGGGACATGGCCTGTACGCGTCGCTGTCGGCGCTGCGCCGCGTCACCCGGCAGCTCACGGCCGTGGTCACCGTGGCCGACGACGGCGGCTCCAGCGGCCGGCTGCGCAAGCAGTTCGGCGTGCTGCCCCCGGGCGACCTGCGGATGGCGCTCGCCGCGCTGTGCGGGGACGACGCCTGGGGGACGACCTGGAGCCGGGTCGTCCAGCACCGGTTCACCGGCGAGGCCGAACTCGGCGGCCACGCGGTCGGCAACGTCCTGATCGTCGCGCTCTGGGAGCTCCTGGGCGACACCGTGCAGGGCCTGGACTGGGTCGGGCGCCTGCTCGGGGCGCATGGCCGGGTGCTGCCGATGGCGTCGGTCCCGCTGGACCTAGCGGCCGAGGTCGAGGGGGCCGACCCGGCCCGCCCCTACGACATCACCACGGTTCGCGGCCAGGTCGCCTGCGCGAAGACGACCGGGCGGGTACGGTCGATGTCACTGGTTCCCGCCGACCCGCCCGCGTGCCCCGAGGCGGTCGCGGCGGTCGGGGCGGCGGACTGGGTGGTGCTCGGGCCCGGATCCTGGTTCACCAGCGTGCTCCCGCACCTGCTGGTGCCCGGACTGGCCGAGGCGCTGGTCACCACCCGGGCGCGCAGGCTGGTCGCGCTGAACCTGGCGCCGCAGCCGGGCGAGACCGAGGGCTTCTCGCCGCACACGCACCTGGAGGTACTCGCCGACCATGCCCCGGAGCTGACCGTTGATGTGGTGCTCGCCGACCGCAGCAGGGCCAGCGGAACCGTGGCCGAGCTCGAGAAGGCGGCCGCCCTGCTCGGCGGCCGGCTGGTGCTGGCGGATCTGGCCATGGGGGACGGATCGCCGCGCCATGATCCGCGGTTGCTCGCGGGCGCGTTCGCGCAGATATTCGAGGGGGAGTGACACCCAATGGCCATGACCGGCCTGGTTAAGGACGAGCTCAGCCGGATCACCGTGCTGAAGCCATGCTGCCGCAAGGCGGAGGTATCCACGCTGCTGCGCTTCGCCGGCGGCCTGCACCTGGCCGCGGGGCGGATCGTGGTCGAGGCCGAGCTCGACACCGGCGCGGCGGCCCGCCGGCTCCGCAAGGACGTGGCGGAGGTGTTCGGCCACTCATCCGAGTTGATCGTGCTGGCCCCGAGCGGCCTGCGCAAGGGCAACCGGTACGTGGTGCGGGTGCACAAGGACGGCGAGAGCCTGGCCCGCCAGACCGGGCTGGTCGACGGGCACGGCCGCCCGGTGCGCGGGCTGCCCCGGCAGGTGGTCTCCGGGACCACCTGCGACTGCGAGTCCGCCTGGCGCGGCGCGTTCCTGGCCCACGGCAGCCTGACCGAGCCCGGCCGGTCGATGTCGCTGGAGGTCACCTGCCCGGGACCCGAGGCCGCCCTGGCCATGGTCGGCGCGGCACGGCGGCTGAAGATCCACGCCAAGGCCCGCGAGGTCCGCGGCGTGGACCGCGTGGTGATCAAGGACGGCGACGCGATCAGCGCGCTGCTGACCCGGCTGGGCGCGCACGACAGCGTGCTCGCCTGGGAGGACCGGCGGATGCGCCGCGAGGTCCGCGCGACGGCCAACCGGCTGGCCAACTTCGACGACGCCAACCTGCGGCGCAGCGCCCGCGCTGCGGTCGCCGCCGGCGCCCGGGTCGAGCGGGCCCTGGAGATCCTGGGCGACGCCGCCCCGCAGCACCTGATCGTGGCGGGCGAGCTGCGCATCAAGCACCGTCAGGCCAGCCTGGAGGAACTCGGCCAGCTGGCCGACCCCGCGCTGACCAAGGACGCGATCGCCGGGCGGATCCGCAGGCTGCTCGCGCTGGCCGACCGGCGGGCGACCGAGCTCGGGATCCCGGGCACCGAGGCGCACCTGACCGCGGACATGCTGGTCCCCTGAGCCAGCGTGGCGCCGCGCGGGCTGGCGTCCCGGAGCCGGGCTGGGTCAGGACGGCCCGGGCGGGTCCGGCCGGCCCGGCGTGCCGTGCGGCCCGCTCATCGCGGTCCGGAACGCGAGGAACGCGGCGGCCAGCCAGAACACCACGCCCAGCAGGCCGACACTGCGGGTGTAGGCGCTCATGACCACGTTCAGGTGACCGAGTACCCGGCCCAGCCCCTTCCCGGTGCCCAGCTCGGCGAAGACCAGGGCGAGGAACGTGCCGAACGCGCAGCCGGCCAGCGCGAGCACGGCGCTGGCCGCGGCTGCGGCGGCATTCCCGGGGCAGAACCGCCCGACCGCGTTGCCCACGGCCACCCCGACCAGCACCGCCACCAGCGAGAACTGGTGCTTGGTCAGGTACGCGACGAGCCCCCAGGCGAACGCGCCGGCCACCGCGGCGGCCAGGCCGGCCAGCAGCGCCAGCCCCGCGCCGCGGCGGCCCGGCGGCGCGGGCGCAGTACCGTTAGAGGTCATGGCCGGAGTCCTCACGGGCGGATGCCTGCGAGCAGCATAGGCCAGCGCCAAGCGGGCGCCGGGGAAGCCGCGCGCGCGGCGCGTCCCGCCTGCCGGACACCTGCGCCAGCAGGAGATACCCACGGCCGGAGTTCGGTAGGGTTTCCTTGGGGGAGTACGGGTGCCGCGCCACGTGCCGTCGCTGCTGGCGGGGCAAGCAAATAAGACCAATGAGGAGCGTTCTGTCGTGACTGTCCGGGTGGGCATCAACGGATTCGGCCGGATCGGCCGCAACTTCTGGCGCGCGGTCAGCGCCGCGGCGGCGGGAGACGGCGAGGCGGGCGGCGGTATCGAGATCGTCGCGGCCAACGACCTGACCGACGCCGCGACGCTCGCGCACCTGCTGAAGTACGACACCGTGCTGGGCACGCTGAGCGAGGACGTCGCGTTCGACGGGGACCTGATCCGGGTCGGCGACCAGGAGATCCGGGTCCTGGCCGAGCGGGATCCGGCCAACCTGCCGTGGAGTGACCTCGGCGTCGACGTCGTGGTCGAGTCCACCGGCCGGTTCACCAAGGCCGACGACGCCCGAGCCCACCTGCGGGCCGGCGCGCGCAAGGTGATCATCTCGGCCCCGGCCAAGGGCGAGGACATCACGATCGTGATGGGAGTCAACGACGAAGCCTACGACCCCGGCCGGCACGACATCATCTCGAACGCGTCCTGCACGACCAACTGCGTGGCCCCGATGGCCAAGGTGCTGCTGGACAGCTTCGGGATCGTCCAGGGGTTCATGACCACGATTCACGCCTACACCAACGACCAGGTGATCCTGGACTTCCCGCACAAGGACCTGCGCCGGGCCCGGGCCGCGGCGCAGAACATCATCCCGACCACGACCGGCGCGGCCAAGGCCACCGCGCTCGTGCTGCCCGCGCTGGCCGGCAAGCTGGACGGGATCGCCATGCGGGTACCGGTCGTGGACGGCTCGGTCACCGACCTGGTCGTGCAGCTCGAGCGCCCGGCGACGGCCGACGAGGTCAACGCGGCCTACCAGGCCGCCGCCGACGGCCCGCTCAAGGGCTACCTGCAGTACACCGCCGACCCGATCGTCTCCTCCGACATCGTCGGCACGCCCTGGTCGTGCACGTTCGACTCGCTGCTGACGATGGCCGAGGGTGACCACGTCAAGGTCATCGGCTGGTACGACAACGAGTGGGGTTACTCCAACCGGCTCGCCGACGTGACCGCCCTGGTGGACACGAGGCTGTCCGGCCGGGCCGGATAGCGGCCGGGCATGAGGGGCATCGACGAACTGGATGTCGGCGGCGCCATGGTGCTGCTGCGCGCCGACCTGAACGTCCCGCTGGACGGAACCCGGATCACCGACGACGGCCGGATCAGGGCCAGCCTGCCCACGATCACCAGCCTGGCTGGCCGGGGCGCGCGCGTGCTGATCTGCGCGCACCTGGGGCGGCCCGCCGGAGCCGGCTACGCCGAGCGGGCCGCGGGCGGTCCCTCGCTGCGGCCGGTCGCCGGGCGCCTGGCCGAGCTACTCGGCCAGGATGTCCCGCTGGCGGAAGACGTCGCGGGGGAGTCCGCGACGGCGGTCGCGGCCGGGCTGGCCGACGGCGAGGTCGCGCTGCTGGAGAACGTGCGCTTCGAGCCCGCCGAGACCAGCAAGGACGACGCCGAGCGGGCCGGGCTGGCCCGCCGGCTGGCCGCGCTGGCCGGGCCCGGCGGCCGGTACGTGGGCGACGGGTTCGGCGCGCTGCACCGCAAGCACGCCAGCGTCTACGACCTGCCCGCGCTGCTGCCGCACGCGGCGGGCCGCCTGGTGCTCGCCGAGGTCGCGGTGCTGCGCCAGCTCACCGAGGACCCGCAGCGGCCCTACGTGGTGGTGCTCGGCGGCGCCAAGCCGTCCGACAAGCTGGCCGTGATCGCCAACCTGCTGGCCAGCGCCGACCGGCTGATCATCGGCGGCGGGATGTCGTACACCTTCCTGAAGGCGCAGGGCCACGAGGTAGGTAAGTCGCTGCTCGAGGAGGACATGATCCCGCGGGTATCCGAGCTGCTCGCGGACGCGGCCCGGCGCGGCGTGGAAGTGGTGCTCCCGGTCGACCTGGTCGCCGCGACCCGCTTCGCGCCGGATGCCGAGCACGAGGTCGCCCCCGTCACCGACTTCCCGGCCGACCGGGAGAGCCTGGACATGGGACCGGCGACCCGCGCCCTGTTCGCGGAGAAGCTGGCCGACGCGAAGACCGTGTTCTGGAACGGCCCGGTCGGGGTGTTCGAGTTCCCGGCGTTCGCCGCGGGCACCCGCGCGGTGGCCGAGGCGATCTCTCACGTCGCGGGGCTGACCGTGGTGGGCGGGGGTGACTCGGCCGCGGCCGTGCGAACGCTCGGCTTCCCCGAGAACGCGTTCACGCACATCTCGACGGGCGGCGGGGCGAGCCTGGAGTACCTCGAGGGCCGGACACTGCCCGGGCTGGCGGCGCTGGAGGATACCGATCGCGCGCCGGCGCAGAGCGGAGCGGCCGGGTGAGCCGGGCCGCGGGCCGGAAGCCGCTGGTCGTCGGCAACTGGAAGATGCACAATAGCCACTTCGAGGCCATCGCGCTGACCCAGAAGGTGGCCTGGGCCCTGAAGGACAAGGACCTCGACGCCGTGGACGTGGCCCTGCTGCCGCCGTTCACCGCGCTGCGCAGCGTGCAGGCCCTGATCGAGGGGGACAAGCTGCGGCTGACCTACGGCGCGCAGGACATCTCCCAGCACGACGACGGCGCCTACACCGGCGACGTGTCCGGCCGGATGCTGGCCAAGCTGGGCTGCGGGTACGTCCTGGCCGGGCACTCCGAGCGGCGCCAGTACCACGGCGAGGACGACGCCGTGGTGAACGCCAAGGTCAAAGCCGCGCTGCGGTCTGGCATCACGCCCGTCCTGTGCGTCGGCGAGACGCTGGCGGTGCGCCAGGCCGGCCAGCAACTCGACCACACGATCGGTCAGCTCGACGGCGGGCTGGCCGGGGTCCCGGCCGAGCAGGTGGCCGGCATGGTGGTCGCCTACGAGCCGGTCTGGGCCATCGGCACCGGCGAGACGGCCACGCCGCAGGACGCCCAGGAATGCTGCGCCGCGATCCGCGGCCGGGTTTCCGCCGTTCACGGCCACGAAGTGGCGGCCGGTGCGCGTATCCTTTATGGCGGGTCGGTGAAGTCTGACAACATGGCTGCGATCATGGCGCAGCCGGACATCGACGGCGCCCTGGTTGGCGGGGCCAGCCTCGATGCCGACGAATTCGTCAGGATCTGCCGGTATCGTGAACTGAGTGTCAGCACTTGAGCGGCCGCCCGGAGGGGACGAGAACCACCAGTGACCATCGCAATCTCTATCGTCCTGATCATCACCAGCCTGCTGATGATATTGCTCGTGCTGCTGCACAAGGGCAAGGGCGGCGGGCTATCCGACCTGTTCGGCGGCGGGGTCTCGTCTAGCCTCGGGTCTTCGTCGGTTGTCGAGCGGAACCTGGACCGCATCACGATCTTCACCGGGATCCTGTGGTTCGTCTGCATCGTCGCGCTGGGCTTGGTGCTTAACCGCTGACAGCGGCGGCGTTCAGGCCGGGAATCTCATTACGCACGCCCGGATTCAGCGGGTCACGAGGCAAGGGGTGAGCAGTGAGTAGTGGCAACGCCATCCGCGGCAGCCGGGTCGGCGCGGGTCCGATGGGCGAGGCGGAGCGCGGCGAGGCCGCGCCGCGGGTCCGGGTCTCCTTCTGGTGCTGCAACCGGCACGAGACCGTCCCCAGCTTCGCCAGCGACGCCGCGATCCCGGAGACCTGGGACTGCCCGCGGTGCGGGTTCCCGGCGGGCCAGGACCAGGCGAACCCGCCCGCTCCGCCGCACGCCGAGCCCTACAAGACCCACCTCGCCTACGTCAAGGAGCGCCGCAACGACACCGACGGCGCCGCCATCCTCGCCGAGGCCCTGGACCGCCTCCGCCGTGGCGCCTGAGCCGGACCGGCCCCGCCCCGGCCTCCGGCCCCGGCCCGGCCTTAATGCGCGAAGCCCCCGCGACTCGCGGGCGGCCCGGGGAGCAGCGGCGCGGGCGGGTGCGGCTGCGAGCTCAGCACCCGCACCTGGATCCGGAGATCATCGAGCAGCAGCCGGGCCATGTCCATGCTGAAGCCGTTCCGGATCACGATCCGCAGCACCGCGGTGTCCTGCATATCCGCGGGGAACGTGTAGGCCGGGACCAGCCAGCCGCGCTGCCGCAGCCGCTCGGACAGGTCGAACACGGTATAGCTGCCCGGGTCGCGCAGCCGGAACGCGAACACCGGCAGGTCGCTCCCGTCGGTGAGCAGCTCGAACGGGCCCATCGCGCGGATCTCCCCGGCCAGATACTGCGCCACGTCCTGGCAGGCCTGCTGCACGCTGCGGTAGCCCTCGAAGCCGAGCCGCAGGAAGTTGTAGTACTGCGCGGCGACCTGGGCGCCGGGCCGGGAGAAGTTCAGCGCGAACGTCGGCATGTTCCCGCCCAGGTAGTTGACCCGGAACACCAGGTCCTCGGGCAGTGCCTCGATGTCCCGCCACACCACCCAGCCGACGCCCGGGTAGACCAGGCCGTACTTGTGTCCCGAGGTATTGATCGACGCGACCCGTGGCACCCGGAAATCCCATTCCAGGCCGGGATGCAGGAATGGCGCGATAAACCCGCCCGACGCGCCGTCGACGTGAATCGGGATATCGCAGCCCTTGGCCGCCTGGAGCGCGTCCAGTTCCGCGGCGATCTCGCGGACCGGCTCGTAGCTGCCGTCCATCGTGGACCCCAGCACCGCGACCACCCCGATGGTGTTCTCGTCGCACCGGGCCGCCGCCTCCGGCCCGTTCAGGTGCAGCCGGCCCGGCACCATCGGGACCATGCGCGGCTCGATCTGCCAGTACCGGCAGAACTTCTCCCAGCAGACCTGGACGTTGGCCCCCATCACCAGGTTCGGCGTGGCCGTGTCCGCGCCCGCCGCCTTCCGGCGCGCGCGCCAGCGCCAGAGCAGGGCCATCCCGCCCAGCATGCAGGCCTCGCTCGACCCGGTGGTCGAGCAGCCCACCGCGGTCGCGGCCGGGTGCCCGCCGGACTCGGGCGCGTGCCAGAGGTCGGCCAGGATGTTCACGCACCGCCGCTCGAGCTCGGCGGTCTGCGGGTACTCGTCCTTGTCGATCATGTTCTTGGCGAAACACTCGGTCATGAGCTGCTGGGCCTGCGGCTCCATCCAGGTCGTCACGAACGTGGCCAGGTTGAGCCGGGCGTTCCCGTCCAGGATCAGCTCGTCCCGCACCGTCTGCAGGGCCGTGTCGGGCAGCATGCCGTGCGTGGGGATCGTGTTGCGCGGCACCCGCATCCGGACCTCGCGGACGTAGACCGGGTTGATGTCGAGTTCGGCGTCCGCGCCCGCGGCGTCGACCTTCTTGTGCAGTGCCATTCATCGCTCCGTTTCGTCAGCCAGGTTCGCCGCGCCCCGGGCCGGTGCCCGGCCCTGGTCAGCTCAGGCGCTAGTTAGCTCAGGCCCTGGTCTGTTCAGGCCCGGGTCTGTTCACGCACGGGTCTGTTCAGGCCCTGGTCTGTTCAGGCACGGGCCGCGGTCAGGATCTCGATCGCCCGGGCCGCCGCCGCCCGCACCCGCGGCACCGGGTCCTGCTGCAGCCCGGCCACCTCGGTCAGCGCCTCGCCGAGCTCGCGCCGGGCGACCACCTTGGCCGCCATCTCGCGCACCCGCCACGCCTCGTCGCCTAGCGCGGCCCGCACTGTGCCCCGCAGGCCCGGCGCCGCGTCGTCCCAGGCGTAGAGCAGGGCCCGGGCGGCCCAGACCCTGAGAAAGTACCGCTGATCCCGGCGCGGGTGCGGCCCGAGGACCGACTCGGCGGCGGGCCCGCCGAGGGCGTAGACGAACGCGTGGTCGGCGTCCCCGCCCGCCAGCAGGACCACGCACCCGGTCACCACCGCGGCGGTCCCGCGCCGGCCGCACTCGCGCTCGACGCTCTGCCGCGGGG